>Ga0207160_1021_pt1 | contig 47626 bp, 31 predicted proteins | sample Alteio_BWMinHeat_21_FD_153510 | JGI IMG/M metagenome (GOLD analysis project Ga0207160, IMG submission 153510) | Enriched cells from forest soil in Barre Woods Harvard Forest LTER site, Petersham, Massachusetts, United States -... | ecosystem: Environmental > Terrestrial > Soil > Temperate forest >... | reverse complement strand
AGTAATCAATCGCACGACTCCCGGTGTATAGCGCATTACCCTGCGATATCAAGAGCACTGAACATACAATACTCACCATAGCCAATGCAATAATCGCTTCAAGTAATGAAAGGCCCTTAGTATGGCCGCTGAAAATCATCATATGTCGTAAACTTTACAGAAAAAGGGTTAAGGCTTAATCCACAGCGATCACCCGTCTCGCGATCTATAATATTAATAATAACATCTTGCGCAAGTCCCACAGGAACCACAAAAAACCACGCATCCTTCAGATCTCTCGCTTCATCAATGCCAGTAATAAAGAAATTTGCAACTTCAAAGCGCATATCCCAGGCAAATGAGCTTTGAATAATCATATCAGCAACAGGACCAAAGGTGCGGCTCCCCGTACTTGTCCTTCCCTCCTCCGCTTCTACACGTACCTGTGGCGCGTTCCCAAATGAAAACAATACCCGGTGAACTTTGCCTGACATTACAGCGCGTACATACGCAAGCCGAGTCACTCTACTAATACGATCAGCAAGCTCATCAATAGGACGCGTCCCCCGGTATCCCATGCGAGGAAAAATACCAAAGAGTACAATTGCAATAATTGCTAAAACAACAAGAATCTCAAGGAAAGTAAATCCAGAACTATTCCCATACACTAATCCACTCTTCCTGTGGACTTCCTTCACCATGAGGCCCCCATGAGTATAATTCATATGGATGCTGCGCACCTTTTGGATTTAATTGATACTGAAACGCATACTTCCACCCATCTTCAGAAAGTTCACGTTCCTCCGCATATGGCCCACGCCATCGGCGTGCAATGGTGGCATCAGCAGGTTTTACCGCAAGATCAAGTAACATTGTCGGCCAAAACCCGGTATCTGCCTGGAAGGAGTTAACCGCAAGCTGAATACCCTTCAAACTTGCCTCTGTACGAGTGCGACGAGATACTTCAATGTAACGAAACAAAGAAAATGCACCACCCATCATAATTGCAACAATAGTAATCGCAACAATAATTTCTATTAAGGTAAATCCCGGCTGAGCACGACGCAATACAGCACTACTCATATAGTTCTTTCCTCTCTTTTAGGATACTTTAATACTCTTCATACTTGCACCGGCAACATCACCCAGTTGCATAATTGGCGTTCCGATAGCCATCACCACAAAGCCTACAACAAGACCCATCACAATCACCATAATTGGGTTTAGTGTTTCGGTGATTGTATCAGTAGATTCAAGCATTTCCGCATCATAGGTCTGCGCTACGGTAGTAAGCATCTCACCTAATTGGCCACTCTCCTCACCAGTTTTCATCAAGTATAATGCAAGCGGTGGGAATATTCCGGTTTCCTTTAAATATACGGTAATTTTACCTTGTTTAATAATTTTATCACGCGCTGTTTGTAACGTTGCAATTAACACTCGATTATTAATAATTGTACAGACAATACTTAATGATTCTGCAAGGTTAACACCACTCTCAATAAGCATGCCCAAGGTGCTACAAAACTTTACAACCGCGTGAGTCCGCACGAAATAACCCACCACCGGTAACCGCAGGGTAAATTGGTCCCAGGCATATGCACCTGACTTTGTCGATCGCCACCACACAAAGGACCCAATGCAAAGCACCAAACCTACTAATAATGCGATACTATGAGCACGCACGCCATCAGAAAGTCCTAATAAGATGCGCGTAGAAAGAGGTAACGTTACCCCTTGTGTTGCAAACACGCCTGCCATCTGTGGGACAACCACGGTTAACAATACTACAACTACGATAACCACCACGACCAATTGGATCATTGGCAGCGTCATTGCTTCACTGATTTTTTTGCGAAGGCTTTGCGCACGTTCAAGATACGCCACCAAACGATCGAGAATAAGTTCGAGTTTACCGCTTGCCTCCCCGGCACGTACTAACTGTACATAGGTAGTATCAAATATCTTAGGGTATTGTAGTAAGCCGTCGGCGAGGGATTTGCCCTCTTTAATGCCATCCTTCAATGCAATAATGATCGCACGAATACTTTTTTCTGTCTGCTCAATTAACAGCTCCAAGGCCTGCAACAATGGCACGCCTGCTTTCAATAAAACGCTCAACTGCTTGGTAAAGAAAATTACGTCTTTGGCAGTAACTCGCGGCGAAAACAAGGATTTAATCCATGATTCAAGTGAAAATGTTCGCGCCTCCTCTGCCTTAGTAATACGGGTCACCAACAATCCCGATTTTACTAGCCGATCCCGCACCTCTTGCATTGAAGAAGCATCCATCACCCCCGAACTTTTTTTCCCCTCACGGGTAAATGCCTGATAGGCGTACAATGCCATACTGACCCATCTTTCCGCGTTATACTCCGCCCATCAGTATACAGTATAGTATATTAGTCCTCAAAGATACTATTCGCTATCTCCAGCCCTCACAGCTTTTTACTTATTTTCAATCATTGCACTGAGCTGATTCTCATACTGCACCAGATACAGAGCGGGGGGTACATATTCTCTTGGTACTACAAGCGACCACATGCTGTAAAGACGGTGTGGTATACATAGCGAGAGCGCTATACCGAGTATATAGATTATATGTGTATGATTCATAATCCAATTCCTTCAATCATGAAAATTCTATTTTTATTACTCTATTGTTATTGTAGACTTCTTTTCTAGCTGCTCCACAATATAATCTCTTATGTGTATCAATATTTCATAGGTTCTTTTAGCAGTAATTTTACTTGTGTCTGGTTTATACTGTGTAACTTCACCCTTAATCTTTGCCAATTTTTCCAAGCAAGCAAGCGATTCGTCACCACATCGTTGAATAGAGGATAACAGCCATATTTCAAAAATCTGCTTCGTTGCATCCAATATATCTTTTGCATACAATTCCCACTGCCCAGCAAACGCTTTTTCATCTTGTGGGATCTTACTGAGATCATCATGTGTCCGTTGTATTATTGGTGCTACTAGATGTAAGAACGTCAGCAGAAAATCCTCCCCTCCCTCTTTAGCAGTTTTTTGAAATGATTCTAATCTTGTATTTAATGCCCTACTAATATCAGCAACAGATCGCGATGGTTTCTCCGATAGAGTTCCTATCTGCAGGCTTTTCTCAAAAACCGCAATCCCTGCATTAATCTGCGGATCAAGCAACGTATACAACACTTCATCAACGTCAGATCTACCGCGCGCTGCAAGCAATGCGTTTTGAGAACTTTTCAATGTGGAAATCAATGCTTCAAGTTTCAAACGACATTGCCCACTGACAGTTGGTTCTTTTTGTAAACAGACAACAATATATTTTTCTAACCATATAGTACATGCCTGCCGCCAATTATAAAGGACGTCTTGTGAAATTTGATTCCAATAACTCTTTCTACGCCGTGTTTTTGCTTGATCATCCTCGCCCTCAACAGGAGCAAGACCTTCAATCATTAAATACGCCATTCTGAGTGATTGCGATAATTTTGTATATAGACCACTCATATCAACCGAGTCTGAAGTTTGTAACACAATATCTCTGAAGGGTACCAAGCTTAAAAGAAATATCTCATAAAAAAGTCGATCACTGTCTTGAGCGCTCATAGATGTTGCTTGAGCTGCTTTACTGAGATCAGCCATGGCTGTTGCAGTATCAAATCGCGCTAGATCCTTCGCAAGCTTACTACCAGTTGATGGTACCATACCACCTTTATCTCCGTATTCTACAACGGCAAACTTCTCTTCTCTTTCAGTAGGCTTTATTATTGTTGAAACGGGATTCCCGGCAATTGTTCTATCAAAGAAACCAACAATATCTTTCCTTATTTTGAGCCAAAGAATACGCTTTCTTTGGTGAGGTAGCTTACCACTCTGTTGACCAACAGCAGCCTTATACGTACGCGGCATAGTATCTCTCATTCTTTTCAGTGCATCAAGATCTGTTAAGGCATAGGTTTTAGCATAGGTGCCAATCCACTCTGTAAATATTTTAGGAAGGGACTTTAATACTGCTTCTGCATATTGCGACCATTGTTCCTCGAGATTTTCTTTAGAAACTGCAAGCTTATTCAGGTCTGTGAAAATTTCATTGATAATGTTTGATACACCGGAAGACTCCGCAAAAAAACCATCCCAAAAATCTAGTTGTCCAGCCTTTGCACTTGTCTCTAACAATACTAACTGGTTCTGCAAATATTGAGTAATAGGAGCCGCCGCTAGTATTGTAGTCTTTATTACTTCCTTTACGACTTCTTTTTCAACAGCTTTTGCTTGTTCTTGTTGCAAATTCCGATTTTCTACGATTTTTTGATACTGCGATCTTATAGACTCAAAATCTTTTTTTATCGTGTTAATAAGTGTGGAGATATGTTTCTCAAGAGAAACGTCCTTGATTTTTGCAGAGTCTATTGTACTAATTACACCATCTAAAAATGCAAATTTTTCCTTATCATTCAGCGTAGATGGTATAATCGAGTTTTCGATTGATGATATTTCTTTTTCTACTACTGCAAAAACAGAACCCATCGCTACCTCTATTTTCGATGACTCTGCAGCAATAAACTCTGATAGGTTACCGATATATATAACCGATGCAACCCGATCCCGAAATTGGACAATGTATCCTAACACACCTTTAACACGTTTAACAAAGCTCTCACTAACACGCGTCCCAGAAACAACTTGAGAAAAATCGGGAACAGCATCCCTTATCTCTTCTTCAGTATATGCAATTGCTTGTTGGGTCATATCAGATAATACAGTCATCTGCATATCCTCATAAGCGTCCTGTATAACACGCTTGTTTTGTTCAAATATTAATCCACCAACAACTGATTCTTTAAAGAATGTCGGCCTTAACAACGCTTCTTTTTTCCATTTTTCATAAGTATCAACTTTTTTTAATGCATCGATAAAATTTCTAACTTCACCTGCAGCCAGACTCTCTTTAACAGACTTTATAAGATCCATCTTATCTACATGTGATTCATATACCAATAAGCCAATTACCGAATCAGCATCGGCCGCATATACACAATGCATGCCTATCAGAGAAAATAGCGTATACAAAACCATCAATACACACATACGACTGTTCATTCCCACCCCGCATCTATCATCTCATACCATTTCCATACACCGGAAACGGTATCACACTGGGTTTTCAATTGGGAATAGTTTTAACGATTACAGGATCAGGCTCGTCATCCTGACCCTGTAAAAACTCAATAGCCTTTCTTAAAGTCTCTTAGAGTAATTCCATATGCCACCTATATTACTCTTCTTCTATTGCGTACTGTTGACTCGCTACTTTTTCCATACGTTTTTTATGTGCTTCTAAGGCCGCTTTACTGCGACCCGCGCGGGACATGTCGGATTCTTTTTCTGACTGAACCAACTGAGGGGGACGATTATTTGAAGATGGTATCACTGGGTTTTTTAGCGCCGTCGGCATAGTACTGGTGGCCGTTCCCATACCGTGTACAGCCTGTCCCCCCTGAGCACCGGCTGGCTTACGGGCTGGTACAGCGCTGTACCGCTCCATAAATCCCTCGGCAGGTATTACTGTATTCCTTGGAGATTTTAAGCTAATATCTTCCCATCGCAGTCTACTATTTGCATCAAACAATGCACGTGATGTGTAAGCACTTGGAATACCACTCACCGTTGCTACGAATATTTCCTTAACCGAAGAACCTACGTTAACCCACTGTACATCATTTGCAAGACCACTCCGGGTACGACTCTCAAGCGCGTTCGCTAAACTGCGAGGCATATCACTAAACCAAATATCACGATCGACAGAAAATCCTAATTTGCGCAAAGGACGTTCAAGCTTCACAAAGCTCCCTGAGGCGACGGTGTACACTTCCACGGGAGCGCGCCTGCCCCGTACCTTAATATATACCTCTTGATCTATATGCAAATCTTTATGCTGATTTTTCGTATACACAATTGAGGTCACGTAGAGCAACTTTCCGGTACCATTATAAAGAGTAACCGTATCACTTGCATGACCCATCACACAGATACCCAAGAGCACCAAAGTGAACAAAAATGCTCGAGTTGAATATACAATATTTCCCACGTGATCTCCCCGGACATCCCTACTTGTAGGTAAGGCTTATATATTTATTCTTAAAGGTTTTATAGACCCAGAGTGTGTTTTTCCCCATAGGGCGAATGCTATTCCACATAGTTTTATTATTCTTGTCAAATTCCTTCACTGATGCATATCCAACGGGCATACCATTGACATCGGCAACATAAACCTCTTTTACCGAGGATCCAACATTAAAGAATCGCATATACGCTTCACCTCGTATTGACTCATTATCTAATGAATCAGCAAGACTCGTTGGATTACTGCTAAACCAAATATCGCGATCAACATAGAAACTATATGGCAATCGATCTATTTTAACGTAATTGCCCGGTGCTACTTCAAAGACATCTAATTTTCCACACTTTTTCGGATCTTTACACGCAAGCCATTCTTTTTCTTCCTTGTGAAATTCCTGATGATTAGCTGTAGTATAAAGCACTGGAGAAATGTATACGGTTTTTCTGGTACCGTTATATACAATAATTTTCTCACTCGCTATGCCTGACACCATGTATCCCATCAGGCCAGCAGCAACCGTTACTACCCGTAATTTTCTGTATTGCATATGACACCCACACCATTATCTCTCTCATACCTAATAGACCCCTACCACCCACATTTATTTTCTAGGTGTAGTCCATCGATGAACTTCTGTGCACTATAACTCCGTACTGCAAAACCTCGTCCTGCTTTCTCCACAGTAACTTCTTTCCACGGTGTACCATACCCACGATGATCAAATGCTTTTTCAGAGGTGTAGACTTTGGGCACACCCTTATAATCAGCTATAAAGAGTTCCTTGACCGAAGAGCCTACATTAAACCAATACACCTCTTGTGCGCCTAAATCACGGGCTTTAATTGAGAGCGCGTACGCTATTGGACACTCTCTGTATCCAAACCAGATATCACGATCAACATTAAAACTATACGCAGGTCTCTTCACATCCACCCAATTACCTGACATCACAATATGCACTCGGAGTACTCCCATGGGTATTGCGTCCTGTTCTTTGTGCAATACGGTATGGTTTTTGGTAGTATATAACACCCCGGTCACCACTAATGGTTTTCCAGTTCCATTATATATCCGTATCATATCCACTTCTGCATGCATTACCGATCCTATGATGGCGCATACAATACTCAGATGCCATACTCTGCTATCCATACGAGATCCCCTATTTTTTTAATTAAACATAAAACTATAATCTTTTTGCTGCACAGGCTTCCAATAAGCTGCAATAAATTCCTGCGCAGGAATTTTTTCTATCTCTTTAGTTTTCGCTTCTGTCGCTATTTGCACCGCATCCCACGTTGTTCGCTGACTATTTTCAAAGGCCTTACGAGAAGTACGAGCAGAACTGCCCATAAGGTATAGCTCAGAATCTGATCCCACATTGGCGGAGAAAACCATATAGCCTCGATCACCTGATTTAAGCGCCTGTGCCATGGTATCCGGATTATCACCAGCGGTAAACCAAATATCACGGTCCTCTTTCATTTTCCAATTCGGACGACTCAACGATACCGATTTTCCCGGAGGGATACGAATTACCTTTTTCAAATTGCCGCGCATCGATTTGTGATTATTATCGGTATATATCACATTGGTAACATACATAGTGTTCACTAATGAGGTATTATATACCGTTACTGTATCGGCACGCACACTCAGAGTTATTACACCCACCATCAAGACCAGCGCATATGTTACATAGTTCATCGTCATATGCATATACATCTTCAATTACTTACCACGGCCTTTTTGACCCGTACCGCTCATCAGCAAATCATCGATATCAAGCAGCTCTTCTTCTGGCTCCTCTAACTCACTGGGCATTATTCCCATCCCGCTCATCACAATAAATTCATCCTCTTCCGGCAATGCAATCTCCTCTTTGATCTTCTTATTTTTTGGCAACTTTTTAGATCCATTACCAGTACCATTACCATTCATCTTCTTCACTGGCTTTACCGGTGGCTTTACCGGTTTTTTAATTTCAGATACTTGCATCGATTTCGCCGGCGCCATCTGCCCTTTACCAGAAATACCAAAATAGCTCATTAAAACTGGTTTTTGTTGTGGTGCACCCACCAATTTCTGTGAATTTGCTACCATGTTCACAGAAGCAATGGTAGGATATGAATCAATATCAAATGCCTTCACCAATATAGGAATATCACCACTTTTATCAGCCCCATTCACGGTAAATACCTGTACATCTTCTGCCAAGGCTACTACCTCATTAAAGGGCTCAACAAGCATGGTACAGGCAGAGCAGGTCGGTGAATAGAAGACAAATACCACCTTTTTACCAATCTCAAACCGTACATCACTAAGCTTGGTAAATGGCGTTCCTGCAAATCCATGATCTCCCGCCGCAAACAGTGATTCATGTACGCATCCCGCACCTATACCGCCCAGGACCAACAAGACAGTTTTCATAATAGTATTATGCATACTTTTGCCCTCACCTATTCAAATGAATCTTACACATGCACAAGCAACCATATCGGACATACAACAAGTGCCACACAGTGGGCCTTGAGATATACCTATTGGCATGACTTATCGCTCCCCCACCATCGTACCATATTCATTCATCAGATTGTCAATAAATTCCAAATAAATAATTTATATTGAAGGGACGCTCCTCTAATATGGTACTGTTTATTATCTATTAATAAGTCTACAATCTTGTTGATTCTTAGCGCACAACCTGTTACAGTAGTTGTGTTCGAGCCTAATAAACATCATATCAATTAGAATTATTTAAAAATATTCTGTCGTAAAAGCATTATACGTGCATAGAGACGGGACAACTGTTTGTACATGTACATAAAAGGAGCGCTATGGAAGCATTATCAAACCGTGAAACATCTCACATGCCGCATACTACCACTATACCGCCACAACTTATATTCATTACAAAGCGAAATGGCATACAACAATCGTTTGATCGTGAAAAAATTACCCGCCTCTTGCAGAGAATATGTCATGATTACGGTAATGAAACGCTTGTACAGGACCTTTATGAAGCGGTCAGTGGCATGTTATTTGAGGGAATGAGTACTGCTGATATTGAAAAGTGCTGCGTGCTTGCCTCCGCCTCACTCATTGAGCGGGATCCTGTGTATGACACTATTGCAACACGGCTTCTTCTGCAGCAAATGATGCGTGAAATTGCTGGACCCGTTAAAGAGCTGATGCTATACGAACGTACCTATCGAGCACAGTTTGTTGCCACTATCACCCAACAGGTCATGAACGGCTTTCTCGACAACCGTATGTTGCAGTTTCCTTTGGAAGAATTAGCCGCCGCATTAGAATTATCCCGTGATAATTTGTTGGGATATATGGGGCTACAAACACTCTACCAGCGATACTTTCTTAAACAAAGCGGTCTTTGCTGTGAAATGCCCCAAATGTTCTGGATGCGCACGGCGATGGGACTTGCACTCCAGGAGGATGATCCGGTACAACGTGCGTATGAATTTTATGATATCATGTCACAGCTCCGTTATATTCCCTCTACGCCAACGCTATTTCACTCAGGATTTCCTGTTGCACAGTTAAGTTCTTGCTATCTCACAACCATCAATGATGATTTAGCCCATATCTTTAAATGTATGGGAGATAATGCACAGCTTGCGAAATGGGCAGGGGGCATTGGCACTGACTGGACTAATATTCGAGCAACAGGGGCATTTATTCGTGGCATTAAGGCATCAAGTCAAGGAGTAATACCCTATCTTAAAATTGCCAATGATATTGTCTCCGCTATTACCAAAAGTGGTATCCGTCGTGGTGGCAAATGTGCCTATCTTGAAGTATGGCACTTTGACATAGAAGACTTTCTTGACCTTCGTCGCAATACGGGTGATGAACGGCGTAGAACCCATGATATGAACACCGCGATGTGGATACCTGATCTTTTTATGAAACGGGTCATTGCAAATGATAATTGGACCTTATTTTCTCCTGATGAAACACCTGATTTACACGAAATTTACGGCGCTGCTTTTGAAAACCGATATCATGAATATGAGGAGGCAGCTCGCCACAATCGAATAAAAAATTTCCGTGTTCTATCGGCCCGTGCGCTCTGGCGGAAAATGTTAACACGCCTCTTTGAAACAGGACATCCTTGGATTACCTTTAAAGACCCCTCAAATATTCGTTCACCACAAGATCACGTTGGGGTTGTACACAGTTCAAACCTCTGCACAGAAGTAATACTTAATACCTCATCGCAAGAAACGGCTGTCTGTAATTTAGGATCAATCAATATTGCCGCTCATACCCATGCCGACGGAACCTTTAACTATATACTGATGCGCAACACCGTTACCACCGCTATACGCATGCTCGATAATGTGATCGATTTAAGTTTTTATCCCACTAAGGAAGCTGCTGAATCAAACAAAAAACATCGTCCTATCGGCCTCGGTATCATGGGGCTCCAAGATGCACTGTTCACGCACGGGGTTCCTTATGCTTCACAAATGGCATACGACCTGACCGATGAATTAATGGAACACATATCCTATTATGCAATTGAGGCATCCAGTAACCTTGCACAAGAACGGGAAACATATGCAACATTTCCCGGATCAAAATGGCATCGGGGTATATTCCCCTTCGATACTATAGCGCTGGTAGAACAAGAACGAGGTATGCCCATTGATGTATCCCGTACAATTCGTCTTGATTGGGACACACTTAAGCAAAAGGTTACACAACACGGTATGCGTAATTCCAATACTATGGCAATTGCACCTACCGCTACTATTGCAACTATTGCTGGATGCTACCCAAGCTTTGAACCTATTTATCGCAACATCTACGTAAAGTCTAACGTAAGCGGTGAATTTACCGTGATAAATCGTTACTTAGTGAACGATCTCAAGAAGTTACGACTCTGGAATCAATCAATGCTTGATCAAATTAAATATTATGACGGCAATGTAGAGATGATCCCTTCCATTCCTGATGAGATCAAACAGCTCTATAAAACCGCATTTGAACTTGATCCTGAATGGTTAATTGAAATTACAGCAGTCCGCGGCAAATGGATTGATCAATCACAATCCCATAATGTATTTTTGCAGGGCGCATCAGGTAAAAAGTTAAATGACGTCTATATGAGGGCCTGGAAGTGTGGCCTGAAAACAACCTACTATCTTCGCACTTTGGGTGCAACACAGATAGAAAAAGCGACGCTTGACGCCAAAGAATTTGGATTTACTCAAAATAGGACCTATACTACACCTACCACGAGCAATGGTGCAGCATGTGGTCTTGATGAAAGCTGCGAATCATGCCAATAATTGATATTACAATCGGGGAGATACACTCATGAACCCTGTAGCGATGAGAAAAAAGGGAAACATACTTAATAATGCAGCAATGGATCCGAATAAAATACTCCCTATGCGCTATATGTGGGCACGCCAGCATTATCAAAATGGCATTGCTAATAACTGGACTCCTGAAGAAATTGGCATGCAGCAGGACATTGAGCAATGGAAATCCCCAACCTTTCTCTCTTCCGCAGAACGGCGATTAATCTTGTGGAACTTAGGTTTTTTTTCTACCGCCGAATCATTAACGGCAAACAATTTAGTGCTTGCCGTATATCGGCATGTGCATAATCCAGAATGTCGCCAGTATTTGTTACGACAAGCATTTGAAGAAGCTATTCATACTGACACCTTTATCTATTGCTGCGATTCGCTAGGGCTCGATCCTGAAGAAATTTATACTATGTATCTCACCATCCCTTCAATCCACGCGAAGGATGATTTTGTGGTACAGATAACCGCCTCCATTTTCAATCCCCACTTTACTACCGATACTTCCGAGCACATCCAACAATTTCTCCACGATCTCATCGGATATTATGTGATCATGGAAGGTATATTTTTCTACGCAGGATTTGCAATGATTCTTGCCCTGAAACGACAAAATAAGATGGTGGGCATTGGACAACAGTTCGAATACATTATGCGCGATGAAAGTGTTCACCTCGCCTTCGGTTGTGATCTGATTAATACCATCAAGATGGAGTACGCTGATGTTTGGACTCCTGCCTTTAAGCAGACAGTAACAGAGCGTATACTCCACGCGGTAGCTCTTGAAAAACAGTACGCATTCGACACCTGTCCTCAAGGTATCGTGGGAATCAATGCTCCCCAATTTGCTCAATATGTTGAATATATTGCAGACAGGAGACTCGAACGCATTGGACTCTCCAAAGCATTCAACACGGAAAATCCTTTCCCATGGATGTCACAATCAACCGACTTACAAAAAGAGAAAAACTTCTTTGAAACACGTGTCACTGAATATCAATCTGCAGGATCACTCGACTGGGATTAACATACTATATGGATGCGGCGAGGAGTATTACGAACTATCCTCGCCGCACCAGTACCTTCTCTTACTTCTTCTGTTATTATAAATTAAAGTACCGTTTTATTTTTTCCCAATAGTTTCGCATGCTGTCATATCCCGTAAATTGGCCCACCAGTATATCATCTTCAATAACCAAGGTTGTGGGAAACGCCCCAACGCGTATGCCATATTTCTCTTCAAGGGTTTTCACGGCGGGGTCATCTGAATAAAACTTTTTCACCGTTACCTGTCCTGAGGATACACCCTCGAATTTGCCGCGTTTAATATCAGCGGATAGTCGCTCACAGGGAGGACATCCTTGCAAGGAAACGATAACTATTTTTCTCGCATGGGTACTTTGTGGATAAACCGTGACCCCCTCACCCTGAGCATCATTTCCTCTCATATATACACTACACCCTACACCATGCATCAAAAACATGATTGCCAGTAGAGCTATGTTTGACTTGTTCATAATTTACCTACTTCCTCCCCATTGATTATACAATGAACCCCTCTCGAGGGTGCATTGCGTATTAATAAGCAACAAACGTTTCCTTTTTTCATCCCGTAATTTCGGCACTAACCCATACAAGATATCTCTTGTTATCATGATCGCCTCACGCCACATATTTTCCTCATCATTACTAGTTTTGTGAGAGCAGTGACTCGGCATGTGCAACTCGTGCGCGAACCTCTGCTGCAAAGATAGCATCCTTTAACCATTCATGGCGATCTTTAATGGGCACCGCTATATGTTGTATAGCAGATACACATAAAGGAGATGCCTCTGTAGCAATATCTCGCTTCATCATAGCATATGTTTCAGTACTTAAATGATCACCGACCGTTTCGAGAAATAGTATAAAGCGATGCGTTAATGACCAATACAAACGGTGTAACTCATCGACATGTTGTATAATTCGTTCACTATACAATTCATATAACTCATGAGAAATAAGTTGTGCCACTGTCCACGCGCCCACCTGCTCATGAGGTGACCATACAATACGGTCCAGTATTGACTCAATAAGCCGTACGACGCTTTGTTCAATCGATGATTGATTATGCTTCATTACTTCATCCACAACCTCCTCTGCAAGTGCCTGCAGGAATAAATCGGGATCTTCTTTTAATGCATCAAAATCTCGCAATAACGCACTTTTCATGCAGGCTGCAACTGCAGCGGATCGATCCTTAATTCCTTTCTCATACAGATCAGGTAGCACAGTACGCAATAACTTCAAAAGATCAAGCACTACGTAAGGATTTGTACAAGTAATCCCCTCCTTGATACGTACCTGGAATAGATCAAAGGTACGCGCCAAAAAACTGGGTGATTGATTGGTACGTGCCGCAAAATGGACAAAATCCAGTAAATGCTCCAGCGCGTAATCACCGTACCCCTTTTCATTAAAGATCCCTGAAAAATACTCAGCAAGATAGGTACGCTGCATAATCAACGGTTGCGCGCAGCGCTCTGCAAGCCTCTCTTGCGCCATCAATCCATCCAGACTATCCGCACACAACATGCCTACAAGCAGTACTAACCCTCTCTTATACATAGCGGTATATCCCTTATACACAAATTACTTGTAGTCCCCCTAGTAATATATCATACTATACATTATAGAAAAAATGTACGATACCATAGCATACCTATACTATGAAATAAAAAGGGCCTTTGCAATGTCAATACGCCGGTACACACTCCTCCTTCCTCTCTGTGTCACAGCACTATGGCATCTATATTCTTTCAGTTCACAAACAATAACATGCACCAACTCAACGGGCCAACAGGCATTCATCGCTCTCTATAATACACAAGGGATACGAGCGAGTTCTATCGTTTCATGTAAGCCACAAGAAACATGCACCATTGCCATGCCAGGAAAAAAGGAATCATTGTTTATCACCGCAGCACCTTCCGAGGATGAGCTCGGAATGTCCCGTGTTGTACAACCACAATCAGATTCGTTAATCAATGCTACCACCACGCAAAAGTTTGCAACATCTTTCACCATTGCTCCACTGGGAGTCCGTGGTTTTGCGGTCTCTGGCACAAATCGTTCCGATGCTATTATCATTCACAATGTGAGCAATGAATTCTGCTATGGAGCATTGTACTACCAGCTTGATACAGTTGCATACCGCATCGGTGAGATAGTCTCTCTACCTCCTCATACCGCAAGCACCATCATTCGACCTGAACAAAAATGCAAACGGACCTTTGTCACAACCTGCGTTTCATACCTTGATCGCAACCTGTACATCAGCACCAATCAAGATCTATTACTCAATGTCTTACTGCGGCCAACCCTACCCTTTGTCAACGTAGGTGAACTTAAAGGAGATGATTTTTATCTTTATACAATAGGAAATACACTCCAAGCAGTCACAAAAGCAGAATGGTTTGCACGTGCAAGCATTGATACCATAAAAAACATCTTCAAACCCGATATTACTCACGTAAAAACTATATATGATGCGTTATCATATCCAGGAAAGAACCAAACCGCCACAATAGGACGCGGTACTACCCTATCCGCTGAAGAAATAGACTTCCGTAAACGCCGTCAATCCTACGCACGAAAATCATACGCAACTGCAGGAATTATACTACCCGATCACACAGAACCACCTCACATTGCATTCTGTTTTAGTGGTGGAGGAGTACGCTCTATGATCACCACGCTTGGAGTATTATTAGCAGCTGAAGAAACAGGATTTATTCACCGCAGCTCCTATATTAGCACATTATCAGGATCGGTATGGGCGGCGCTTGGATGGGAATATTCCGGAACACCGGTTGCTGACTATATAAAAGCGATTATGCCACGATTCACAAAATCTCCCTTGACCGCAGTAAACGCTACACTTGCCACAGAAACAATCCTCAGAAAAATCGCCTATGACCAACCATATAGTATAGTCGATTATTATGGTATTGCATTGGGAGTCCCACTTCTCGCCCCTTTCAGCCCTTTTAATAATCCGAATCGTCTTTTTCTAGGAGCATCACTACACGCGGTGGAACAAGGTACTATTCCCTTTATTCTGTGTAGCGCTGTTACACCAAAACAATACTCTGACGCCAAACGAGGAACAAACGCTTTAGATTATTACACTTGGATTGAGTGTAATCCTTACTACGCACGAGCATTTTTAAGTGATACGCCGGGCATGGCAGATGTTTCTATCCCACTCTGGGCACTCGGAAGAAAATGCACACAAGACAAGGCTCCTGATTCTGTTCCTCCACTCTCGGTTCCGTACCTACTCGGCATATGTGGATCAGCATTTTCAGTGAGTGGCATTGATATCACCCATGTAGGCGTACGTGACCTGAGTGCAGCAGTAGCTGATCAACTCCTCAAATCGTATGGCAAGAACACGGCATTAGACATATTATTACAATATAGGACCTCACCCGCTACTATTTACAATTTTATAGAAGAGGGAACCATGACCCTTGTAGATGCGGGCATTGCCTGTAATCTCCCCCTTCGTCCACTGCTCCAAAAAGAACGCACTATCCGCCTGATCATCGCTATTGATGCATCATCTTCGGTGCAAAATGCACCATCACTACGCACCGCATATGAATATGCACACGCACATAATATACCATTTCCCACAATAGACTGGTCTTTAGTAAACCAACCTTATTCGGTACATCGAGGAAAACCGCATAGCAACGAGCCAACCATTATCTATATCCCGCTTATTTCAGGAACCAAAGAAGGCAGCTGGAGACAAGAAGATAAAGAAACCGCTACAACAAGGTTCGATTATCCTGCTGCATTATTTAATAAACTATTACACCGGGGTAAAGAGCTGTTTTATGACGCACAAACAACGATTCAATCCACTATTCAAGAATTATTATGAAGGCGCATGAGAATACAATCCACCTTGATCTGCATGAGATATCATCTCTTTAACAAGCAATGGAATATAATGCCGAGGATCAGGAAGTTGACAGCACTGCATACCAGTACGTATTTCCCGCAAGTGCTCAGCATCCTCCAGTAACCGATGCATATGAATCGGCAAATGATGCAATGAAGTAATAACCGATCCACAACCATGCTGTTGAATAAAATCGAAATTTAATTGCTCCCACAACAAGACTGGGGCTGTATTATCAAGCAATAATGGTATTCCCACATATAATGCTTCACACACACTTGCTGATCCCGATTTGGTAATCAAAATATCTGAGGCGCGCATCAGATCACCAACCTGCTCGGTAAAACTAAAGAGCGATATCGTGATATGGTCAGGAAATGAGATATCACGAATGGCTTGTAACAATGCAACATTACGACCAACACAAAATATAATATGCATGGGTATATCAATATGAGATAATTTACGTGCATACCCTATAGTAGCGGTAGAACCCGCTGCTCCCATCATCACCATAACAATCGGTTTATCCTGTGGCAACTGTAACTGTGATCGTAATTCTTCGACATAAGATCTTTCTAAAAATGCCGGTCGGACTGGGTATCCCACATAGCGGATACAACTTTCCGGAATTCCTGCAGGAGCAACCTCCTTTACCACCAATTCGTCCGCACAAGGAACGCAAAAGTAAAAATGTTTATAGGAGGGCTGATGAATACCGTACCAAAAGGTTGCTGTGTATAAGTCAGTAGTAATGATCGCAAAGGGAATATTCAACCGCTCCGCAGCGGTATAAATAAGACCATTCACAATGGGTATTACGGAAATCAATACATCAGGTTTATTGCGAATTAAAAACTCTTCGATGAGTGTTGTTAATCTCCGTTGCTGCATCTGCGTCAACAAACATCCCATTGAACAGAGCATATTGCCACCCCATGCAGCCCCTTGTCTTATCAAAAAGTTATAGATATCTTCACCACTAAAACTTCCATCAGAAATCAGACGAAAGGGATCACATGTACCAAGTACTTCACTAAATATATTCACGTCCACAACGTCATAGACATCGCCAAGATACGCTTTTATTGCAGTCGTTGCCGTTGCATGTCCACCTCCACCACTACACGAAAAAATTATCACCCTTCGCTTTGAGGTATCGGCATCTCCAGCAAACAGCGACTGCCGCATAGTGACAACACCAGGCTTCACCGTCATTTTCTGTAATTTTTTACAACCAGAAACAATGAAAAGTGTCGCTACTAAAAAAAATGAAAAATTAGAACAAATATTCATGGCAACGACTGTACCATGTCCCCTTGCACTTGTCAAAAAAGGGTATTTACTAAATACTAAGCGGGGGTTAGCCGTGCTTATCTGCTTACTTTCGAAGGATTACTGTATGAAAACAACCGGATATGAAGCGGTGTTAGGGATTGAGGTTCATGTACAGCTCATGACCGAGAGTAAAATCTTCTGCGCATGCTCTAATGAGCCCTGTACAACACCTAATACCAATATTTGTGCGATATGTGCTGGACATCCGGGAACACTACCGGTACTTAACCAAAAGGTGGTGGAGGCCGCTATTACCGTTGCACTTGCAACAGAATGTACCATTAATCGTGAAAGCGAATTTGCACGCAAACATTACTTTTATCCCGATCTTCCCAAGAATTTTCAAATAACGCAGGATACAAAGCCCATTGCTGAAAATGGCATTATACGCATACGATGCGACGATGGAACTCAAAAATCTGTTCGCGTTCGCAGAATACATATCGAGGAAGATGCGGGAAAAAGTATTCATAGCACAGATGGAAGCTACTCTTTTGTTGACCTTAATCGTGCAGGCACACCATTGTTGGAAATTGTATCAGAACCTGATTTACGTAGCGCCGCAGAAGCACGTGCCTATCTTAAAGCACTGCACAGCCTGGTCACAGGCCTCGGTATTTGTTCAGGCAATATGGAACAGGGTGCGTTTCGTGCTGATACCAATGTATCGGTACGACCAATGGGTGCAACCTATTTAGGAACTCGATGCGAGCTGAAAAATATTAATTCATTCAAATTTATTGGCGATGCAGTCATCTATGAAATCAACCGGCAAATTGAGCTTTTAGAGCAGGGTGAACAGGTTATACAGCAAACACGTCTATGGGACACAAGACAGCGCATCACATTACCTATGCGCTCTAAGGAAACCGCTGCTGACTATCGCTACATGCCTGAGCCAGATTTGCCCCTATTACGCCTTGATGAACAATATATAACCACTATACAAGAACAGCTACCAGAACTTCCCGAACAACGATTTATTCGGCTACAAAAAGAGTTTAATCTATCCCCCTACGAGGCTGATGTGTTACTCAGCGACTTTGCGCTTGCAGACTATTATGAAAGAGCGGCGAAACATCACTACAGCCCCTCACTCATTAACTGGGTATTACGAGATGTACAGGCATACGTAAAGGAACATACGATCGATATTCATGCACTACTGCTCACGCCCGAGCGTCTCGCACGCCTTGTACATCTCGTTGAATTGGGACGCATTAATGCGCGTACTGGACAAGAATTGTGCATAGAAGTTGCACGCACTGGAGCTGACCCCGATGTATTGATAGAAACGGGTGGACTAACCCAAATTGAGTCAGTTTCTGAACTCGAAACAATTGTCACCCAGATACTCGGTGCCTATCCACAACAGGTTAGTCAATACCGAGCAGGTAATACTAAATTACTGGGATTCTTTGTGGGAAAAACCATGGAACACGCTCAAGGAAAAGCAAATCCTAAAGTTGTGCAAGAGGTCCTCCGCCGTCTCTTATAGAAAACTATAGACAGCCGATAGTGGTCTATCATACCGTACCTGATAATGTACACACTTACTCGATACTCAGGACAACGAATATGAATACGCCTGTCGGCACCTATTTTTCCTCTACCACCATCTACATTATATCTATATTGCTCAGTATAACATCACTATCACTCTATGCCCCAGCTACTGCAGCCTCTGCATCATCTCCTACGCATGAGCAACTACAAGCGGCAATTACTATACTCCGTTACGCTGCACAGTATAGTGAATCATACAACAACCTCCTGGCCTACGTTATGCAAAAAGGTAACCTGCATACCGTACAGGGCAAGTTAACTTTGTTGCAAGCATCTGTTCATGCGTTTACAACATTGAGCGAAAATGATGCGGTGGAACTACCGATCGAAATACGTAATGCATATGCTCTTGTGCAACAGGCGCTCTATAATACAGCGAGCTTCAAGGATACTACAACCCATCGATATCCACGTCATAACGCCCCCTTTAATAATACACCGTATCCTCCCGTGTTTAATCCACAAGATTGGGTAAGTTCACTCGGGGGGATAATCAATGGAACTTTTCAAATCAACGGTTCTCTGGATCTCGTGAACGGATCAAGTATTGTGTTGGAAGACCAAACACCTGCACATAACTCTATCACCATTACCGCACCACCAGCAGTTACCACCTCTTATACATTACAAATGCCTTCCGCACAGGGAGCTGCAAATACCGTACTTGCCCAAAGCGCAATTCCGGGTCAATTGGTTTGGGCGACCGGATCTGCAGGAGGAGGAGTAACGGTAGTGAACGGCGCCCCCCCAATCACTATCACTGGACCGGCAACAACTCCCACCGTTGGCATTACCACCGCCTCTGCAGTTACGAATGGCGCACTTACAAGCACTGACTGGAATACCTTTAATAATAAGGTAAGTTCTGTTGCGGTAAATCCACCACTCACTACAACAGGCGGATCAACACCAACCATATCCATACCACAAGCAACCACGGGAACCAATGGATATCTTTCAGCAAGCGATTGGAACACGTTCAACAATAAATTAAATCTTACTGGTGGCACTATGAGCGGTAATATTACCTTCTCTGCAGGTACTGGTACTGTTTATAATGGATCATCGGGCTCAGTCACCGTCATGGCACCAAACAGCGCGATTACCTCCTATACCCTTCTCTTACCCAATACACAGGGCGCCGTCAATGCCGTTCTTGCACAATCAAACACTCCAGGAACATTGACTTGGGCGAATATTGGTGGACTTGGTGGTGTAACCGCAGTCACCGCCTCGCCACCACTTGCATCTAGCGGTGGCTCTACACCAAACATTACCATTACACAGGCAACAACAAGCTCCAACGGCTACCTCTCATCAACCGATTGGAACACCTTTAACAACAAGGTAAATCGCTCGGGTGATTCTATGTTTGGTACATTAACTATGCTGACACAAAATTTGGTTAGTTTCCAAGATGCAGCCAGTCATACTGTCAGCCTTCATGCTCCTGCATCAATACCAACATCCTACACCTTAGCCTTGCCATCAACAATACCAACGGCAAACCAAGTGTTGCGCGCAAATGGTATTACACCAACAAATCTTGAATGGCTTACACTCGGCACTAGTGTGACGCCAGCCGCAAGTAAAACCATCTATGTTACCAAGTATGGCAACGATATAACAGGGGACGGATCACAAAATGCACCATATGCTTCATTGGCAAAGGCTATATCGGTTGCCAATACACTCGCATCCACCGCCAATCCAATCACTATCTCTATAGCAACAGGCATATATTTTGAAAATAATATCGCCGGCCCGCTTACCATTACTGCAGGCGGAATATCGATCGTCGGAGCTTCAATCACCGGTACAATCCTCAGCCCCATCGCAGTAGCTAACAACTTTTTACTGAGTAATCAAGCAATAGAGTTAAGTGATTTCACCATCGCCGTGCTATCAGGCACATCAACTGCTACCGGGATCACCTTAAATACACCAAGCGGTAACTCAGCTTTGTTAAGCCTACAAATCGCTAACTTTAAAATTGGCGTAAATTTAATCGGGGGGGCTTCATCCACCTACGTACTTAATAACTGCTTTCTTATCACTAACACCAATACGGCTATAATGGCCAATAGTGCAAGTGTCACCATTACTACTTGTGCAGTACGGGGCACCGGCGCCGGATCAATTGGAATTAGCGCAACAGGAACCGCTACTTCCATGTCTTGCATAGGGGGCCTATATTTAACCTGCCAACCAGCAATATTATTAACAGGAGGCGCTGCTTTATCGGTCGTTTCAGGAAATTTTCTCACCAATCTTACGGGCGTTGTTGCAAATGCAGCGACACAACTTCTCCTTGAATCTTGTTCATTTTCACGTGCAAACTTACTCCAAGCTCCCGTGGTAGACATATCCGTTTCTGACCCTGGCACCCTTGCAAAGATATCAAGTTGCATATTTGCGGCGAGCCAATTTCTCCCCGGTAGCAACTCCACGGCGGTGCATGTTAGCAATTCAGCTATCGCAATCGTCTCTGACGGACAAATCGATAATTATACCAATGCACTGATTGCAGGCGTCCCGAGTGATACGAATGCAACCGAACTTAGCGCATCTGGTGTGCTCATTGCAGGGGGCATCAATGATCTCATACAAAATGGTTCTTCATCATTGGTTTTCACCACAGGGACTCTTGCAAGCAATAAAGTAGCCATCAATGACCCAACAAACGTAACGCTCGCATTCTTTGATCTCTCGAGCAACAACAGTCTTAATATTGGTACATCCGCAGACATTGACACGAACTTAATAGACGTAGCAATAGGGTCTAGCACCAATCCGAATATCCAATATATATCCTCGCTGTACAGCACCCAAGCCATGGGATTTTGCAATCCCCTTGCAAACCCTACTACGTGGTTTGCTATAACTCGTAATACTATTGCTCTTGATGCCATTACTACTGATCGTACTAAAACTGCAACGCTTACATTATTGTCTGATACAGGATCACCAGTCGGAAGTACTTCGGCAATTCGCGGTTGGAATATACAAAAAAATGGCACTTCAGCAGAGCTAGCCTTTAGCTTCCAAAACAGTGATACATTTGCGTTGCCCCCCCTTTCTGAATACACTATCTTTCAACTTGACGGATTTAATAATCAGATACAATTTCCCTCTACCGCCACCCAACTTCTTTTTGCAGGCGATACAACACTGTACAGATCCTCAGCAAATATCCTTAAAACCGATGGTACTATGATTATTGGCGGTCTTACCCCTGGACGAATCGTTATTACAAGTCCAGGCAATCAGCTTACCTCCAGTACAACAACAGTAAGCGAACTCGGATTTTTAGCAGGTGTTACCGCTCCTGTGCAAGCACAACTCAACAGCAAAGTATCAAAGTCGGGTGATACAATGACAGGGACATTGCAGGTTCCCGCAGGCACTGCAGCACTTCCCGGGCTTGCCGTTGGGGCAGCCAATGTCGGCCTATCATCAGCGGCAAACAATTTATCCTTTGACACAAACGGTACTTCACAGATGGCAATATCCTCTGCAGGAACGGTATCAATTGCGGGGTTTGTCATAGCCGGTATTGTACACAATGATAATACCGGTAATTTATCCTCCTCACTGATCACAAATGCTGATATCAGTAACGTTGCAAACATTGCTGATTCGAAGTTAGCAACTATTACCAGCGCTAATAAAGTAGCAAACTCTGCAACAACAGCGACTGATGCCAACGTAGGAAATACCATTGTGTCTCGTGACGTTAATGGTGATTTTGCCGCGCGTGACATTACTGCAACAACCTTTATTGGCCTGCTGACTGGCCATGCTTCTCTTGATGTACTTAAATCAGGTGATATTATGACCGGTACTTTACAATTACCCGCAGGAACAACAGCCGTTCCCGCATTACAATTTACCGGTAGTACCAGTACCGGTATATCAGCACCAAGCTCTAATACTTTATCGTTTGACATCAATGGTAGTGAAGCGGTGAATATTGGTAATACCGGTGCTGTTACTATTACCGGATTGAATACCGTAGGAGTGGTACATACGAACGCTTCTGGGACACTATCAACATCACCCGTTGTCAATGCTGACATTGCAAATGCGACCATCACTAACGCTAAACTCGCTGCCATATCAAGCCTTAATACCCCCAATACAATAGTCCTCCGTGACAATTCAGGTAACTTTACCACTAATATGATTACCATTGCAGGCATGGTCACTAATACAACTGATGTAGCAACTAAAGGCTACGTTGATTCTGCAATATCAACGGGTATCTCTGCTAAAACACCCGCTGTTGTGGTAAGCACCAGTAATATAGCCCTCAGTGGTACACAAACTATTGATGGCGTTACACTCAATGTCAATGATCGTGTACTATTGGTCGCACAAAGCTCACCTGTACAAAATGGATTGTGGCTTGTACAGGTAGGCGCATGGACTCGGCCCGCAGATTTCGCCTCAGGTACTGTTGCGGGACAAGCATATGTATTAATCACCAGTGGGACGGTAAACGCAGGATCAAGTTGGTTATGCAATACACCATCGGCCATCATTGATACCGACCCTATTGGATTTGCCGAATTCTCACTCCCTTCGCAAACAACTGGCGCAAACGTAGGAACTGGCTCAGGTCAAATATTTAGAAACACCACAGGCGTTACGCTTAATTTTAAAACACTCGCCGCAGGAACCCATATAGTGGTTACTAATAACACTAATGATGTAACTCTCTCTACTGATGCTACGAGCAGTAATACACCAAGTACTATTGTATCTCGTGACGCCGGAGGCAGCTTTGCGGCAAATACCATCACCGCCTCATTAAATGGCATTGCTTCAGGAAATTTACCACTCACCGGTGGATCCCTCAGCGGTGCACTCACCATGCTGCTGCAATCGCCCATCAACTTCCAAGATTCAGTGAGTAATACCATTGGTGTACGAGCACCGACTAATGTAACAAGCAGCTACACGCTCAATTTACCCCCTACCGCCCCTCTTGCAAATCAAATATTACGCGCAAATACTATAACCCCAGCTAACCTAGAATGGTTCACTCAAGGGGACAGCGTTCCGCCCAGTGCAAGTAAAACCATTTATGTAACGCAATATGGAAATGATATCACCGGGGACGGTTCACCTAATACTCCTTATGCCTCACTAGCAAAAGCAATATCGGTTGCCAATGCTCTCGCCTCCCTTGCCAATCCCATTACTATTCTTATATCAACCGGTATCTATGTTGAAGACAACAGCACGGGACCATTGGCTATTACGGCAAGCGGTATATCTATTATTGGTGATGCTACAACAGGAGTTTTTCTATTTCCCACCACACTGTCGAATGACTTTATTTCATCTAGTAAAGCGATACAAATTAGCAATCTTACTTTTTCTGCACTAAATGGCTCATCAACAGCAACTGGCCTTGTATGTTCAGGATCCAATACAAGTTCACTGTTCACTAATATAGAGGTTGTTGGTTTTCAAGTCGGCATCAATTTCGGGGGTACAGGATGCTCCTATACACTTGACGGGTGTTTTTTAGTTGATAGCAGTGGTACTGCGATGATAGTAAGTAACGCAATAACAACTATTAATAACTGCTATATAACAACTTCATCCGTTGGTATTGCCGCCACAGGATCTGCTACTTCGATGTTCTTAACCGGAGGATTATACGCGCAATGCGGCCTTGCAATTGCACTTACCAATAACGCACGCGTCTCGGTTGTTTCAGGAAATTTTAATTTTAATAACCAAAGTGTTACCGTGAATTCTTCTGCAAAATTACTGCTTGAGGGATGTTCATTTTCGCTTGCAAATGACCTTCTATCCCCCGTTGTTGACATAACAGTCTCTGACGCAGGAACGTTGGCAAAAATATCAAGCTGTATATTCGCCGCAGATCCACTTCTGCCAGGTAGCGACTCTACCGCTGTAAAGGTTATAAATTCGGCCACAGCGATCATCTCCGATGGCCAAGTTAATAACTATACCAATGCATTGGTTGCTGGAACATCCACCGATACAAACGCAACACAACTTAATGCATCAGGCATGTTTATTACGGGAGGCATTAATGATCTTATACAAAATGGCGCTACAACACTTAATTTTAATACCGGAACATTAGCAAGCAGTAAAGTGAGCATCAACGATCCCACCAACGTCACCCTTGCATTCTTTGATAGTGATAGCAATAATAGTCTTAAAATCGGCAAATTCTCAGATACTAATACCGAGTTATTAGAGGTATCTATTAATTCTGGATCAAATCCAAATATACAATATCTATCTTCCTTATACAGTACGCAAGCGATGGGATTAGAAAACCCATTAAACAATTCATCAACTTGGTTCTCAATTGCCATTCAAAATTCAGCAATGACTGCCATTACCACTGATCGGACAAAAATCGCTATGGTACGACTCCTGTCTGACACCGGTATTCCGGTTGGTGGCACTACAGCTCTTCGTGGATGGGATATTCAAAAAAATAGCACCACCGCCGAATTAGCGTTCCGTTATCAAAATAGTGACACGACTGGACAGCCAAGCATTACCGCGTATACAGTAATGCAATTAGATGGGGTGAATAATCAGTTGCAATTACCAAATGCTGCAACACAGATGGTATTTGGAAGCGATACTAACCTCTATCGGAGTGCGGCTAATATCCTCAAAACTGATGATAATATGATTATCGGAGGACTTACAGCAAACCGTGCGATCGCAACTGATGTCAATAAGCAACTCACTTCTAGTGTTACGACCGATATCGAATTAGGTTACCTTTCAGGAACAACCAGTTCAGTACAATTACAACTCAATAGCAAAGTAGCAAAAGCGGGCGATGTTATGACAGGAACATTACAAGTTCCTGCGGGCACTGCAGCGCTTCCTGGACTTGCTGTTGGAGCAGCGAATACGGGACTATCATCAACAGGCGGAAACCTCACCTTCAGTACAAATGGCACATCACAAGTAACTATATCGACTTCAGGAGTCGTCACTATCGGTGGATTAACTCCTGCCGGCGTAGTGCATAATGATTCATTTGGCATTATTACTACAAGCCTCATAACTAATAGTGATATCAGTGCAACTGCAGCAATTTCTGACTCTAAACTCGCCACAATTGTCACCGCAGGAAAGGTTGCAAATTCTGCAACAACAGCAACGAGTGTTTCCGTAGGAAATGCCATTGTATCTCGCGATCCGAGTGGTAACTTTTCAGCAGGAAACGTTACCCATTCCACTAACACCGGCGATGTATATAATGGTTCAAGTGGTGCAGTTACCATTCAAGCCCCAAATAGTGCTATTACTTCTTATACACTGCTCTTACCAACCGCTCAGGGCACTGCAAATCAAGTACTGGCACAGTCGGGCACACCGGGCACACTCACTTGGGCAAGCATTGGATCACTCGGCGGTGTTACCTCGGTTACCGCAACTGCTCCCCTTGCATCCAGCGGCGGTACAACCCCAAATCTTACCATTACTCAGGCAACAACCAGTACTAATGGCTTCCTCTCCTCCACTGATTGGAATACCTTTAACAATAAAGTAACTTCTGTATCCGCAACAGCTCCTATTACCTCAACTGGCGGTACAACTCCAACCATTGCTATTCCACAATCCAACGGAACCACCAATGGATTCCTCTCTTCTACTGATTGGACAACATTCAATAATAAACTCAACACTTCTGGCGGTACCATGACCGGTAACATCACCCATTCCGCCAACACCGGCGATGTATATAACGGTTCATCAGGAGCGGTAACGATTCAAGCCCCAAATAGTGCTATTACTTCTTATACACTGCTCTTACCAACCGCTCAGGGCACTGCAAATCAAGTACTGGCACAGTCGGGCACACCGGGCACACTCACTTGGGCAAGCATTGGATCACTCGGCGGTGTTACCTCGGTTACCGCAACTGCTCCCCTTGCATCCAGCGGCGGTACAACCCCAAATCTTACCATTACTCAGGCAACAACCAGTACTAATGGCTTCCTCTCCTCCACTGATTGGAATACCTTTAACAATAAAGTAACTTCTGTATCCGCAACAGCTCCTATTACCTCAACTGGCGGTACAACTCCAACCATTGCTATTCCACAATCCAACGGAACCACCAATGGATTCCTCTCTTCTACTGATTGGACAACATTCAATAATAAACTCAACACTTCTGGCGGTACCATGACCGGTAACATCACCCATTCCGCCAACACCGGCGATGTATATAACGGTTCATCAGGAGCGGTAACGATTCAAGCCCCAAATAGTGCTATTACTTCTTATACACTGCTCTTACCAACCGCTCAGGGCACTGCAAATCAAGTACTGGCACAGTCGGGAACACCGGGTACGCTCACCTGGGCAAGCATTGGATCACTCGGCGGTGTTACCTCGGTTACCGCAACTGCTCCCCTTGCATCCAGCGGCGGTACAACCCCAAATCTTACCATTACTCAGGCAACAACCAGTACTAATGGATTCCTCTCCTCCACTGATTGGAATACCTTTAACAATAAGCTCAACACTTCTGGCGGTACCATGACCGGTAATATCACCCATTCTGCCAACACCGGCGATATATATAACGGTTCAAGTGGTGCAGTTACCATTCAAGCACCAAATAGTGCAATTACCAGTTACTCACTGCTCTTGCCAACGGCTCAGGGAACTGCAAATCAAGTACTGGCACAGTCGGGAACACCGGGTACACTCACTTGGGCAAGCATTGGATCACTCGGCGGTGTTACCTCGGTTACCGCAACTGCTCCCCTTGCATCCAGCGGTGGTACAACTCCAAATCTTACCATTACTCAGGCAACAACCAGTACTAATGGATTCCTCTCTTCTACTGATTGGACAACATTCAATAATAAACTCAATACTTCTGGCGGCACCATGACCGGTAACATCACCCATTCCGCCAACACCGGCGATATATATAACGGTTCATCAGGAGCGGTAACGATTCAAGCACCAAATAGTGCCATTACTTCTTATACACTGCTCTTGCCAACGGCTCAGGGCACTGCAAATCAAGTACTGGCACAGTCGGGAACACCGGGTACGCTCACCTGGGCAAGTATTGGATCACTCGGCGGTGTTACCTCGGTTACCGCAACTGCTCCCCTTGCATCCAGCGGTGGTACAACTCCAAATCTCACCATTACGCAGGCAACAACCAGTACCAATGGCTTCCTCTCCTCCACTGATTGGAACACCTTTAACAATAAGCTCAACACTTCTGGCGGTACCATGACCGGTAACATCACCCATTCCGCTAATACCGGCGATGTATATAACGGTTCATCAGGAGCGGTGACGATTCAAGCACCAAATAGTGCTATTACTTCTTATACACTGCTCTTGCCAACCGCTCAGGGAACTGCAAATCAAGTACTGGCACAGTCGGGAACACCGGGTACGCTCACCTGGGCAAGCATTGGATCACTCGGCGGTGTTACCTCGGTTACCGCAACTGCTCCCCTTGCATCCAGCGGTGGTACAACCCCAAATCTTACCATTACTCAGGCAACAACCAGTACTAATGGATTCCTCTCCTCCACTGATTGGAATACTTTCAATAATAAGGTCACTAACGGTGGCGATGCCGTCGCAGTTATGGTAGGCACTACAAACAATCAAAATCTATCGCTTATCTCGAATGGGGTTACACGAGTGATTGTTGACGGTATTCTCGGTGAAGTGTCTATAGCCGGAGTCTCCTCACTTCCTGCACTAGTAATAGGACCATGCTCTAGCTCCGCGTCCGTACAGATTTCCATAGGCGCAGGAGGAAATGCCATAGCGGTGGGGGGCGTGGCAGGAAGCGGAACTGCTGCAGCTCCCGCCATTGTCAGCACCTCAGATAATACAACAGGCCTCTACTACCCCAGCTCAGGACAGTGGGCGTTTAGCGCAGGAGGTACTACCACTCTACAAAGCGATAGCACTAAATCGGTAAGTTATGCCACAAAATACCGTGCATTGGTTCATAATAATGCCACACAAACCCCAATTACCGCAAATACCGATACTCAAGTAAGTTTCCAAGTCAAGGATTTTGATCCGAATAGTAACATGTCTGCTGCAGGAGTCTATACGGTACCAGTTACCGGCATATACCTTATTAACTCCTGTATTAATTTAACCGCAGCATCGGGATGTACAGCATCACTCTTTGTCTCTATTAATACACTCGCCAATAAGCAAAACCAATATACCGTTACTGGGTCAATTCAAGGGGGCACTCAAAATAAGTTGTCCTTAGTACTGGCTAGTATCATTTCGCTCACGGCAGGGCAAACAGTGCTTATTGGCATAAATACCACTGCCAATTCGACGATTCCAGCACCACCACCGAACTCAAACTTTAGTATGCATCTACTATCAATATAAGAAAAAAGCATCGTAGGAAGCAGGCTATTATGAGAGCCCTGCTTCCTACGATGTCATTAATTCGATTCCACTAATTTTGTTTTACAATAGACCAAGTACACCATGTACTATCATCCATACCAGATGAGCGCCTGCTGAATTGCTTGGAATGACCATGTGAACTTGTAGCAGACAGTTTTACCAAGGCGGGTGTCACTGAAGGTGACAAATTTATTATAGGAGAAGACGATGCAGAGACAAAAGGATCACCACCATACGAAGGATTGCCATGTTCTGTTGGTCGAAGTCTTGATTCATCTAATACTCCGCTACCAACTCCTCCTTCTTCATCTAAACCTTCTGCCAAAGAGCCTAAACTATGCTTTCCCGCAGTACCACCTCGAGTAGGACTTGCTGTACAATAGCCCTCCTTGTCCTCTGAGATTACCCCATTTTCATACATAATCTTTGATATGTCAGGCAATTGCATAATTGCCAACTCTTCTTCATCATCACGCATCCCGAAATATCCCCGCAATGGTAACGGTGGCTCACCTTCATTATGTTTTCTTTTATCATAATATTCTTGTGCTGCTATCTCTGCAGCCTGTAGCATCGCTTTCGATGCCGTTTTATCACTAATCAGCTTCCGTTGCACACACCAATCATCATACAGCTCACTTCTCTTTTCAGCGCTGTAACGTGCAATACCATACAGCAATATGCTGCTAGAAATCCGTAATGCAATTACCTTATACGTAAGCTGATGTAATCGATAGAGACGTAGTACATCTCCCGTTGAAGCAAAAATAAATAGCCACGAAATAACGGTACAAAAACGACACATCTTAATAAAACGGTATGCTTGCTGTACCTCTCGCAAAGGTATTGGAGTAAGAATCATCGCCATGTGAGATACATCAGGGTTATTAGGTTTTTGTGCGCATAGTATCGTATATCGCTGTAATGAATTACTCCCTCTCTCACCCGCAAACCAACCTGCATGTTTCCCTGCCCTGGCATTTGCCTTATTGCTAAGGCCTGCTCGATACCGAATATCCGTTAGCTTACTCGTATCACAATTTTTGAAAGCTTCTGCAGTATACGCCCCTTGTAAAGCTTGATATATTTCTGGAATGCCATTCACAACAGTCGCACACTCAGGGTAATTGGATTTAGGTATATGGCTTGTATCCTGCAATTTTTTACCTATGGTAAAATCTACACCACGGGCATAGTGCGCCGGAGTTTGATGCGCCGAATACAGATCAAGATATGAGACCATACAAGACATTAATACAAAGATTGTGCGCCTATTGCGCTCGGTACTACTCACCATTACCATACCCCCTAGTATTGTAATAATATTTAGGTATATATCATCACAGTACCAAGACACAGATATGAACGGTCAATATATATTATAATCTCTCAGTCCGACGTACCGTAATACCATATTCGGTTAATTTTCCTGCAGCAACGGGAGTCGGCGCTTGCATTAAAGGATCGTTACCACGCTGTGTTTTAGGAAACGCAATAACTTCTCGAATTGAAGTAGACCCCGTTAGTAACATTACTAATCGGTCGAGCCCCAATGCAATACCCCCATGAGGTGGAAATCCAAGCTCTTGTGCTTCAAGCAGGAAACCAAAGTGATCATGCATGTCACCTTCATTAAATCCCAGAAACTCAAAAATATTACTCTGCATCGCTGCATTATGGATACGGATAGAACCACCCCCCAATTCTATACCGTTAAGCACCAAATCATATGATCGCGCCTTAATCACCTCGGGACTTTGCTGCTCCCAACCAACTTGTGGAGCAGTAAAGGGATGATGTTTTGAGACCCAGCGACGAGCTTGCGCATCATATTCAAGGAGTGGAAAATCAGTTATCCAGAGCCACCTAAATTCGTCTGAGTCAACAAGTTGCAATTGTTCTGCCAATTGTATACGTAATCTTCCTAATTGCGTCCAGGTCGCTTCGTAGGGCCCTGCAATCACAAACAATATATCCCCTGGTTGCGCGGACGGTATATATTGTTTCACCTCAGCATAAAATGACTCAGGTAAATATTTTGAAATAGGTGACTCACAAGAACCGACATCTCGTAATCGGATCCAGATCATTCCTTTTGCGCCAAGTTCCTGTGCACGTGTCATCCATTTATCGAGCTCATTTCGTGAAAAGGTTGATTGCGGAATAAGTAACCCCCCAATCTCCTCTCCCCGTGCCATACTATTGCGCAACACGGCTAATGGTGTACCCGCAAACACACTACTCAAAGCATGTATCGGAAGGCCATACCGTAGGTCTGGCTTATCAGAGCCGTAGGTATGAAATGCTTCAGCATAGGTCATACGCGGTAAAGGTATCATCAATTCTTTATGTAAAACTGTTTTTAGTACAGAGGCTAACAATCGTTCAATAACGGTTTGTATATCGATTTCATTAACAAAGGACATCTCAAGATCAAGTTGTGTAAATTCTGGTTGGCGGTCTGCACGAAGATCCTCATCACGAAAACATCGAGCAACCTGAAAATAACGCTCAATGCCCCCTGCCATCAATAGTTGTTTATATAATTGTGGCGACTGTGGCAGTGCATACCAATTTCCCTTATGCATACGAGACGGAACAAGGAATTCTCGTGCACCTTCAGCAGTATTTTTGGTGAGTATCGGCGTTTCGATCTCAAAAAATCCTTCATCATGTAATACACGACGACAGGCAAAGATAATTTCATGGCGAAGACGCAGTTTTTCAATCATCACAGGTCGGCGCAGATCAAGGTATCGATAGGTAAGTCGCAATTCTTCATCAACATGGTCTGCATCGTCCAATGTAAAAGGAAGCGCCTTAGCACTATTCAAAACGGTAATAGTATGCACCTGTAGTTCGTAGGCTCCCGTTGCCATTGCCACATTTACCGTCCCCGCCGAACGCTCAACAACAGTCCCGGTAACCGTTACCACATATTCTGCACGTATATGGCTACCAATTTCATGCGCTACTGCGCTCACCTGCGCATCAATAATGATTTGCATTAATCCTGATCTGTCGCGAAGATCAACAAATATAAGACCACCATGATCACGACGACGCTGCACCCACCCCGCCAGTGTAATCACCGTACCAACATGACTTTTGTTAACTTCCCCACAACCAGCTGTTCGAGAAAATTGTATCATATCATATTACCCTTCAGTGTAATCAGGAAATATAAAATTGGCATCGCTAAAATTTGTACTCAATGCCGATGTTCACCGTAAAGGCAGCATTGGTTCCCAATACCGGTACTCGTTCAGTTGTAGGACCGGTAGTAGTTGCTGAGTCTAAAAATTTTTTCTGGTCCTTGTTTAAGGGGATACCTTTTAGGTCAAAGTAATGCATGCCCGGTAAAAATACTGAAGACACACTATATAATTTTATCGAATTATCAAGATATACATCGGCAAATAAATTAAATTCAATACCAAGCCATGTACTGGCATATCCATCAGCAGTTCGCTGAGGAGCAACTGCTGCAAGATGTGATGGATGCTCTTGCCAGTAGCTAATTACATTAGGATTCAAAGACCATTTACCTACATCGGTATACAGAGCTACACCAGTAAATAACAAATTAGTAAACTGTGATGTCTGTTCGGGAAATGGGTCATATAATCCCTGCGCTGGAAAGGATAAAATACGCGGAATTTTTCCCGATCCACTCATCAAGAAGGCGCTGCGAACCAATTTGCCCGCATATTGCTCCTGCAAGCTCACAAACCCCTCATACTCACTATCTTCATTACTATCATTGCATTGGCGCATATCCTTGTTAGGGTTTTCTCCTCCTGTTGCCACCCCTGCCGTTGCCGCCAACTTCACACCAGAAAATCCTGAATACATAATATCCCACACCGCCATGTAACCAGTAAATGTATTGGTGTAGGGATCACGAAATCGGGTCGTACTATTTTTTAAATTACTGGTATCAATCTGCTGACCATTGAGTTGTTGTGACCGTGGCGAAGTAGTAATAATAGCTTGGTTTGCCTTTGTGACTAAAGCATTTTGGCCAGCAGTATCGGGTGACACGCTGTTAATAGCCGTTACTTGCGAATTAACCGCAACAACAGAACCATCACGCAAGACTAATTGCGACTCATTACGATCCCATCCAAATACACGTTGGCGACCAAGATTTTGCGCAAACTCAAATCCCAACTGTACATCGCTTGCGTTAAGCTCAAAAGCAAATCCTACCGTTCCCAGTTTACTTTCTGCATCTCCCAAAAATTCAAGGCGCTGCTCACGTTGATCTACAAATAATACATAGGGCTCAAGCATGAGATCACAGCTATCATTTTTACGAAAATGCCATTGCAAGCGACCTGCACAAAGCCAATTAATTTTGCCAAAACCGCGCGCGGGTGTAAATTGATGCCCATATTCTTGAGCACGTATCTTTTTGTTAATATTCGTAAAATTATCGGAGCGATTAGAAATAATTTCAACATACAAATCATATGATACGTTGCCATCATAATCCAATAGACCAGAAAATTTAAGGCCAGGAGCGTATTGATCAACCGCGTTCGGTGAATAAAAACCAAGGAAATCAGGATCCATGGCATAGGCGTCACCCAATGCAATGCCACGACCGAGTTCAAACGGAAAAAAACCCGCGGTAAAGGTATGGCTATTATAGAAGCTTAATCCCAACATGTCATTCAAATTAGATTCTATCCATAGCTCACGAACCCAGAGCAGGTGTTTGTTCAATGCATGGTAATGATCACCTGCCTGAATACCTGCTACTCCAACGGTACTACGATCAGTCGGAGCTATCAATTCGGGATCACCCCAAATACCTTTGTTTCGTACTACGGCTTTAATAGTCACTAAGCTATAATCATACTTCCCTCTTCCATATTCATAGAAACCCCCAAGATCAAAGGTATGACGCGCAGGAATAATACTTTGATCAAGCCCTTCATTATCGTCATTGAGAAACCGTGTATTTTTTCCATAAAAACCCTCAAGGCGATACTTTGAGCAAAATTGTAGCGTACTATCGCCAAAATTCCACACTAATTTTTCTTTTACAAGTGACTCAACAAGCGTAGACTGAAGACAAAGATGGACGGACGATAGTATACTCGCCACGAGTAATATAAAAAAGGGCATGAATTCTCCAACGGAAATTTCAGGTATAAGCAAGAATCTGGAGTCTTCAGAGTACGATATCTTTAAAATTTGTCAATCAAAAAAGGGCCGTCAGAATGACAAGAAACGGCAATTATATGAACAAAAGAATAACAGAACCCTTAATTGGAGCGCATATATCAATAGCAGGTGGTCTAGAACAAGCATTATATCGAGGCGCTTCCATAGGATGCACTGCAATCCAGATATTCACACACAGCAACCGGTCGTGGATCATGCCCCCTCTTGATGACGCTCAAATAGATGTATTCTTTCAGGCGAAAAAAGAGACCGGTATTACCAGTATTGCGGTACATGCAAGTTACCTTATTAATCTCGCCTCTCCTAAACAATTGGTATATAGCCGATCTATACAAGCGCTTTGTGATGAACTTGCTCGCTGTGAATTACTCAAGATTCCCTTCCTCGTGCTGCACCCCGGCTCCCCGCTCGGTGAAACCGCAGAATACGGGATTACTCGTATTAGTGAGGCTCTTGCTACCATATTCACCACAGTCCCCCACCATAATACGCTACTACTTTTAGAGAATATGGCAGGGCAAGGTTATACACTAGGATCACGATTAGAAGAACTAGCAGCCATACATACTGCGATCGCCGATAGAAAGCGACTTGGGTTTTGTATAGATACCTGTCATGCTTTTGCCGCAGGATATTCATTTACCGATCCCTCTTCCTATCAACAGTTCTGGAACACCTGCCACACAATATTGGGTAAAAAAAGCGTACAGCTCATCCATGTTAACGACTCACAAGGAGCCTATAATTCACGGGTTGATCGCCATGCAGATATTGGTAAAGGGAATATTGGTATACAAGCATTCTCTGCCCTTATAAATGATCCTAGCCTCATGCATATACCAAAAATTTTGGAAACCCCGCATAATTCACTTGCCGATGATCAACGCAATCTCGAATGCTTACGCTCATTACTCAAAAAAGACCGTTCATAAAAATCATCCCCGCTGTTTACCAGCGGGGATGAAAAAGCAGTGCTCCCAAAACGACACAACCTTGCGCTATTCGACTTAGTTATAGCACCTAAGAGGCAATCATCACGAAGCACTTATAAGTCTGAACCTCTCTTTAAAAAAAACAAGCGATTCCCTACCTTCGAAATTTCTCGTGCAACGCGGAAATCTGCTCTTATACGGCAACTTTCAAAAAATAAGGTTGCAAAGTCTTTAAAAAACGCACTTTTGCAACACATGATCCGGGGGGTCACTTTATTACAGTTTTAATAAAATATGGAAAAATTTCTTCTTTAAAAATCAAAAAAACCCACGTAATTCCAAGCAAAAACAGCACGACCAAAGATTGAACAACTGAGAACCAGCCCCGTATGAAAAAAATGGTCGCAAGCAACAAAATCATTGTCGTAGAAATAGAAAATAGAAGTATTTCAAAAATTTTCCACCCTCTTCTTTTCAAGTAAAGAGAAAAGTGGTCTGGGCTACCTCGATAAAAGGGTATCCCTTTGAGATATCTTACGATGATTAACATACCTACTTCCATAAGAGGTATAAAAAATAGACCTAATGGAGCAAGGAATGCATACGGATGAAACAACCCCCAGGGCACCATAAAGGGAGCAACTGACAACAATCCACCAATAAATAATGAACCAGAATCACCAAGGTATATCTGTGCTAACGGCTTGTTAAAAGCAAGAAATGCAATCAGTGCTCCTATGAGTGCCCCCATGAGTAGTACTACATGATATGCACCGGTCATGCATGCAATACAGAGCAAAGCGGTAGCAATAGCAAGCGCGATTGTGGTTGCCAGCCCATCCATTACATCAATAAGATTGAACGCATTGATAATAGTTACGATCCATAGCCATGAGAGTATAATCCATCCATAGGCAACGATATTTGGATAACAGGAGAGTAAAAAGAAACCCTTGAGATAGAAACCGCCCCGTAAAAAGCAAAATGCAGCAATCATATGTCCAAAAAACTTTCTCTGTGGTGACAGTACCAGTAAATCGTCAATAAGTCCCACAAAAAGTAATAAGGTTGCGCCTACAATCACAAAAAATAGCTCATTCGCCACCGGAAACAACAATGCCAGTGCCGTAATAAAACCCGCATACACCGCAACACCACCTAAATATGGCGTTGGGTTTATGTGCTGCTTCAGATGATTGTCGGGAGTATCTACAATACGCAGTGTACGAGCTATAGAAATCATGTGCGGCGTCAGCAAATAGGTCACAGACCACGATACGACAACCATCCCAATAAAACGTATCAATATGAACATAATCATGAGACTAAAAACTCCTTTCTAAACTGTGATACCATTGTGTCAAAACTTCAGTCTAGAAAAGAAGCATATATTTAGCAAAATAACGAACAGGACAAACTATTTACGCCGTGACCAAGGTCTGCACATAGCACTCTACTCGATCCCCTTCTTCCCACGCTTCAAAATTATCCACCAAAAAGGCACACTCATACCCTGTATGCACCTCTTTAACGGATTTGCGATCACGCTGCAAACTCTTAATCAAACCCTCGCCAACTAATTTCTTGCCACGAAATATTTTAACAAGCCCGTCGCGAGAAAAGATGCCGGATTTAACTTGAGCACCCGCTATAATTCCCATTTTTTTTATGTCGAATACCTTAAGCACCACAGCCTCGCCGACCTTCTTCGATACTTTTTCAACAACACGTTCCTGCTCTGCAAGGCTCTCAATACTTTCAAGCAATCGATAAATAATATCGTACACATGCACCTCAATATGCCGCTGTCGAGCTAGCTGGCGTGCATTTGGCTCAATTTTGACATGCAGGCCGTAAAGATGTGCTTTGGCATCCGCAGCGCGTACCACATCATTTTCAGTAATTGAACCAATTCCTTCATAAATAACTGCTATGTGATGCTTTAGCTTTTCACCAATAAGGCCAAGAGACCCCATGATAGCCTCAAGAGATGATGCGGTATCAGCCTTTATCACAAGACGAATCTGTTTTTCAGTATCAGTACCGACCATCATACCACGTATACGCTCTGTACCCAGCTGACTAGCCATACGAGACACACGTTCCGGTTTTTCAGAAGTAACGATGAGTTCATCACCAACGTGCGGCATACTTGAAAATCCTGCTATCTTTGCAGGAATTGCTGGATATAAGCTCTGTAACCGCTTGCCCTGCGCATTGATCATAGCGGTCACTCTACCCTCTGTGGCACCGGCAATAAAATAATCTCCTACGCTCAAAATACCATGTCTCGTTACGATAGTTCCAACAGCGCCGAGCCCCTTTTCAACATGTGATTCCAAAATAAATCCAACCACAGGGGCGGCAAGATCCGCCTGTAACTCCATGACCTCTGCTTGCAATATAATCCCTTCAAGCAGCGCCTCTACACCGGTATCAAGACGAGCTGAAATAGGTACAAAACTTGTCTGTCCTCCCCATTCCTCTGGTACGACGCCATAGTTCGTGAGCTGTCGCTTAACTGATTCTATCTGCGCAGTCGATGCCTTATCAATCTTGTTAATAGCGACGATTAATGGGATTTCCGACTGCTGCACAATTTTTAGTGCTTCAACAGTCTGTGGCTTTACTCCATCATCAGCAGCAACGACAAGTACCGCTATATCGGCACCCTGAACACCACGACTTCGTATCATAGAGAAGGCAGCATGACCTGGTGTGTCCAAAAATGTAATCGCACCATGTGCAGTCGTAGCTTCATAAGCACCAAGATGTTGTGTAATACCACCCTTTTCTCGTGAAGCAACATGGGTTTTTCGTATCGTATCCAGTAAGGTTGTTTTACCATGATCAACATGCCCTACAATAACCACAACGGGTTGTCGTTTAACACCCCCAACGGTCTCTCGTGTTCCATAACTTCGTGGCTCTGCACTTGTCGATGGTAACACGTTTTTGGAACGAATTTTTATGCCATGTTTTTGTGCAAGCCACGCAACCTGTTCTTCGGAAATTACCTGATTCTTTGAGGCGGCAATACTATTCCTCAACAAACTTATAATAATATCAGATAACAATACATGGGTACGCTCCGCGAATTCGCCAACGGTCATTGGCGTCACCACTAAACCCTCTTCCTCAACAGGTATCGATGCCACCGGCGGCACAGAAACTCTTCCGCGAACAGATGGAGCGGATTTCTGCGAGGACAGGTCCAACTTTTGTTCAGCCGATACGGTTTGCGTTCCTGTTGTGTGGGCAAAATCACGCCGTATACGCTCAACACCGTCAGAAGGCACAAAGGACATATGGGTCGCTATCTCAAAACCATAGTGGCGCAAGCGCTGCATGACCTCTTTACTCGAGATTCCAAATTCTTTTGCCAATTCATACACACGCGTAGTAGCCATTCCCGTTTTGTCACTTTCACCAAATCTTGTTATACCCTATTCTTCTTCGTCCGATGCCGTATTTTCATCAACGGTCGATTCGGCGCTCTCACGAGTAGTCTCCGTAGGATAAACAGCGGAAGCGTCATCCATAAGCCGTATATGGAAACCACATAACTCAGAAGCAAGGGCAATATTCTGTCCCATTTTTCCTATAGCGAGCGAACGCTGATCTGCGTCAAGCCAGACATGTGCCACTGATCCGTTATCAACTATCTCTACACGACGAACCACCGCCGGCTTTAAGGCAGAACGTACAAAATCATCCGTGGAAAAACTCTCACCGATGATATCTATTTTCTCCGTACCAAGCTCACGCAATATTGGCTTAATACGGGCCCCACCAAACCCGATGCAGGTCCCAACCGGATCCACGTTCTTATCATGGGAGATTACAATAATCTTGGATTTATAACCCGCAATTCTTACCGCCTTTTTAATTTCTACAATATTTTCATAAATCTCTGGAATTTCTATTCTAAGCAACTCTACAAGAAATTGTGGCGAAGCACGATCTAAAATTAACTGGTTATCATTGCGAGGCTCCGGTAAAACCTCCTTCAAAAGTGCACGAATAGTGTATCCAGGTGTATAGGTATCTCCGGAAATCATGAGCGATTTTGGCAAAAAGGCAAGAGCCTCACCAATTTTAACAAGCACCCCACGTGGCTCTGTTTTATATATTGCACCGGTAACAATGGTTCCCTCTTTGCCCTTAAACTCTTCATACAGGGCAGCTGTCTCAATAGCCCTAATCTGCTGCGCAATAACCTGTTTCGCCCGCAAAATCTCAATACGTCCAATACTTCCCTCGAATGGCACTTTGATTGTTGCCCCAAGTTCTATATCATCTTGGACTGCTCGCGCCTTACGAAGACTGATCTGGGTATCAGCATCTTCGACACTCGATACCACTGTTTTGTGTGCAAACACATGCAATTCATCGGTTTGTTTACTGTATTCAATGGCGAATGAAACATGCGGATATTTTTTGGTATATGCAGAGGTTAACCCCTCAACAACAATAGCATTGAGGACGTCTCGCTTTAAGCCACGTTCTTCAACTAATTCATCAATAACCTGTGATAGCCTCACGACCTTCCTTGCAAACGTAAAAGCGCGTATATAATTGGGCTCTTGAGAGTGTACCACAAAACTTACGTGATGCAAAATTCAGTATTGATCTTTATCCCCCATCCCCGTGTTTGTTTTTATCCCCCACGAGGTCATCTACTACTATATAAATATAATATAGTTTATTTAAGTAGTAGTAATAGATGAACCAATTTTTGGGGGATAAATTGATTTTTAAGGCTCGCATTTATCGATTGGAAGCCGATTTTGGATATACAAGACGGTGTTCAATAACTGTTCAATAAGTGGGGGATAAATGTTCAATAACTCTCTAAGGCCGCTTTCATGGCTGTCTTTCAATGGTATACCCTTCTAAAAGTACCTCCTGATCGTCATTTACAGAATCTCAATTTTTGGTGAAAAATCCTCTCTCCCCCAATTTATCCCCCACTTATTGAACAGTTATCCCCCACTTATTGAACAGTGAGCCGTTTTATGCCCTAAAATGGCCTAAAGGGCAGAATTTGACATTTCAGTTTGTGTGTTTTCGGCGAGCTCAAAAGCCAGTTTTAGATCGGAAGACAGCAGTATTTCGGCCTTTTGGTTTCTTAATACATAAGCGGGGTGAAATGTAGGAATTACGACTACGTTGGGGTTGATAAATCGTATCGGTTTGCCTCGGACCTGTGATATTGCAATTGGTTCCTTGAAGAAAATTTGGGTTGCAACGGAACCAAGCGTACAAATAACCTTTGGTTTTATCAGCATTATTTCTTCTTTAAGTAGGGCCTTCATGTTGTCTGTTATCTCATTGGGAAGTGGGGTACGATTTCCGGGAGGTCTGCATTTTACAACGTTGGTGATGAATACTTCTGATCGGACATGGCCAGAGGCGTGTAGGAGGGTATCGATTAATTTTCCAGAACGGCCCACAAACGGTCTCTTGAGACGATCTTCTTCAGCACCTGGTGCTTCGCCGATAAGCATTACCAAGGCACTTGGGTCTCCCTCACCAAATACCTTGTGGTCCTTCTCTGTTTTACCGAAAGGACAGGGCATACAAATGCGGGCAGCGTTATAGAGTTCTTGCAAGTTTTTAAAGCGTGGAGAAGTGGCAGTAGACATTGTAATCCCTTTCAGTGTGTTGCAATTATGTGCGCATGCAACTACTTGGGCAACCGCTGTTGCATTTTTGTTGCGCTGTTTGTGTTGCTTTTTGTTTTAAGTGGCTAATAATGCTGTTATAACAAGGTATTTTTTGTTGCACAAATCAGAGAGGTGTTGCGAGATTTGTTGCTTCATCGATTGTTCGATGTTGCGTGTATGTTTTGATGAAATTGAGCCATGAAGAAGATCGCGCAAAATCTGTTTGAGTATATGAACTATGTACTCGTTCATCAAGGGGGAGATAGATGCTAATACCATGGGCACGGGATATATTTTTCCCTACGACATTGGCGAGAACAGCATCAGTGATTGTATGACATGCAAAGGTAAGTGCCTGTGAGAGCCGTGATCGAAATAATTGGGTTGATTCTGGGTTCTTCAGAGTGATCATGGTAAGGTTATGAATCATGTTACTAAATAAATGGTGTAGATCTTTATATGTTGGTTCTTGAAAGTGAGTGCATGTTTCCTTACTGCCTGATTTTTTAATAAATCGATATACTGAATTTTGCTCTTGTGTCGCAATGCCTTCAAGAAGTAGTTGTGCAACTATATCAATAGCTTCATATACGGTATCTATCTTAGTGAGATCAATTGCCGACTGTGTGTAATCTTGGGTAATGTGGCGGTACGACTCAGCGAAACTTTGTACAATATGGCGTGCAAGGTCTTTGGTAGCAACGAGTTTTGAAAGTGCAGGGGATAGCATTTTTTGATATTCATACCCCGCGGCAAGTACCACTTCCTGGGATGATATCATGAAATGTGCTACGGGATTTTCCTTGTATGGCTTTAAGGCATATGCAAGCTCTATACTTGCCATTAAGCAGGCGTCGCAACAGAATATATCGATGGGTTTTCCCTGTAAAGATATATCGGATATAGTGCGTAACGCTTTGCCTACTTCATGATGGTTTATATATCGCTTAGTGGCGTCATCATAACAAATACCGCGGTCAGTTCCGTACAGTTCGATATAGCGCAAGAAAGTAATAGTACGATCTAGCTCTATTAAATTTGTTTCCGTGTTATATTTATACATGCCGGCAGTATTTGGCATTCGGTTATAACTATGAGGGTCTACCGGCCCAGATCCGTGGTTCCAAAGACATAACATTGTTGTGTCTGCTGGAAAATTGGTAAATGCCCATGTTCCGGCCTTAATAAGTGTCGCTGGGTCTCCGCTGTCCTCTTGACTATCATTACCTACCTGTACCAACTTATGCTTGTATACAATAAATCGTTGCGTCATCAGAGCGCCATTATGCCATGTATTCAGATATACCAACAGGGTAACATTATCGTTTGTGCCGAGGTTTTTGAGTTGTTCTATGTTAGGGGCAATAAAGGGAAAAAGGTTATTTCTTCCGGCAATGTAAAGCAGAAATGTAATTTTTTTACGCGCGAATGTGGTGCTTATTGGAACGCGTTCATACTGACCATGTAGCGCAGTATTTGCAGTAAAAGTACAGAGATGGGTATATTGCACAAAGAGTAACAGGAACATTGCTATATTGTTCCCCTGTTTATTTCGTATGTACACCATTCTCCTCCCTTTACTACTGATTTGACTTTACTGTATACAAGAAGGGATCGCAAGGTCAATAATTCATTTTGTATTTATTTTTCTCAAGATTCGTGTATGGGGCGTGTGCATAAGATAAGAGCGTACGTAAGAAAAAAACTGAGCTGAAAGTCAAGGCAAAAGAGATAGACTGGGTTGTATGCGAGTATGGCCAGCGTTGTTAAGGATAGTATGTGCATGGTATGTGCGGGTATATGGATAAAGAAGCAACTAATATGACATCCGAGCATGATGCAGGCGCGTACAAATGATATGGAAGGTGTAGAGAGGAGCGAGTATATGAGAATAAAACAGGCAGTTATACCGCGTTTTATGTACAGAGAAAGCGGTAGTATCATCATACACCAATAGATGATGCCGGCGAGAAGGACAAGATGGAGCCCTGATCGTGCGAGGTAATGACTAATACCCCACGACATATACGCGACTCTTTGCGAAAACATTGTTTTAGGAGAAGCGCCGAGAAATATAGTAGTGAACAATTGATAAGCTTCTGGAGAAAGCAGGGACTGTATCTTCTCTTGGACATGTGTTCGTGTTATGTCGAGCAAAGTGGGAGAGGTGGGTAACAGGGTGCATTGTTCGCCCTTGCAATAGATAGTCCCTATAATTGAGCTGCGCAAGGTGTAGTGAGGTGTTGGATAGATCGACGCGGCATGTATATAGGTGTTGTCGATGATAATAGTATCACCAGCTCGTGCCATAATGGGGTTTGTGAGTACAACCTTGACATAGGCCTTGTGAAGTCCGTGACACGGGGCCTTATTTGCAGCATGGGTCAGTCGGTTCAACTGTACGGTTAAAGCTGTTTTATGCTGTTGCAATGATTCACATGCCATAATAGTGCCCGTTACGGTGACAGAGCCCTTGGGTACAGAGAGAATATATGTAAGGGTGGTTGCTTCACGTGAAGCATATCGTAAAGATCCTAAAAGAAATGAGAGCAGTAGTATAGTGATATGTGCTGGTGACACAATGATAAAACAATATCCAACACACAGTGCTCCGCAAATAATAGCGTATATCCCATAACCAGCCTGCCACAAGATGCCTGCTATTGCCGATACGGTGTATATCGTTACTGGAGGGGTCTTAGCCACCAGGCGGGATATTGCATGCATGTGATAGGCAAGGAGGACCTGTACTCGGGTCAGCAGTAACACAAATAATCTCAATCAGTACTAGAAGGACAATAAAAGCATTAAATAAATAATACTTCAAAAATAGTACGTTGTCTGTCTATCGGCCGTGACAAGGCTTGTTCTTTCTGTGTTTGATGGTATTCAGCAGTAATGGCGCGTAGTTGTTGTAGCTGTTCTGCAGAAAGTTGATTATAGTATTGCGAGGTAAGTATGGTTAGTTCACGCTCCAAGGTATTCTTTAGCGGTGTGTCTCGTGCATTTTGCATACGATTAAAGACCTCAGTAATTTTGGGGAGTAGGTGTTCTCGGTCATGTTGTACGAGAAATTCCTCCTTATGCTTGAGGATAGGTATACCACGTGGATACGTACCCTGCTCATAGCCGTATACAGATTGGATGATCATGACGATAAAAAATATAACAGTGGGTCGTTGTGTCATAATAGTTGTCATATGTAGGATTCTTTGGTTACTACCATAATCGAGTATGTAGTATTTTTATTCTAAATTGCAATAATTTCAGATCGCCTCATGCATTTCGAATAACTTTTTTGTCAAAGATGCGGTATTGAGTTAGGATAAGACGGTGTATTGACAGTGGTATGGTAAGTTTTAGGGTAGCATGAAGCAGCAGGTACAAAAACATACGTTAGCAAATGGATTGACAGTACTCGTTGTTCATCAGGGGCATATTCCCAAGGTCTCGGTACAGCTGTGGTATAAGGTTGGCTCAAAACATGAGCAATCAGGAGAGAAGGGCATAGCTCATTTGATTGAGCATATGATCTTTAAAGGTACCGACATTCTTTCTGAATCTGACCTCAATACCATTACCCATAAACTGTCGGGATATTGTAATGCCTTTACTTCTCACGATTATACTGGTTACCTCTTTGACTTTCCTACGCATCATTGGCATGAGGCATTACCGATTATGGCCGACTGTATGCAACATTGTTCCTTTAAGGAGCAATTGTTAAATTCAGAGCTGAAAGCGGTTGTACAAGAATTAAAAATGTATCGCGATGATTATGACTCAGTGCTTATGGAACGGATGATGGGCACTATATTTGCTGACCATCCATACCATTATCCTGTTATTGGATTTAAACAAGATCTATGGGATGTATGCCGTGAATCATTACTTACCTTTTATAAGCATCACTATCACCCAAATAACGCAACTCTGGTAGTAGTGGGTGATGTTAATGCTGAAGAGGTATATGAACGCGCTGAGCGAGCATTTGGTTCTATTGTCGCCGATCTGACCTATTCTTCTCCCTACTTTTATCATAGTACTGATATTGAGTCGACACAGACGACCATTATGCGCGACGTGCAGCAGATGCAATGTATGATAGCATGGGAGGTTCCGGGAATTATTGCGCGCTCAGACTATATACTTGATGTGGCATCATGGGTTATTGGTTCTGGAAAGGGTTCTCAGTTATATCAATCTATTGTTGATACACAGCAGTTGGCAACGGATATTGAGAGTTTTACTTGGGATTTATTTGAGCATGGATTGTTCTGGATTACGTTCCAACCTCGAGAGGGTGTCGAACAACAACGTGTTGTCAATGCGATATTTAATGAAATTAATACGTTGGTACAGCAAGGCATTACCAAGCAACAACTACGGCGTGCTGTACGTAAAACAGAAATAGATATTGTAGGGCTGCAAGAGCGGCCGCAGAAATATGCCTATCTATTGGGAAAAACTTTTTTGGCGACTGGGGATGAGCAATATTGTGTGAGCTACTCAGCGCAATTACAAGATCCTCGGTTAGAAGAGCGGGTACAGGAGTTGGTTGCAACCTATATGCGTCCAGCAGTTGCACATCAAGGTGCTATTATTCCTATTAGCGCGCAGGAGCGGTTATATTGGACGGGTCATCAGGAACGTGCTGATCGGGAGGATGAGCGTATCATTACAGCGCGGATACGGGATATTCCTGTAGAACCTCCGATGTATGCTCCTACCGTTGCTGTCGCATCACCAAAGCCATTCAATTTCCCTCGACCCGAACGATATGTATTACGTAACGGTCTTACGGTTATGTATTATCATAATCCTGCTATTCCGACGATTGATGTGGCAATCGATCTTCTTGCAAAGCATTACTATGACCCTGAAGATCGCCAGGGGTTGTCGATGTTTTTGGCCGATGTGATGCAGGAGGGTACAGGGCGGTATACTGGTGCAGAATTCGCCCAGGAGCTTGAAGCGTATGGTATGTCACTCAATGTAGTACCGGGTCATATTGCCTTAAAAATGATCAATGCCGATGCACGTAAAGGACTGACGTTACTTGCTGATATGTTGAGCAATGCGACCTGTAGTACAATAGCAGTTGAAAAGGTACGGCAAAGGATGGTTGCCGATGTACGTGATTTTTGGGATAATCCGGCACAATTTGTGGGTCACTTAATACGACGTGAGGTATACGGTGCGCATCCATTCCATAAGGCGGCCCTTGGCACCATTGAGTCTATTACAGCAATCACACAGCAAGATATACAGAATGCGTATCGTGCATGGATTACGCCACAAGGTAGCTGTATTGCCTTGGTTGGTGATATACGCGGGTATGATGTGCCCCTATTACTTGAAGAAACGCTTGGTTGTTGGGCTGGGCCTGTAGTACCACCAATAGATTTTCCACAGTTGGCAGTTCCTTCTGTTGCGTCCGTAGTCACGTGGGATATGAATAGAGATCAGGTAGTACTTGGTTTGGGAAGGTTGTCGGTACAGCGGTTTGATGCTGATTATGATGCGTTGATGTTATTTGATCAGATTTTTACCGGGGGGTCATTGACCTCTATGAGCTCAAGATTGTTTGAATTGCGAGAACAATCAGGGCTGTTTTACACGATTGGTGGATCTATTGTTGCTGGTGTTGGTAAGCAGCCGGGTATAGCTTACTTTAAAACAATTGTTTCTCCCGATCGTTTACAGGAAGCAGAGCGTTCAATTAAAGAGCTTATTGATAAAGGTGCTTCTGATATGACCGATATCGAATTAGAAGAGGCAAAACGCGCTACACATGCAACATTGGTCGATGCATTTGCAACCAATCGCCAAACCGCTGCATCCCTTTTGTTTCTGTATGAATATGAGCTGCCAGATACCTATTTTGAGACTCGTATGAATCAAATCTTTTCGATCCAACGAAGGGAAGTGGAAACTGCCGTGGAGCGTATTTTGCGTTCACGTGAATTCAGTGTTGTGCGTGTTGGACGGGTGTAGTACCAAGAGCAGGTGTTATGTATGATAATGACTGATTTATCTGCATATCTGCGTCATGGTCTATTGAGCGATGAGGGTGTTCAAGTATTTCGTACACT
>Ga0207160_1020_pt1 | contig 48910 bp, 39 predicted proteins | sample Alteio_BWMinHeat_21_FD_153510 | JGI IMG/M metagenome (GOLD analysis project Ga0207160, IMG submission 153510) | Enriched cells from forest soil in Barre Woods Harvard Forest LTER site, Petersham, Massachusetts, United States -... | ecosystem: Environmental > Terrestrial > Soil > Temperate forest >... | reverse complement strand
AAATAAAATGTCCACGCCTTTATAATTAATTATATGAACAGGCTCGTCAATTTCGTTATTTACTGGGCCACAAATTCCCACATCTGGTTGATAGTATTTTAATTTATCAATGTTAGCATCAACCTCTCGACCATGTTTTTTAAAACAATTTGTATCGTCAGTATATTTATTTTTAAGAGAGCTTCTAATATCAGCCAAGCCAACAAAATTCTGAATAAATAAATTTTCGTTAGGAAAAACTCTTTTTAAATATTCTTCTACATTAATAACTAATTGTGTAGGATCGCGACTTGGTGCTATGAAAATAATGTCTGAATATTTTTTATAAATGTCGGATATTTCCATAATACGACCCTCTCACTACAACTCAGCCTTCACCAAAAACTTACCTTCTAATACAGGTACAACGGGTGCCGAGTTTGGCATAAGGCAATAACGTATATCTTCTTTTAAATTAAGCTTGGCAAAACGTTCTTTGTGCATCGAGTAGTTTAAAAACTTGGTTGGTTTTTCTTTACCAATTTCATACAAGTATTTTAAAGCTAAACAACCATCACCTAAACTGTAGTTTTTACTTTTATCAATCATTTGCTGTGTAACAGCGCCTGCAAAAAGAGAATCTTCTAAATTAAATTTGTTTTTCCAACCCGAGCATAAAAGCAATACATTTCTGTTTTGCTTAATAAGCCAATCGCATAAGGCATCAATATTTAAAAAAGATCCTATAACAACTTTATAAGCTTGTCTGGCAGCTTCAATGGCTTGTGTACCGTTAGTGGTAGTAAGTGCAATGGTTTTACCTTTTACGTGCTCGCCCATATAATCGTAAGGCGAGTTTCCAAAATCAAAGCCCTCTAATTTAATGGCGTTTCTTTCGGCACCGGCCAGCATGCCTTGTTGTTTATATTGCATGGCTTCTTCAACACTTGCTACCGGAATTATTTTTTCGGCACCATTGGCAAAGGCAACACAAATGGCTGATGTGGCTCTAAAAACATCAATAACAACAACTATACTTTCGGTATCGGCATATACAGGATACAGGTAGGGAGAAAAACAAGCGTCTATTTTTAGTCGAGACATATAGGTAGTTTAAGCACGTTCAATAATAACTGCATAACCTTGTCCAACGCCAATGCACATAGTTACCAAAGCGTATTTTTTATTTTGTTTGTGTAACTCTAAAGCAGCTGTATTTAAAATACGTGCGCCACTCATGCCTAGGGGGTGACCAATTGCAATAGCACCACCATTTGGATTGATACGAGCATCATCATCAGCTAAGCCCCATGCACGTATACAAGCTAAACTTTGTGCAGCAAAGGCTTCGTTTAGTTCAATAATGTCCATGTCTTTAATAGTAAGGTTGGCACGTTGCAAGGCTTTTTTAGCAGCCTCAATTGGGCCAATGCCCATAATGCGAGGCTCAACTCCTGCAACACCCATTGATACAACACGGGCTAATGGTTTTAAACCAAATTGTTTTATGCCTTCGTTTGATGCTAATAATAAAGCAGCAGCCCCATCATTTAAACCCGATGCGTTTCCTGCTGTAACCGTTCCGTCTTTTTTAAAGGCTGGTTTTAGTTTAGCTAAGGTTTCTAAAGTTGAGTGTGGTTTTATAAATTCGTCGGTATCAAATATTTTAGGGTCGCCCTTTTTTTGCGGAATAGTTACTGCAACTATTTCTTCAGCTAGCCTACCTGATTGTTTTGATTTTGAAGCTTTTAACTGTGAATGTAGGGCAAACTTATCCTGATCTTCTCTGTTTATTTTATATTGCTCGGCAACGTTCTCTGCCGTATCACCCATGCTATCAACCCCATACATTTCTTTCAGTTTTGGGTTAATAAAGCGCCAGCCAAAACTGCTGTCAAACATTTGGGCATCTCTGCCAAAGGCCGAACTTGTTTTGCTAATAATCCACGGGCCACGGGTCATGTTTTCAACTCCGCCACCTACATATAACAAACCATCGCCAAGCATCAAACCACGTGCAGCTTCCATACAGGCATTAAGCCCTGATGCGCATAAACGGTTTACTGTTTGCCCCGATACGTTGATGGGGTAACCTGCCATCAATAAAGCCATACGAGCCACGTTGCGGTTATCTTCGCCGGCTTGGTTAGCACAGCCTAATATAACATCTTCAATAGCGGCAGGGTCTATTTTAGGGTTTCTCTTTAATAATTCTTTTAAAACAAGTGTTGCTAAATCATCAGGGCGTACTTCGCTTAAGGAGCCTCCAAAATTACCTATTGGTGTTCTTATGCCATCTATTATAAATGCTTCGTGTTTCATAGTTTTTGTGCGTTTAAATGCCTTTATTTTCCGTAGGAATAATTGCTGTTGCAAATTTAGCCTTTATTCTTATTTTTGCTTGCTTTTTTGCATGAGTAAAATAAAATACAAGTTTAACACCAAAAGCCTTACCTATGAAAAGGTTCACACTACGTGGAAAGAACGTGGTCTGAAATTCCTATCATATTTGGCTACGGGTACTGTATTTGCTACCATTACTATATTTTTAGCCTATAAATTTTTAGACTCGCCAAAAGAGAAAAAACTACATCGCGAAATTGAAAAACTAGAGCTTGAGTACGATTTATTGAACCAAAAAATGGGGCTGGCTCAATCGGTTTTAACCGATTTGCAGGATAGAGATAACAACATTTACCGCGTTATTTTTGAGGCCGAGCCTATACCAAGCAGTATACGCAAAGCGGGTTTTGGTGGCAGCGACCGTTATAAAGACTTAGAAGGTTTTGAGAGTACCGAGCTTATGCAGGAGACTTCTAAAAAGCTGGATGTGCTTTTAAAACAGCTTTATATTCAATCAAAATCGTTTGATGATGTATTGAAATTGGCACATAACAAGGAGCAGATGCTTAACTCTATTCCGGCCATTATGCCTTTAAATATTAAAAACTTAATTCGTCAGCCAGGCGGTTTCGGCTGGAGAACACACCCTATTTACAAAACTCAGGAAATGCACCCCGGCATGGATTTCCCTGCTGCTGAGGGTACACCCGTTTATGCAACCGGAGATGGGGTAGTAGGGCAGGCCGATGCTATGATGCAGGGTTACGGTAACCACGTAGTACTTGACCACGGTTTTGGCTACCAAACACTTTACGGCCATTTAAGTAAAATTAGCGTACGTGCCGGACAAAAAATTAAGCGTGGCGAGTTAGTTGGTTTAGTGGGTAGCACAGGTTTAAGTACCGCACCGCATTTGCATTACGAGGTTATAAAAAACAATCAAAAAATTAATCCAATCAATTTTTATTATAACGATTTAAGTCCTGAGCAGTATCAGCAAATGCTGCAACTTTCACAGCAATCAACGCAGTCGTTCGACTAATATATGTCCGCACCCAAAATTAGTTTTAACACCGCCGTTGCCATTGTTGTAGCCAACATGATTGGTACAGGCGTTTTTACCAGTATAGGTTTTCAGGTAATTGGCATACAATCAGCTTTTGCCATTGTTTTGCTTTGGGTTATTGGCGGCATTATGGCTTTATGTGGTGCTTTGGTGTATGGCGAGGTTGGTGCGGCTTTTCCGCAATCGGGTGGTGAGTATAATTATCTATCAAAACTATATCACCCTGTGGTTGGTTTTTTAAGCGGTTGGGTTTCATCTACCGTAGGTTTTGCGGCTCCGGTGGCTTTGGCATCTATGGCATTGGGCAAATATGTAAACAGTGTTTTTGCCAACATAAACCCAACAGCAATTGCTTTAGTGGTTGTTTTAATTATAACTGCCATACATGCTACCAATATTAAAACAGGTGCGGCTTTTCAGCGATATGCTACTGCTTTAAAAATTGCTTTTGTTAGCGGCTTTATTGTATGCGGTTTTATTTTTGCCAAGCCAACACATGTTATTTCGTTTCTGCCTAATAGCAATTCGTTTAACGATGTGTTTGCTAATGCAGCTTTCGCTATCTCCTTATTTTGGGTTTCTTACTCCTATAGCGGATGGAACGCAGCAGCCTACATTACAGGCGAGATAGAAAACCCGCAACGCAATCTTCCACGCTCTTTACTGGTGGGCACTTTAATAGTTAGTGTGCTATATGTGTTGCTAAACATGTTGTTTTTATATTCAACCCCGGTTGATGATTTAAAAGGCCAAATAGAAATAGGCCACATTAGTGCCGAACATATTTTTGGTGTGCAAATGGGTAATGTAATGAGCATGGTAATTTCGTTATTGCTTGTATCATCTATCAGTGCTATGATATTAGCGGGACCACGCGTAATTTCATCTATCGGCTCAGATGTAAAGCCACTTAATTTTTTTGCTATCAAAAACAAAAACAATGTGCCTTATGTAGCGGTTATTTTTCAGTCGGTTATATCGGTGGTGTTAATTTTAACCGCTCAATTCAATCAAGTGCTTGAGTTGATAGGGTTTACGCTTACTCTGTTCACAACCCTTACCGTTTTTGGAGTGTTTATACTACGCAAACGCAGCGATGTATCGCCCATTAGTTATAAAACCTGGGGTTATCCGCTTACACCTATCCTTTTCCTTTTAATTAATGGCTGGATATTGTATTATGGCTTCACATCTAAGATGGAGTCATCGGTTTATGGTCTGCTTATAGTGTTGGCAGGCCTTCCCATTTACTTTTGGGGTAAACGAAAGTAAAACCCAATTTTACCTAAATGTTAAAATTGTAGTTTTTCGGGTTAAAAATCAAACATTTAAAAAAAATAACTTTAATAGCCCGTGGCTTTGTGGTATATTTGCTCCCCATCTTTCAGGTAAGGTGGACAACAAAAAATAACAATTATAAACCCCTCTGTTGTAACCTGATATAACAGATACAAGTAATGTAAAATGACTGAAACACAAAATGCACCTGTAGCTGCCGATTTCGATTGGAGTTTGGTTGGTAAAAAACAAGATGCGTATTCTGCATCTGACCGCCAACGCCTAGAAGATTTGTATGAAAAAACCTTAAAAACCGTAGTTAACCTTGAAGTAATTGAAGGAACTGTAGTAGCTGTTAACGCTCGCGAAGTAGTAGTTAACATTGGTTACAAATCAGACGGTGTTATTCCTCGTAACGAATTTAAATACAATCCAGATTTAAAAGCTGGAGACAAAATTCCTGTATTCGTAGAACAACAAGAAGATGGCAGCGGACAACTTATTTTATCTCACAAACGTGCACGTGCAACTGCATCATGGGATAAAGTTTGTAAAGCACTTGAAACGGATGAAATTATTAAAGGATACGTTAAATGCCGTACTAAAGGCGGACTTATTGTTGACGTATTTGGAATTGAAGCTTTTTTACCGGGCTCTCAAATCGACGTAAAACCTATTCGTGATTACGATATTTACGTTGGTAAAACAATGGAATTTAAAGTTGTAAAAATCAATAACGAATTTAAAAACGTTGTTGTATCTCATAAAGCGCTTATTGAGGCTGAACTTGAAACTCAAAAACGCGACATCATCTCTAAACTTGAAAAAGGACAAGTACTTGAAGGTACAGTTAAAAACATTACTTCTTATGGTGTGTTTATTGACCTTGGTGGAGTTGATGGTCTTATCCACATTACTGACCTTAGCTGGGGTCGTATCTCTCATCCGGAGGAAATTGTTAAATTGGATGAGAAAATCAACGTTGTTATCCTTGATTTTGATGACGACAAAAAACGTATCGCCCTTGGTTTAAAACAATTATCTTCTCATCCTTGGGATGGACTTAGCGCTGACTTAAAAGTTGGTGATAAAGTAAAAGGTAAAGTAGTTGTTTTAGCTGACTACGGTGCATTTATTGAAGTACAACCGGGTGTTGAAGGTTTAATTCACGTAAGTGAAATGAGCTGGAGCCAGCATTTACGTACTGCTCAAGACTTCTTAAAAGTTGGGCAAGAAGTAGAAGCTGTTGTATTGACTTTAGACAGAGAAGAGCGTAAAATGAGCTTAGGTGTTAAACAATTAACTCCTGATCCTTGGTCGTTCATCACTACTAAATATCCAAAAGGTTCTCGTCACACAGGTACCGTTCGTAACTTCACTAACTTTGGCGTATTTGTTGAGTTAGAAGAAGGTGTTGATGGTTTAGTACACATCTCTGATTTATCTTGGAGCAAAAAAATAAAACACCCATCTGAGTTTACTAAAGTAGGCGATAAAATGGATGTATCTGTACTAGAAATTGATGCTGAAAACCGTCGTTTATCATTAGGACACAAACAATTGGAAGAAAACCCATGGGATGTATTTGAAACTATCTTCACCGAAGATTCAGTACACACAGGTACAGTTCTTTCAGTAAACGATAAAGGTGCTGTAATAGGCTTGCCTTACGGAGTAGAAGGTTTTAACCCGAGCAAACATTTAATTAAAGCTGACAAAAAACAAGCTCAGGTTGAAGAAGTGCTAGAGTTTAAAGTGATTGAGTTTAATAAAGATTCTAAACGTATCGTAGTATCACACGCTCGTACGCACGAAGAAGAAAAACGCGCTCACGAAAAAGCTGAAAAAGCGGTTAAAGCTGAAGAAAAAGAAGAAACCAAAAAAGCAGTTAAAAAAGTGAAAGATACCCAAGAGAGAACAACATTAGGTGATATCTCTGCGTTATCTGATTTGAAAGACAAAATGGACGCTAAAAAATAAGCGCCCGAAATATTCCTTGTGGCATGCCAGCTGCAAGGTTTACTAAAAACACATGCGGTTTTTAGTTTTTTGAGAGGAAAGAGCCGTACTGAAAAGTGCGGCTTTTTCTTTTAGATTAAGTCGTGTTGTTTGTTATATTTGATTTAGATATAATTAAATGCTATGAGAAAGGTAAAGTTTTTAGCTGTTGTATTGTTTTTATGTAACTATAACTATGGGCAAACCGAGTTTAAAAAAATATTATTAGAACATAATTTTAAAGTGATTGTAAAAAAGGAGGAAATCCCTCTTGCAATTTTTGAAAAGATAGAAGTAGAATCACTATCTGAAATTGCAAATCCAAACCAGAAAAGAAATTTTTCTTGCATTCCATCTAAAGGAGTACCAGGCGAAAGACTTAATTGGGCTGCTACAGATAATGAAAATTGGATTATTTCAACTACTACAGGAGGTTTTGCTATTACTACACACTATTATTTAATATCAAAAGGAAATAAAGAAATTGAACATTTGAAGATTGGGAAGGAAACTCCATATGAATTTAATGTATTTAAAGAAAAGTATATATCAGGTGCTATAGAAAAAGATAGAATTGATTACGGGAAACCTAAAGAATAAAACAACATTTCGAAGGAGGCACGACTGAGAAATTTGTTTAGAAGTGGCGTAACAAAAAATATACATAGGGCTTTTGTTATTATTACGCCGCTATTGTATTAACCCATTACTGCAAAGTGTTGTAACAAAATATAGTATAGGGTTTTTGCTATTATTACGACGGTTTATAGTGGTGTAGCAATTTATATACATAGGGCTTTTGCTACTACAACACCAGTATAAAGTGTTATAATAAAGTACGCCCATAGGGCTTTTGTTATTATTATAACTATATATATTTAATTTTTTGTACTAACCTATTACCAAAGTGGCGTAATAGTAACAAAGGGTATAGGGTTTTGTTTTGTTACGCCGGTATATGTTATTTGTACTTTGCGGTAAAGTGTTGTAATAATAACAAAGCGTATAGGGTTTTCGTTTTGTTACAACAGTTTTGGGTTTATTAATAGTGGTGGTGTAGTAGCAAAGTGTATAGCAAATTAAGTTGCTACACCACTTTTAACCTTAGTTTAACTTTAAATAAGTAGACTAAAAAGGCAGTATTTGCCCCACTAAACCCAAATACTTCTTTCTTGTCATTTTTTGTATTACAAGTATCCCATTTGTGATAATGACATTACTATCATTTTTTCAGCTATTTAATATTGGAGGCTGTGGGTCTAATTTTGTTTTAAGGTTAATCCAATAATAATTAAAAAAACAAAAATGAATAATTTAAACAAAACAAGCTTCACTTACACAAATGTAAATGCAGTTGCACTAAAAAAAGTGATAGGTGCCGGTTTATGCTCTTTTAGAAAAAAAATAGTATTACTTGCTGTAAGTTTGGTTTTTAGTTTAGAGTATGGCATTTGCCAACAAAATACTCCTATACAAAAAGGAAATTTTGGATTAGCCGCATTAAGCATAGCCGATGCCGATGGATATGGCACACAGCTTTTGCCTTCGGTTTATTACAAAAAGAACAGAGGCACCTATTATATAGCTCCTATAATACAAAAACAGAAAACAAACGTATCGGGCATTCAACTTAATTACGAATACACTTTAGTGGGCGAAGGCGAGGCTTATGCAAAACGTTTAGAGTTGTTTTGCTTTGCTACAGGCATATACCAAAATGATGCTCTTATGGGCAAACATGCATTATGTAACGAAAGTATGGCAAACCCCGAGTTCTCAGACAACATCTGTCAAATGCACTTTAAATCGGTTGAAGCGTATGCGGGTTTCGGATTAAGAATTAAATTATTTAAAAATGTAAAGTGGGTAAATAGTCTTGGCGGTGGTGGTTATACATCTTTTAATTTCCCATGTCATTTATATTATGCCGGTCATAATTTAGGGATGATTCTTAAAACAGGCATTTCAATAGATTTAAAATAAACAGGCTGTGTTTTGGCAAATAAAAGCAAAAGATTAAAAGAATAGAGATGAAACATAGTAATTCGATAAAAAGCATTGTATTTATTTTATGGTTTGTTGTTTTTTGCTCCATGCGTTTTTTAGCAGCACCAGATAAAAACATAATTTCTACGGTTAAAAAGGCGTCTGCCGATTTTACTTATCGCATACTACCAGCTGATATAAAACCCCTTTATGTAATAGAGGCAGAAGATGTTGAGATTAAAATGGATTTTTTTGCAAAACCTGTTACTAAAATAATTATGGTAAGCTCTCCCCGTAAAATAAATCAGGTGCGTGATAATTTATAAACGTAAATTAAATGTAGTAAGAACTATGTTTATTTAGTTGGTGCCGGTAGTGCTAAAAACTTTTTTATTAAATCGTTTACAGTTTTGTTTGTGTTGCATTTAACCGCATATAAGTCATCGGTAATATGGGTTTTCCCATCTGCAACGTTTTTATACATAGCATCTATTATGTTTTTACAATCTCCAAAATAGGGTTTAACGCGGTCTTCAATATCCTTTTTTTGATATTTTTCACCTACAAATAATTGCTTTAGTTTACATATTGAGTTTAAATCCCAATCAAATATTTTGATAAATAAAGTTGTTCCACCAACAAACCAACTTGCTAAAATATACTTATCATTAAAACAAACTATTTCCATTATATTATTTTGTTTACCATCGGGCAAAACCATAAAAACTCTATCCCCAAATTGTAACATTTTAAATTTCTTATCTTTATAAACAACTATTTCATATCCTTTTTTCTTTTCTTTGTTTTCCACATTGAAGCTTACATAATTCACGTCTAAATATAAACTACCCATTATATTAACCTTTTCTCCGGTGTTAGTGAGCAAGTAATCATTTTGTGCTTTTACGCTTAATGTGCTTGCTGCAAATAATAAAATAGCCAGTAGTTTTTTCATGTTTTTGTTTTATGTTAACAAAGTTAAAATAAAATGTATAGAAAAACCGGAAAAGGGTGTAATGATAAGATTAATTTAACTTGAAATAAGTAGACGACATGTTGGCTATTTCGTTACCATACGCTAATGATGCTGTGGCGGCAGGCGAGGGTGAGTTTATAACATGTACTGCACGGTGGCTATATTCTATTTTAAAATCGTCTATCATTTCGCCTTCGGGTGCTAAAGCCATAGCACGTATACCACAACGGGCAGCAACAATATCATCGGCTTCTAAACTTGGTATAAGCTTACGCAAACGGTTTAAAAAATATGCTTTAGAGAAAGCACCTCTGTATTCATCTAAGCCAAAGCGCCAATGCTTTTTAAAGAATTTCCAGGTACCGCTAAAGGTAAATGCATTCAAAGTATCTTTTAACGAGAAAGCAGTTTTGGTGTAACCCTCACGGTCAAAAACAAACACCGCATTTGGTCCGCACTCGGTACCACCTTTTATCATACGCGTATAATGCACTCCCAAAAACGGAAACTTAGGGTTAGGCACCGGGTAAATAAGGTTGCGCACCTTTTTCATGCCCTTATCGGTAAGGTCGTAATAATCACCTCTAAAGCCCACAATTTCGGCATCGCTTTTTTTGCCTTGCGCTTTAGCTAATCTATCAGCCTGCAAACCTCCGCAGGTTATAATATATTTTGCGGTGTAAGTAGCATTTTGTGTATGTACTTCAACACTATCATCGTGGTTTATAAATTTCTTTACTTCTTGATTGGTTAGCACTTTGCTGCCACTAAATCTTTTATGTATAAGCTCTACGTATTTGTTAGCTACATCGGTATAATCAATAATACCGGTGCAGGGCACCCAAATACCCGCAATGCCTTCGCAATAAGGTTCTATTTCTTTAATTCGTTTGGCATCAATTAATTCAATGCCTTCAACACCATTAGCTACACCGTTATTAAAAACTTTGTTCATGTGTGCCAGCTCACTCTCTTCGGTAGCCACAATAATTTTTCCGCAAAGGTCAAAGGGGATGTTGTGTTCTTTAGCAAACTCAACCAACTCTCTGCGACCGTTAACGCAATTAATGGCTTTGTACGAACCCGGTTTGTAATAAATGCCCGAATGTATAACCCCCGAGTTATGCCCCGTTTGATGAGCTGCTACGGCAGCTTCTTTTTCAAGCACGGCAATTTTTAGATTGGGGTGTTTTGTATTTAGTTTATAAGCAGTGGCAAGCCCTACAATTCCTCCTCCAACAATAATTACATCAAACGAATTTTCCTGAGACATTAATTTCAATTTTTGCAAAGATAATTATATACCCTTTTACTTAACGCTTATTTTATTACGAATAATATCGTTGTTATATAACTGAATAAATGCTTTTAATTTTTTGTCAGACACAGGCACATCCTGTAGCATATTATAGTTAAGTGCGGTATCTACTTTATAATCATAGTAGGCAACCAGTTTTTCACCGTTAAACTGCAACATGTTGTTACCATAAAAATACTGGTAAACTCCATTAAAATAATTAATAGCAAAACACTTATCGTTTTGTGTGCTGTCTTTTAAATTGTTACCAAACGCAAAAAAGGGTTTGTTGTAATTAAGCATACTAAGCACTGTAGGCATAATGTCTATTTGCTGTGCCACTTTATCATCACTGCCTTTTAAAGAATTATCGGGCATATAAAAAAACAAGGGTATCTGAAAATTACCAAACGAGTTGCCATAAACCACATCTTCCGACGGACCCGTGTGGTCGGCTGTAATCACAAACAAGGTGTTGGCAAACCATTTGCTTTTTTTGGCGCTATTAAAAAATTGCTGTAAAGCATAATCGGTATAGGCAATACATTTTTGTATAGGCAGTTTCCCTTCGAGGAATTTGTTTTTATATTTTTCGGGCACTATAAAAGGGTGATGCGAGCTTAATGTAAACACAGTTGATAAAAAAGGCTGTGCTTGTTTATCTAATTCTTTAACCATGCGTTGTAAAAAAGGTTCATCCCAAATGCCCCAATCGCCATCATAATCTTTTTCGTTGTTGTATTCGCTTCTTCCAAAATATGTGTCGTATCCGGCTGTGCCGCAAAAGCCATTAAAATTCATGGTACCATTTGTGCCCCCATGAAAAAAGGACGATGTGTAACCTTTTGTTTTAAGTATACTGGCTAAACTCATTATTTTATTATTACTGTAAACCGTAGTAATGTAATCTATATCAAAAGAGGGCATAGAGGCTACAATGGCCGGGATGCCTTCTATAGAGCGTTTTCCGTTTGAAAAAGCATTGGTGTAAACAAAACTCTTATCCATTAACGAATCTAAAAAAGGCGTGTAGCTTTTTCGTTTACCCAGTTTAGTAAACTCTTTCGAAAAGCTTTCTAAAATAATTACCACCACATTTTTATTCTTAAAATCAGCATCGCTGTAATTGTATTTTTTTATGGGATTAATTAAAGCGTTTACTTCAGCTTCGCTCATGTAATTTTTTTCATCAAGCGTATACAGCACCCCCGATTTTACTATACAAAAAGGCGTGTTTAACACTATAGGCACGCAGGGTGGTTTTACATAAGTGCCCGCATCAATAATGCTAATGGGTATAAGTTGTGTGCCGCCACGTACGCTTAATATGCCTAAACCTAAAATAAAAATAAAACTTACTGCTTTTAAAACAATTTGTTTTAAATCGTTTTCTTCTTTTTCTACCGGAAACAAAAATTTCTTCTCTATGATTTTATATAAACGATTAATTAGAAATGTAAAAAGAAAGAAAAGCACAAACATATACCAAAACTCTTTTAAAAAGAGTGGGAGCAGGGCACTTGCATCATTGCGCTGAAAAAAGAAACCAAAAACTTCTGAAGTGCTACGCTTTAAAGTGTACGGAAAGTAGGCCGTATCAATCATATTAAGTGCCAGGGCAATTGAGTTGGTGCTTATAAAAATAATTTTTAGCATATTTCTGAATCCTTTAAACTGAAAAAACGAGACAGGCAATAGCACTAAAAAAATAAAAAGAGCGTTAACAACCGTTGCCGTGGCTATATCAAACCGCACACCGTAAAAAAGTGCTTGTATAAAATCAGTAGTGTTTACATTAACAAACTTGCTTTTATTTAAAAGAAAAAAGAATATTCGTGCAACGCTTAAAATAAAAAGTGCAAGCAGGTAACTTGCCAGTAAAAAATAAATTCGTTTTAGGTAGAGTTTCATTAACTAAATGAGCCCGCAAACTTAACTAATTTTGTTTCTTTAAGCACTGTTTATAGCTTTCCTTAAGGATATCAACATTCCATTAACAAAATGTTAAATCAACTTCAGTTTTCAATAAAAATATTATCTTAGCTAAAATTTTAAAAAATGAAGAAAATTCTATTTGCGCTTTCATTAGTGGTTAGTTCGTTAGCAAACGCTCAGGATGGTTGGAAGCAAAGTGTTGCTGCTGGCTTTAACCAAGCTGGAGTTGAATTTCGTGGTATCAAAGCCTTTAATAATAGGCTTTATTTTCCGGGAGATAGTAGCAGTGTAAAAATTCGTTTGTTTTCATCTTTAAATGGCGATACTTTAAGTTATAGAGAAGAAACAAACTTATATGGTGTTGTACAAGGTGGAACAGAAACAGGTATTTCAAGCATTATATCTAATAGCAATTATTTGTTTTTAGGCTCATCGGTTTCAAGTTATACTTCGGCAAGTGAACAGGCGCCGCAGGTTTATAGAGGAGATGCAAGTGGAAATTATGTAAAATATGGTACAATAAATTATAATCTTTTACCCGATTCTAATTTGATAGATACAAATGTTATTCCTAATCCATATATTTCAAATATGGCATTATACTCGCCAACAGGTAGTAATGATACAATTTATGCTTTCTTAACCCCGGGCGCAAGCGGCAATAACAAACCATATAATGCTAATGCCATATCTGTATGGAAAGCACCAGCAACTTTAACAGGCACAATAACACCAACCTGGATAAACTCAACTAATTTTTCTTTAAGCCGCGGTATAACTTCAATTTTTGATGTAGCTGTTTGGAATCAAAGAATGTATATAGCCGTTAGCACCGATTCGGGTGGGGCTATACTTCGCACAGCTGATGGGGTTAATTGGGATACGGTTGTAACAGCAAAGTCTCTAAAAGCTAAAATCGGAACGGGTTTCCCTTTTGCTAATTTTATGGCTTTAGAGTTGTATAAGGGTAAACTTGTAGCAGCTTTATCGGGTAATGGTGGCAACAACGGATATTTTCTATGGTCTACAACAGATAGTGCAGGTGTTACTCCAACTCAAGTGTGGACTCCTTTGACCGATAGCGCCCGATACTCAAAATTTTTTGGTGCAATTGGGATTAATGGTTTTACCGATTTACAAACTGGTAATGGTAGATTATGGATACAAGCAATGGATGGCTATAACGATCCTGAGGTTCTTTATTATTACGAAAATGCGGGGAAAGATTCTGTCTATTTTTCATCTAATGGTACGGGCTTACAAAATGGTTCAAATACAGGTTCAACTTTTAGAATGGAGTATTTTAAAAATCAGATTTACTCTTCAGGCATTGGTTACGACGGACCTCCTCAACGTTTGGCAAATAATTCAACTCAAGCAATTGGCCCTCCTCCTTCTTATAATGTTGGAGTTGCCTGGCGTTTTAATATGCTAAAGCCAGCACCAATGAGTTTTAGTGTAACATCCTCTATTACTTGTTCGGGCACTAATATTAATTTAGTTAATACATCAACTAACGGAAATTATGCTGAGTGGTATAATGCGGGGACAATAGTTGCTTCAGGCGAAATAGGAGATGACACATATGTTAATTTCCCTTCGGGAGGAATATATAATTTAACAATGGTTACCTATAATGGTGTCAATGGCCAAAGTCAGTTTTTAGATTCTATTACGCAATCCATAACCGTTTATCAAAGTCCTATTGTTGATAGTTTGCATGCGCAAAATTTATTTCTATGCCAAGGTCAACCTGATAGCTTAACAATGTATATGCATGGAGGGACAGGCCCTTATTCTTATTACTGGTACGATGCTTATAATCAGGCAGCAAATACTTATACCTATACAAGTAGTAATAATATGTCGGTTATAACACCTACAACAGTAGTAAATAATGCTACCAGTGCAGCTTGTGGTTATTGCTCTGCTCCTTATATGTATTTAATAGGATCGGTTACTGATGTAAATCATTGTACAACTGAGGCAGGAGGTTATTTGCAAATTGCCGTTAATGCCGCCGATAGTTTAGCAGGTCTAATTACCGACCCAAGCAATTCGCCAATAACCGGTACGGTTTATTTATTTAAACGTAAAACAAGTCAGGTTGGTGTGCTTGATACAACTGGCACCTATACATTAGGTGTGGATGGTAGATATACTTTTCCATCTTTATATTATGGCGATTATTTCTTAAAAGCAGTACCAGACCCGACTTATACAGCTGATTTGGGTACATATTATAGCAGCAAGTCAAATGCTTATCAATGGACTTTAGCCGACACCATTAAGCACTACACATGTGTTGGGGGACGCGATTCTGCAAACGTACAAGTACTGGCCATTCCTACACCAACTGTTGCGCCTTTAGCTCACGGTATCATAACAGGAACCATTACATCTAACCAATTTTTTAATGGACGTTTAGCTTATGGTGGCAATAATAGCACTATGGGGGCACCATTAAAAGGCATAGATGTGAAATTAGGCAGAAACCCGGGTGGTGGTTGTGCAGCACGTACTACAAGCGATAATAATGGAGCTTATAGTTTTTCTAATGTTGATACGGGCAGCTACCATATTTATGTAGATATACCGAACTACGGAATGGATAGTGTAAGAGCTGTATCGGTAACGGTTGCTGATACGGTAAGTATAAATAATAATTATTATGTAGACTCTACTATGATACGTGTGTTGCCTACTAATGTTTTAACAGTAGCCATTTGTAATGGCGATAGTTTTATGGTTGGCACTCATTTTCATAAACTAGCAGGCGTTTATAACGATACGCTTCAAACTACCAGCATGACAGATAGTTTGGTGATAACCACTTTATCTATTAATCCTTTACCATCTATATCAGTAGCTGCAAGTACAACAACTGCCATTTGTGCGGGTACTGCAGTAACTTTAACGGTAAGTGGTACTGCTACAACATATACATGGAGTACTACTAGTACTGCAACAACGGTTGTTGTAACTCCAACTGCAAGTGCTGTTTATACAGTTACCGGAACTGATGTAAATAATTGTAAGAGTAAAGTAACACAAACTATAACGGTAAATTTGTCTCCAACCATAACTATTGTTGCTAATACAAACACAATTTGTGCAGGAAGCTTAGTTACATTAACGGTAAATGGAACAGCTACTACTTATACTTGGAACAATAATAGCAATGCAGCAAGTGTTGCATTTACGCCTACAGTAACTTCTACCTATACAGTAACAGGAACCGATGTAAACACATGTACAAACACAGCCATGCAAGTTATTACAGTAAACCCAATGCCTGATACCAGTGCTATAATTACATTAGGTGATGTTCTTACAGCTAACGAATCAGCACCAGCTACTTACCAATGGTTAGATTGTAATAATAACAAAGCTCCTATAGTTGGTGCTACCAGTCAAACATATACAGGCTCAATTCATGCAAGTTATGCTGTAGCAGTAACCTTAAATGGTTGTACTGATACCAGTAATTGTCACTTAACTGCATTAACCAGTATAGCATCTTTTGCTAATAATAATTCAGTTAGTGTTTATCCTAACCCAAGTAATGGTATGTTTAGTATTGAAGTCAACAATTTAGAAAAACAAACCATGCAGGTGTTTGATGTTACAGGTAAACTAGTTCTTAGCCAAGTTATACAACGTGGTAAAACTAATATTGATGCAAGCAGTTTACCTAACGGTGTTTATAATATAAACATTATAAGCAATGGCAACATAGTAAACCAACGATTGGTTATAACTAAGTAAACCTGAAATTAATAGATTAAAAAATGTTGGCTTACCGCTTAATTCTTTTATTCGAAAAATTCTTATTAAAAGGTTTTCTCTTCTCTTTTTTCTCAGGAGCGTATTCAGGTTGCGCACCTAATTTTTCGGGCACAGCTAGTTTATTTATGGCGTAACCAATAAGGTCTTCAATTTTTTTAAATTTATATTGGTCGTGGTCGTTAATAAAAGTAATGGCCTTACCGGTAGTTTCTGCCCTGGCTGTACGTCCTACACGGTGTATATAATCTTCGGCATCTCCGGGTACATCATAATTTACTACTAGACTAATAGAATCTATATCAATGCCGCGCGATAAAATATCGGTGGCTACAAGCACCTGTAAGTTTTTATTTTTAAAATTACGTAGCACATCGTTTCTTTCATTCTGCTCTAAATCAGAATGGATAGATGCAGCATTAAATTTAGCTCTTTTAAGTTCGCGTTCAAGTTCTTTTACCTTATCTTTTTTAGAAGAGAAAATAATAACACTACTCATTTCCTTTTCACTTAAAATGCCTTTCAGCAATTCCATTTTTTGTGCATCGTAAACTACATAAGCAACTTGTGTTACGCCCTCAGCAGGTTTAGAAAGAGAAATATTTATCTCGGCCGGATTGGTTAGTATTTTTTTTGCCAGCGTTCTTATTTTTGGCGGCATGGTAGCCGAAAACATAAGTGTTTGTTTATCTTTTGGTAAATAATCTATAATTTTCTGTAAGTCTTCGCTAAACCCCATATCCAGCATTCTGTCGGCTTCATCTAAAATTAAATGCTTTAACTGCGCTGTTTTTACATAGCCCATGTTAAGGTGCGAAATCAATCTGCCGGGTGTTGCAATAATAATGTTGGCACCTTCTGTTAAAGCTCTTTTTTCCTGGTCAAAAGCAGTGCCGTTATTTCCACCATAAATAGCAATAGAACTTACGGGTGCGAAGTAAGAAAAACCTTGTAGTTGCTCATCAATTTGTATAGCCAATTCGCGGGTGGGTACAATTATAAGTGTGTTTATATAATCACCAGGAGCTTGTATAATTTTATTAATTATAGGCAACAAATAAGCCCCTGTTTTGCCAGTACCGGTTTGTGCGCAAGCAATTAAATCTTTGTTTTGCAATATAAGCGGTATAGCTTGTTCTTGTATAGGGGTAGCATTATTAAAGCCCATGTAAAAAAGGCCTTCGCTTAGTTCTGGTTGAAAGTTAAAGTCGTTGAAAGTCAAAATATAAAATATCTATTAAAAATGCAAAGTAACTAAAAAGAAATTAGAGTATGTTTTTATTTATATTGCATAACTATTGAAAAGAACTTAAATTGTAATTATGCAGAAAACCAAAAAGCAAACAAGCTTACTTATTATATTATTTTTTATAACTGCTTTTTTCAGTAAACAAATTTCAGCCCAAGGCACCTGGACCCCCTTAAATAACCTGGCACCCGATACCAATGTAGGTGTTATGCTTTTGCTATCTGACGGAACAGTAATGGCAAAAACAATCTCTTGCGCTTGCGATACAATTGGCAATGTTTGGGATAAACTGACACCCGATTCTACAGGCAGTTATATAAATGGTACTTGGAGTAGGTTAGCGCCCATGCACGATACCCGCTTGTATTTTGCTTCGCAGGTTTTAAAAGATGGGCGGGTGTTTGTAGCCGGTGGCGAATATGGCTCAGGAGGCTCAGCAGCAGAAACCTATAACCCCTTAACAGATACTTGGACAATGGCTCCTAATTCTAATAATAACTTTGCTGATGCAAATTCTGAAATTTTAAATGATGGTAGGGTGCTTGTGGGATCATTGTTTGGAGGGGGAAATAATACACTTATTTTTAATCCGGTAACTAACACTTGGGTAAGTGGTCCGGTTTGCCATCATTCTCACGATGAATCTGCTTGGGTAAAATTGCGCGATAACAGTATTTTATTCGTTGATTTAAAGAGTATAACATCTGAAAGATATATCCCTGCTTCAAATTCATGGGTTGTTGATGCTCATTTACCCGATTCGCTTTACGACCCTTATTCGTACGAAACTGGAGCTGGATTTCTTTTACCCGATGGACGCGCATTTTTTTTAGGCGCAACAGGGCATACAGCTTATTATACACCAAGCGGAAGTACAGCTGCAGGAAGTTGGATAGCTGGGCCAGAAATTCCTTCTATTAATGGCACTAAGTATGGCACTATAGATGCCGCTGCCGCTATGATGGTGAATGGAAAAATACTGTGTACTGCTTCGCCCGTTAACACATCCACGGCTGCAGCTGATGAATATCAGGCCCCAACTGCTTTTTTTGAGTTTGATTATACAACTAATTCTTTTACACGAATTGGCTCACCTGATGAAACAGATTCTTTAAGTAGTAATATAACTTGTTTCGAAACCAACATGTTAGATTTACCGGATGGTACCGTACTTTATGTTAGTCAGTATACGCAACAATATTATGTTTACACACCCGATGGAACACCGCTTGTAGCTGGCAAACCTACTATTAATGCTGTTTCTCAATTAAACTGCGATACATTTAAAATTACAGGTACACTTTTTAATGGTATATCAGAGGGAGCTGCTTATGGCGATGACTGGCAAATGGCAACTAATTATCCCGTTATTAGATTAACCAACGGAACAAAAGTTTACTATGCGCGTAGTTTTAATTGGAGTAGTACTAATGTGCAAACTGGTACCACACCTGATAGCACTTTATTTACACTGCCTGCCGGTTTGCCACATGGAACTTATTCGCTTGTGGTAACGGCAAATGGCATTAGCTCCGATTCGGTTTTGTTTGTTAATGGGGCATGTACCGTTGGAATTAAGAAAAACGAAACAATCACTAATAACTTATCGGTATATCCAAATCCTACTGATGAGTTAGCTACTGTTTCTTTTACTGCAAAAGATGGGGGGAACTATTCATTAAGCGTAATGGATGTTTTTGGGCGTATTATTAAACAAGAAACAGGGCAATCTGTTATAGGAGATAACCAGCATATCCTAAACTTAAACGGAGTTAGTAATGGGGTTTATATTATCGTTTTCCAAAAGGGAGATGAGCTTAGTAAAACACGAATTATTATTAAATAAAATATTTAAAACCATATAAAACAAAATACTTATTTTTGAGATTACATTTAGATATATGATTATGATTAGAAAAATTATTTTAACATCGCTTTTAACTGCATCAGCTACTTTTGCTTTTTCTCAGGCAGATAAAGAAGACGAAAGTAAAATGCTTCGCGAGGTTATAACCGTTCAGGTTGATAAAGCTAAATTTGCCGCACCTGCTACGCCAACACCGCCTCCAACCGCAACAACCGTTAAAAACGGGAAGAAAAAAACGGTTGAAGCACCTCCTGTAGAGGTTGCACCTGATACTACTAGTCCGCTTATACCGGCTCCGGTTTCTGAATTAATAAAAAGAGCTCAAATTTGGTCGAACGATAATAAATCAACAAAATATACCAAAAGCAATTGCAGTGGTGGTAGCAGTACGGTTTGTCAGGTTTCTTTTCCTTATAAAATAAAAGAATTAAACCCAACTGATAAAGTAGAAGGGGAAATTACTATGACAGTTACTATAGATGCTAAAGAAGGCAAGTACCGTTATACAGTAAATAATATTAAACATAAAGCTACTGTAGCTGATGGGGGCGGTGGAGATGTTTATTTAAATATACCTGAATGTGGTTCTATGAAATTGAGCGATTTAAGCTGGAAACATATAAAATCAGCTGCCTTTAGCGATGCTAAAATGGTTGCCGATGATTTAAAGGCTAAAATGGCTATACCAAGCGGCGATGCTCCTAAAAAAGATGACTGGTAGTATTAATTAATTTACAAATTCAGAAAAATAAATAAAAATATATAGTATGAAAAAAGCAATATACTTAATTTGGTTTGTAGCATTAGTAAACACATTTTGCTTTGCACAAAAAGAAAAAACATTTTATAAAGAAGCTCAAATAGAAACTGCAGATTATGATTTAATTATTGTTGGTGCGGTATCAACTCCGTTAGAAACAAAATTTAAAATAAAAATTATTAATAAAACGGCATCTTACTTAAGTTATAATCCTACTGAAAGTAAGTTCATCATTAATAATGCAGAGTACCCGGTGGTTAATGAAAAGCCGTTAATGATAGAACCTTATAAAACGGAGTCTAAAGTTATAAATCTTAAAGGCTCTGGTTACAATGCAGTTAAAAATTACTCGTTTGTAGTAGGTGGCATTTATAAACTTAGTGCTAATCTTACTGTTTTTACTGGTGATGATTTTAAATTACCTCCCTCTGCAAATCTTGTTAATGTGGGGCCATATACCGTAACGCTTGATAAATTAGATAAACAAACTGATAAAACCACGGTTAAATTTGTTTGTGTTTATAATGGAGATAAAACAGGGTTGGTTTACCCAATGAATATATCGGTTAAAATGCCTGATGGAAAAGAGTACGCTACTGTAAAAAAAGAAAAAACCATTTTACTTTTTAAAGGACAATTTGAAGATTTTACGGTAGTGTGGGAGAAAATGCCTGGTGGAAGAGCAAATGATATGCAATTGGTAGATATGTTTGTAAAATGGAATAAAGCCTTTAACGAGGCTGATAAAGAAAAAATGCCTGAATCTACTTTTAACCTTGCTATAGACGAAGTAAAAACTAATAAGTAAGCCTTATTAGTTTTTGTTGCTTAGTTTTTAATGGTCATTTAGCGGTAAACCTCTTTTCTGAAATTCAATCCAGTTAAGATATTCCGGCCCTTTACGATGTTCTTCCATAGTTATGCAATCGTTTACCGGGCAAACAATTTTACATAAGTTACAGCCCACACATTCTTCTTCTTTTATGGTGTATTTATTATAAGGATTTCCTCTTTCAATATCGATTGATTGATGTGAGGTATCTTCACATGCTATATAACACAAGCCGCAATGAATACATTTATCCTGATCTATTTTAGCAGTGATGTGGAAATTGATGTCTAACTCTTCCCAACGGGTAACGTTTGGAACAGATAAGCCAACAAATTCATCAATTGATTTATAACCTTTTTCATCCATCCAATTACTCATGCCATCGCACATGTCACGCACAATGCGGAAACCATAATGCATAGCAGCCGTACAAACCTGCACGTTGCTTGCACCTAATAACATAAACTCAACCGCATCTCTCCAGGTGCTAATTCCTCCAATGCCTGATATAGGAACTTTTTGAGCAATTTTATCTTGAGATAGTGTAGTTAAAAATTTCAAGGCAATTGGTTTCACCGCCGGGCCACAATAACCACCAAATACCGATTTGCCACCTACGTTAGGGTTAGGAACCAATGTATCTAAATCAATGCCGGTAACCGATTGTATGGTGTTTATTAGTGATAAACCATTTGTACCACCTGCAATTACGGCTTGCGCAGCAGGCACTACCGAGTGTACATTAGGTGTAAGTTTTGTAATAACCGGTATTTTGGCAACTTCCATAACCCATTCAACAACCATTTTTGCAATCTCAGGGTCTTGCCCAACAGATGCTCCCATACCGCGTTCAACCATTCCGTGCGGACAACCAAAGTTTAACTCAATGCCATGCGCACCAGTATCTTCGGTTTTCTTTACCATTTCATGCCAGCTCTTTCTATCATTATCTGCCATTAATGAAACAATCATAGCGCGGTCAGGAAACTCTCTAACTACTTCACGAATCTCCTTCAAATTAACTTCTAATGGTCTATCAGAAATAAGCTCAATATTATTAAAGCCCATTACTTTTTGTCCGTTATAATCTAAGGTAGAATAACGAGAAGAAACGTTTTTTACTTGCGAGCCCAAGGTTTTCCAAACAACGCCACCCCAGCCGGCTTCAAAAGCACGCAGTACGTTTATTTTTTTATCGGTTGGTGGAGCAGATGCTAACCAAAAAGGGTTAGGTGATTTTATGCCCAAAAATGTTGATTGTAAATTTGCCATTTTAGAAATTTTAAATGTTGTGTTTTAAATGTTTAATGAGCTTTCAAAAACTCTAATATTCCTTTTGCTGCATCTTTGCCTGCCTGCACGGCATCTACTACTTCTTTACCACCATTAACAGCATCGCCACCTGCAAACACACCTTTTAAATTTGTTTCAGCTTTATTATTAATAGAGATTTTTCCACTGTTATTTTTTATATCTGCTTTTGCAACAAGCTCCTCAAATGGAATTTGCCCGGCAGCTTTAATAACCATATCAACCTCAATGGTAAAAGTTTCTCCTGTGTCAACTGGTGCTCTTCTGCCAGATGCATCAGGCTCTCCTAATTTCATTTTGGTGCAAACCAGTTTTTTTGCTTTGCCATTTTCACCAATAATTTCTTTAGGTGCGGCTAACCAAATAAACGAGCAACCATCTAGTTTTGCTAAATCTAATTCAACATCGGTACAAGGTTTTTCGTTTTCTGTACGGCGGTAAATCATAGTTACTTCTTTAGCACCTAATCGTTTTGATTGGGTTGCTGCATCAATAGCAGTCATACCCATACCAATAACGGCTACTTTATCTCCAACTGAAATTTTAGCATAATCGTTGGTGCGTAAATTATAAATAAACGATATAGCATCTTCAACACCTTCTAATTCTTCACCCGGAATGCTTAACTCACGCGCTATGCCAACACCTATGCCTAAAAATACGGCATCATATTTTTTTTGAAGTTCAGCTAAGCTTATATCCTTGCCTAATTCTTTTTTATATTGTATATCAATTCCACCAATGGATGTAATATAATCTACCTCTTCTTTGCACGACTCAGGTGTAACTTTATATGCCGCAACTCCATAAGTCATTAAACCGCCACCTTTTTCTTCTTTTTCAAAAACAGTAACATCAATGCCTTGTAAGGATAGGGCATGAGCACAAGCTAAACCTGCAGGACCCGCACCCACAACCGCAACTTTTTTGCCATTAGATGGTTTGCGTTCAAATAATTTCCATTTTTCGTGAATGGCAATTCCTGTTGAGTAGCGTTGTAGCTTAGCAATTGAAATTGGTTCTTCTTCACGTAAATTATATACGCAAGCGCCTTCGCAAAGTTTCTCAACCGGACAAACCTTAGAGCAACCACCTCCCATAATGTTGGAAGTAAAAATGGTGCGCGCAGATCCTTTAATGTTACCTGATGAAATTTGTTTGATAAACAAAGGCACATCAATGCTTGTTGGGCATGATTTGGTACAAGGTGCATCGTAACAATTAATGCATCTGTTTGCCTCTAATATAGCGCCTTCTGCGTGTTCAAACGGAGGATGTATATCCGAGAAATTAGCAACTAATTCTTCTGTAGATAAACGATTATTTTTTATTCCCATAATGTGTTTTAATATGTAAAATATTAAGTGCTATAAAAAATTATAGCACTCAATTAAATTCTAAAGTTCAGTTAGCACTCCGTAAGTTTCAGGTCTTCTATCTCTAAAAAATTGCCAGGTGCTTCTTACTTCTTCAATCATATCTAAATCAAAATCTGCAATCAGCAATTCATCATTATCGCGAGATGCTTGTGCAAATATTTGTCCGCGTGGGTCAACAAAATAAGATTGACCGTAAAACTTACCTAAGTTCCAAGGTTTTTCTTCACCCACACGATTAATGCAACCCATAAAATAACCATTAGCCGCAGCGTGTGCAGGTTGTTCTAATTTCCACAAGTATTCGCTTAATCCGGCAACAGTAGCCGAAGGATTGTAAACAATTTCAGCGCCGTTTAATCCTAAACAACGCGCTCCATCAGGAAAATGTCTGTCGTAACAAATGTAAACACCCACTTTAGCGTATTTAGTTTGAAACACGGGGTAACCAAGGTTGCCGGGTTTAAAGAAAAACTTTTCCCAAAAACCTGATGTGTGAGGGATATGGTTTTTTCTATACTTGCCTAAGTAAGTTCCATCAGCATCAATTACGGCTGCTGTGTTATATAAAACGCCTGCTTGTTCTTTTTCGTAAATAGGAACAATAATAACCATGTTATATTTTTTAGCATAAGTTGCCATCAAGTCGGTTGTTGGACCGGGAACTGATTCAGCAGACTCGTACCATTTTTTATCCTGACCCGGACAAAAATAAGGTGTATTAAAAATTTCTTGCAAGCATAAAATTTGAACACCTTTTTTACCCGCTTCTTCAATAAACGGAATGTGTTTTTGCACCATGGCATTACAAATTTCCTGAATAGTTCCTTCACCTTCAGTTTTTGGCAGACTCATTTGTATAAGTCCAGATTTAATCATTCTTGGCATACTTTTTTAGTTTAGAGTTTTTAAATTATAGATGATACTTTATTTCGTTTTACAAATTGTCCGTAACCTTTTTCTACAAAAAGTTTGTTGTTATCAACTGCAACTTTACCACGCAGAATAATGGTTTTGCATTTACCGGTTAGTTCCCAACCTTCGTAACCTGAGTAATCGCAATGCATATGATGTGTTTTAGCTGATAGGGTGTGTTTTTCATTAGGGTCTAAAATCACAATATCGGCATCAGAACCAACGGCTATGGTTCCTTTTTTAGGATACATGCCAAATATTTTTGCAGCATTGGTTGAGCTTACTTCTACAAATTTATTCAAGCTAATTCTTCCTTTTTTGACGCCTTCTGAAAACAATAATTCCATTCTGTTTTCAATAGCAGGGTGTCCGTTTGGTATTTTAGAAAAATCATGCTCGCCCATCTTTTTTTGTTCCCACATAAAAGGGCAATGGTCGGTTGCAACAACTTGCACCGTGCCTTGGTTTAAACCGGCCCATAATGTTTCCTGATCTTTCTTTTCACGCAAGGGCGGACTCATTACCCATTTAGCTGATTCAAAACCTTTATCGTAAAGAGATGCATCAAGTACTAAATATTGTATGCAGGTTTCTACAAAAACTTTTTGGTTTCTTTTATCAGCATCTCTAATTTGGTTTAATGCACCTTCGCAAGTCATGTGCACCACATAAGCAGGCACGCCTGTATGATAAGCCATATCGGCAAATCTGCCTGTGGCTTCACTCTCCGTAATTTCCGGCTGAGATAAATAATGATATAAAGGAGAAAGTTTTCCTTCGGCTTTATGCTTGGCAACCAAAAAGTCAATCACATCTCCGTTGGTAGCATGCACGGTAACCATGCCGCCTTGTTTTTTAACTTCGTTCATTAAGCCAACCATTTGTCGGTCATCAATCATCAAAGCACCTTTGTAAGCCATAAATGTTTTAAAAGAAGTAATGCCTTCTTTCTCCACTAGGTCTTTTATTTCGGCTTTGGTGTTATCATTAAAATCGGTTACAGCCATGTGGAAAGAATAATCGCCCAAGGCATTTCCGTTCGAACGGCCTTGCCATTCTTTCAAAGCATCGTGTAACGATTTACCCTGTGTTTGCAAAATAAAATCAATTACCATAGTAGTGCCACCAAATAAAGCCGCGCGGGTTCCTGTTTCGTAATTATCGCTTGAGTAGGTGCCCATAAACGGCATATCTAAATGCACATGCGGGTCTATTCCACCAGGGATGACCAATTTGTTTTTAGCATAAATGGTTTGCGTTGCTTTAACATCCAGGTTTTTACCAATGGTGGTAATTTTATCGTCTTCAATAAAAATATCAGCAACGTAATCATCTGCTGCTGTAATTATTCTTCCGTTTTTTATTAGTAGCGACATGTTATATGGTTTTTAAATTCAAATAAATTAATCAACTCCAATATCCTCGTTCCACAAAGTGGGATTCTTCGCAATAAAATCATTCATCATATCAATACACTCTTTGCTATTCAAATCAATTACCTCCACACCGTGAGATTGCATAAATTCTTTTGCTCCGGTAAATGTTTTCGATTCGCCGGCGTACACTTTTTTAATTCCAAATTGCACCACAGCACCTGCGCACAAATAACAAGGCATAAGGGTTGAATATAAAACAGTTCCCTTATATGAACCCACACGACCTGCATTACGCAAGCAATCAATTTCGGCATGTGTCATAGGGTCATTATCCTGCACACGTTTGTTATGCCCTCTGCCAACTATTTTTCCATCTTTAACCAACACACTTCCAATAGGAATTCCTTTTTCGCTTAAACCTGTTTTTGCCTCATCAATAGCGGCTTTTAAAAATTCATCCATTTTATTTTTTATTAGTTTTTTGCATTAAAAGATAATAGATAATTCCTGCCACAAAAAATCCTACAAACCATGCGTAATGATATAAGCCCGAAACCCATTGCCAAACCGCATCTTGCGGAATTACTTTTATGGTGGTTAAAAAACCCGGTACGTTTGGTATAATAGCAACTATTAAAGCAATTACTGCGTAATAGTTTATACCGTTTGAATAAGTGTACTCTCCCTGCGCTTCGTACAATTCTCTTACTTGCAGTTTTTGTTTGCGGATGAAATAGTAATCAACAATCATTATGCCACCAATGGGGCCTAATAAGCTAGAGTAGGCTATAAGCCAGGTAAAAATATAGCCATTAGGGTCGGCAATTAATTTCCAAGGGAAAATTAAAATGCCAATCAATCCTGTAATGTAACCACCCGTTTTAAAATTAATTTTTGAAGGAGATAGGTTTGCAAAATCGTTTGCCGGACTAACAATATTAGCCGCAATATTTGTTGCCAGTGTTGAAATAGCAACCGCTATCATGGCTATGCTGACTATTAATTTACTTTCAAATTTACCTGCTAAAACCAAAGGGTCCCAAATGGTTTCGCCATAAATAACAAAGGTGGCTGATGTTACTACTACACCAATAAACGAAAACAAAGTCATAGATGTTGGTAGTGCAACTGTTTGCCCCATAATTTGCGCACGCTGACTTTTTGCATAACGTGTAAAATCAGGAATGTTAAGCGATAGTGTAGCCCAAAAACCTACCATGCCTGTTAAGGCAGGAAAAAAATAATTCCAAAAACTACCAATGTTTGGGAATTTATCAGGCTGTTCAAACTTAGAGGGTTGTGAAAGAATAGGCCCTAAACCATGTCCGGCAGAAATTGCCCACAGTAAAAGTGCTAAGGCTGCAATGGGTAAAAAGAAAGCTTTAAATACTAATAGTTTTTTAATACTATCAACTCCTAGATAAACAACAAACATATTTAGTAACCAAAATAAAAAGAAGGTGATGGCGGGGCCTGTTTGTAATCCAAACGAAGCCGGGAAAATTTGTGGTAGTGTTGTTAATGCCGGAAACCAAATTTTTAGCATCAGGTAAATGGCAAAACCACCAATCCAGGTTTGTATGCCAAACCAACCACAAGCAACAATGGCACGTAACATAGCTGGTATGTTAGCCCCTTTAGTTCCAAAACTGGCACGTGCAAAAACAGGAAACGGAATGCCGTATTTAGCACCTGCATGACCATTTAAAATCATTGGGATAAGAACAACCGTGTTACCAATAAAAATAGTAAGGATGGCTTGCCACCAATTCATACCGCCTTCAATTAACGAGCTTGCCAACATATAAGTTGGAATACATAAACTCATGCTAATCCATAAGGCAGCATAATTCCATGTACCCCAAGTTCGTTTAGAAAGTGGAATAGGAGCAAGGTCTTCGCTGCAAAGCGAAGAATGAACCAGGTTTTCCGGTATGTCAACTATTTCGGCGTTCATGCAGTTTGTAAACTGTAATTACTTACAGTGTTCGTCAGCAATAGAAATAGCTTTTGATATAATATCTAATCCTTCATCCATTTGATCTTTAGTAATAATCAAAGGAGGAGCCGTAAAAATCCAGTTCCAACGTACAAAAGTGTACATGCCTAATTCATTTAATTTAGCAGCCACTTTATTCATAATTTCCATTTCATTTGGTGCAGCATTCCAGGGAGCCATTGGCTCTTTTGTTTTCCTGTTTTTTACCAACTCAATACAACCTAATAAACCTGTGTTACGGAAATCACCAATACTTGGATGTTTGTCTTTTAGCTTAGCAACTTGAGCATCTAAATAATGTCCCATGTCAGCGGCGTTTTCAATCAGGTTATCGTCTTCGTAAATTTTAATTACTTCGTTAGCAGCGGCACAAGCTACAGCGTGGGCAGAATAAGTTAAGCCAATTGGTAAAGGTTTATCATTAAAGTGCTGCGCAATTTTTTCAGTAACAATCATACCGCCTAATGGAATGTAACCTGCTGTGATGCCTTTTGCCATACATAAAATATCGGGCTCAACACCATGATGGTCTATGCCAAACCATTTGCCGGTTCTTCCAAAACCACTCATTACTTCATCGCAAATGGTTAGGATACCATATTTATCAGCAATGGCTTTTATTTTTTTCCAATAACCAACCGGATATTTTATACAACCCGATGAACCGCTTTCGCCTTCCATTAAAATAGCGGCAACGCTTGATGTACCTTCGTATTTAATTAAGCGCTCCATATGTGCTGCGGCATGTTCTCCACACTCTTCAGGTGTTGTACTATTCCATGGACAACGATAAAAATAAGGGTTCTCAGCATGAATAATATTTGGTACGCCCTGACTATCATGCGGAATGCCACGTGGGTCGCCACCTGCACATAAAGCACCATAAGTAGCACCATGGTAACTTTGGTAAAGTGTAATTATTTTATGACGACCAGTATATAAACGTGCCAATTTAATGGCATGCTCAATTGCCTCGGTACCGCCATTGGTAAAAAACGTTCTGTTTAAAGTACCCGGAGTTATTTCGGCTAATTTTTTTCCTAATAAACCCCTTGCTTCGGTAGCCATGCCCGGGTTAACATAACTAACCTCGTTCATTTGTTTAACAACAGCTTCGGTAACACGTGGGTCGCCATGACCAATGTTTACATTCATTAACTGAGATGTAAAATCAAGGTAACGCTTTCCACTTCTATCGTATATATAAACGCCTTTTGCGTGGTCAATGTTTATAGGATTCAAGCCACTTTGCTTACTCCACGAGAAGATAGTATGTTCTAAATTGTTTTTTAGAATTTCTTCTTTGGTAGATTTTGATAATGTTTTTGTTGTCATATTCTAAGTTTTATAAAATCGTCAGTAGTTAAATTAGCTCATCCAATTTGTTTTTGCTTCGGCATTCCATTTGGTTGTTGTCTTTTTCAATTTTGTCCAAAAAGCAATTGAGCTTTTTCCGGTTAAATCGCCTACACCAAATTTCGAATCGTTCCAGCCACCAAAAGAGAATGGCTCACGAGGCACAGGTACACCAATGTTAACACCAATCATACCGGCACTTGCACGTTCAATAACATAACGTGCAGCACCACCACTTTGTGTAAATACAGCTGCTGCATTTCCATAAGGGTTTGCATTTTCAATTGCCAAAGCCTCATCTACATCTTTAGCACGCATAATAGAAATTACGGGGCCAAAAATTTCCTCACGCGCCACGCTCATATCAGGTGTTACGTAATCAATTACAGTTGGGCCAACATAAAAACCATTTTCTTTTCCTTTAACCACACAATTTCTTCCATCAACCAAAATTTTAGCACCTTGTTTTTCTGCTTCGGTAATATAACGCTCAATGCGTGCTTTCGCTTCTGCTGAAATTACGGCTCCTAAATTTTCTCCCGGAATAACTTTTTTTGCTTCAATACAAATCTGATCTATAATATGGTCTGATGCCCCAACGGCAACCATTGCCGATGCAGCCATACAACGCTGACCTGCACAACCCGACATAGATGCTGTTACGTTTGTAGCCGTCATTAAAGGATGCGCATCAGGTAAAACCAATAAGTGGTTTTTTGCACCGCCTAATGTAAGTACACGTTTAAAGCTAGCCGATGCACGTGCATAAACTAATTTAGCCACTTTGGTAGATCCTACAAATGATACTGCCTCAATACCAGGATGATCACAAATAGCTTCTACAATGTCCTTATCTCCATTTACAATATTTAAAACGCCATCGGGTAAACCGGCTTCTTTTAATAACTCAACAATTTTAACGCAACTTAATGGTACAACTTCTGATGGTTTTAAAATCATGGTGTTGCCTAATGCTAAAGCATTCGGTATAGTCCAGTTTGGAACCATGCTTGGGAAGTTAAACGGAACGATACAAGCCACAACCCCAACCGGATAAAAATCGGTACGGCACTCAACGCCTTTACTTACTTCTAAAATTTCGCCGCCTACCAATTGTGGTAACGAGCAAGCAAACTCGGTTAACTCAATACTTTTTTCAACTTCGGCACGAGCCTCGTCTAATGTTTTTCCATTCTCCTCTTGTACCAGTTTAGAAAGCTCTAACATGTTTTTTTCTAACAATGTTTTGTAGCGGTAAAAAATTTGTACACGTTCTTTAATAGGCACTTTAGACCATGTTTCGAATGCTTTATGGGCTACTACAACAGCTTCGTTTAAATCTTCTTTTGTTGATACAGGTACTTTTGATAACAGACTGCCATCCAAAGGCGATATTACATCTATATACTTGCTTGCTTTTGAGGCAACAAATTTACCACCTACATAATTTTTTACTTCAGCATACTTCATTGTTAATGTTTCCATGTTTTATTTAATTATACGTTATTAAAGAGAATGCAACACCTTTTTTTAATTCAAAAAACCACCAAATTATTTTTATTGAAATGAGCCCCTTAAAAGGTGTAGGGTGTTATGAGAATTATCATGTTTAATTCTAAAAGACTCATAACAAAAATAGAAATATTTTTTAAATAGATTAGGGGTTATATAAAAATATTTAGGCCTATAGTTTTAACACTATAAGCCTAAATATATGTAATTGTTAAGTAAAGGTTATCTAATTATCTCCTTCTGCTGTTTCCCTTTTTTCCTTTGCCGCCTCTATGTTCTTTCTTTTCCCTTTTATTCGGATTTCTTGTCTCTCCTTTTTCTATACGGTTGTGCTGAGATTCATTTTTTTCAATCGTATCTACCAATACAAAATCAAGTTGTTTCTTAATCATGTCGGCATTTTTAATTTCAATCAAAACCTTATCACCAAGGGCAAACACCTTTTTGGTTTTACGCCCTACATAGCAATAATTATCCTCATCATAGGTGTAAAAATCATCCTTCATATCGCGGGCACGTATAAGTCCTTCGCATTTGTTTTCAATAATTTCGGCATATAAACCCCACTCGGTAACACCCGAAATCATGGCTTCAAAAATATGCCCAACCTTATCTTTTAAGAACTCAACTTGTTTATATTTAATTGAGGCACGCTCAGCTTCAGCCGCTACTTTTTCGCGGGCAGATGAGTGTTTGCTATATGCTTCTAACTCTTCGGCATTGCTATAAGTACTATGATTAAGATATGCCTCTAATAAACGATGCACCATCATATCCGGATAACGACGAATAGGGGAGGTGAAGTGGGTGTAAAAATCAAAACCTAAACCGTAGTGCCCTATGTTTTCAATCGTGTAAATTGCTTTTGGCATAGAACGGATGGCAAGTATTTCAATAGTACCCGCTTCAGGTTTACCCTTCACATCTACCAATAATTTATTAATAGATTGTGTGGTAGTTTTTTTACTTTGAATGTTTAAAGCGTAACCAAACTTGTGTACAAAATTATTTAAGTCGGTTAGTTTATCGCTGGCAGGTGCATCGTGTACACGATACACAACTGCAGATCCTTTAGCATTTTTTTGAGGATTTTTATCGTTCTTTTTAGGTAGGGCTTTACTTAAAACAGTTGCTACTTGTCGGTTGGCAAGCAACATAAAATCTTCAATCAGTTTATTAGAGTCTTTCTGCACTTTAAAATAAACACCGGTTGGCGTACCGTCTTTATCTAAATTAAATTTCACTTCTTCTTTATCAAAAAAGATAGAGCCATCCTTAGTACGTTCTGCACGTAATTTTTTAGCCAGTCTGTCTAAGGTTAAAATCTCTTCTTGATAATCGCCTTTACCGGTTTCAATAATTTCCTGCACTTCTTCGTAAGCAAACCTGCGGTCAGAAAAAATGATTGTTTTACCAAACCATTCTTTTACCACATTAGCATGCTCATCCATTTCAAACACAGCTGAAAAACAAAGTTTTTCCTCATTAGGGCGAAGCGAACAAACAAAATTACTCAACACCTCAGGCAACATGGGAATAACCCTATCAACTAAGTAAACGGAAGTAGCACGCGCTAAACCTTCTTCATCAATTATATCATGTGGTTTTACATAATGTGTTACGTCTGCAATATGTACACCTACTTCAATGTTTCCGTTCTCTAATTTTTTAAAGGATAAGGCATCATCAAAATCTTTTGCATCGTGTGGGTCAATAGTAAAAGTGGTAACTTTTCTAAAATCTCTGCGCTTGCTAATTTCTTCTTCTGTAATTTCAGTTGGAATGCCTTTGGCAGCCGCTTCAATTTCATCCGGAAAATGATCAGGTAAGCCATATTCAGCCATAATAGCATGCATCTCGGTAGTATGTGCACCGGGGTAACCTAATATCTCGGTAATCTCGCCAATTGGGTTTGTTTCAGCAGGGTTCCAGCTAACAAGTTTAAGTAAAACTTTTTGTCCGTTTTTAACTCCTTTGGTTTTACTTAAGGGAATAAAAAAATCTATATGCAGTTTGTTACTATCTGGTACTACAAAACAATTTTTAGCCGTTACCTGCGCTATACCCACAAAATCGGTACGCTTGCGTTGTATAACTTGTGCAACTACCCCTTCACGCTGACGCTTATCAAAAGTTGGATTTAATAAAACTTTAACCGTATCGCCATGCAAGGCATCTTTGGTTTTTCCTTTTGGTATAAAAATATCTTTTTCAGTAGGTGATGTAACTACATAAGCCCCTCCGGTAGATACAAAGTCAATTATACCATTAACATAAGCTTCACTCGATTTGTATTGAAATTTGCCGGGTTCTTTTTCGGCTACTAAGTCTTTTATCAAAAGATTCTCTAAAGCCTCAATAACAAATAGCCTGTCTGATTCCTCTGTAATTTCTAACATCGACGAAATTTGTCGGTAGTTAAGTAATTTGGTATCGTTATGTTTTAAAACATCCAGCACTTCATTAGTCATGTCCGGACGTTGTTGTTTTCCTTTTTTCTTTGCCATATATAATTTCTTTAATTCTTAACTCGTAATTCTTCTATCACTTTTTCTACCGCTTTCGGGAAATAAAAGTACTCTAATTCATGTATCTTTTCTGCCAATGTTTCTGGTGTTTCATTTTCATCCACTTTGCACATAGCTTGTAATATAGTTGCCCCTTTGTCATACTCTTCATTTACATAATGAGCTGTAATACCGCTTTCTTTTTCTTTAGCATCAATTACCGCTTTATGCACATAATGCCCATACATGCCTTTGCCACCGTGTTTTGGGAGTAGGGCAGGGTGTATGTTAATTATGCGGTTTGGAAAAGCTTGTATCAATTTCTCCGGTATTTTTAACAAAAACCCTGCCAATACAATGAGGTCTACTTTTTCGGTTTGAAGGAAATCAATAATCTGTTCGGTATAATTTGTAAGTGCTTGTTTTGAAATTATTTGGATGTTTTTTTTGTGAGCTTCGGCACGTTTAACAACACCTGCTTCGGCATTATTAGTTACTACTAATTTTATTTTAACTTCTTTACTTGTCGAAAAATAGTTTATTAAATTTTCCGCATTGGTACCACTACCCGAGGCAAAAAGAGCTACATTAATCATGCTCCTAAATTAATTTATAAAACGCTATAAAACCTGTAAGTTTTGTTTACTTTTGAACACTTTTTATGATGCAAAATTTACTCTTTATCGTCTGGAATGTAAACCCTGAAATGTTTACTATACCTGGAATTGATTGGCCTGTGCGTTGGTACGGATTATTGTTTGCCTGCGCTTTTTTATGCAGCCAATATGTGGTTGGATATATTTTTAAAACTGAACAACGCCCTGCAAAATATTTAGACATTATAACCATTTACATTATTGCAGGAACGGTTATCGGCGCTCGTTTAGGGCATTGTTTATTTTACTCCCCCGATTATTATTTATTTCACCCTTTGGATATTTTAAAAATTTGGGAAGGTGGTCTTGCCAGTCATGGTGCGGCAATTGGCATTATTACGGCTATGTTACTTTATTGCCGCAAAACAGGTGAAGGTGTTTGGTGGTTATTTGATAGAATTGTAATTGTTGTGCCATTATCAGGTATGTTTATTCGCATAGGTAATTTAATGAACTCTGAAATTGTGGGTAAACAAACCACCTTGCCTTGGGGCTTTAAATTTCCGCGTTGCGATGAAGATGCGCAAACTATGTTTATACATGGGATTGATTTTATAAAACCACGTCATCCATCTCAATTATATGAAGCTATTTACTGCGTGTTTTTAACCTTACTCATGTTCTATTTATGGAAATATAAACGCAATGTGTTGCCACAAGGTTTTATGTTTGGGTTATTTTGCGTGTTACTTTTTACCTCTCGTTTTTTTATGGAGTTTTTAAAAGAAACTCAGGTTGATTGGGAAAAAGGACTTGCTTTTGATATGGGACAATGGTTAAGTATACCATTTGTTTTAGGTGGAATATTTATTATGATTTATTCGTACAAAAAGAAAAAACGTAGTTTAGAATAAGTCCTTTTAAAAAGGATATCCAATACCAAAGTTTAGTACAAAGAAATTAGTGCCTCCGGTACCTAATCGTCTTCCTTCGTCGAGAGCAGGATTATAAATTTTAAAAGCTCCATCAACCCGCAGAATAAAGAAACTAAAATCAGCGCGTACTCCAACCCCTGTACCTACAGCAAATTCTTTATAAAAACGATTGAATGCAAATTCCGCATTCGGTCTAAGTGGATCTTTTTGCCTTAACCAAATATTTCCTGCATCAATAAAATAAGCCCCGTTAAGCCATTTGTAAATTTTAAATCTATATTCAAAATTCATCTCTATTTGTATATCACCAATTTTATCATTGTATTGGTCGTTTAAACTTTTTGAGCTACCAGGGCCTAAACTGCGTGCTTGCCATGCTCTTACATCATTTGGGCCGCCGCCATAAAAACTTTTCTCGTATGGTAAAGCATTTAAATTTTTCATGGCATAGCCCATGCCACCACTAATTCTATACACAAAACGTCCCAGTTTTCTAACAGATTTGTAAACTCTATAATCTAAATCAAAACGTAAAAATTGGGCAAAGGGTACATTTAGAATAGTATATTGACCTAATGCATTTTTAGGTTGGTCGGTAACATTATACAACCCACGTAAAATATTTCCCGATGATTCTAAATCTGCTTTAAAATAGGAAAATGTTTTATACTGACTGGCAGTTGTATTTATTTGATTGTTATATGTAAAGGTATAACGAGATACAGTGGTTACGTGGCTTTTAAAACTGGTGCTTAAAAATAAATTTCTAGAATTTATTAATTGCTGTGAAAACCCATCACTTAAATAGGCTTTAATAAAGTTAGCCTCAAATGGTACGATACCGTGTTTTATATATCTTTTACCATTAAACAACACCCCGTAGCTTAAACTGGTTAAACCGCGTGAATATAAACTGTTTTGCTGAAAGTTGAATGATGTAGATAAAATGGTTTTAGGCGCAGCGTTTTTATAAAATTTAATAAGTGTAAACGGAAATAAAGGTTTTGGGAAATTTAGATTTAATTCAGGACCAAACTGTACGGTATTAAATGCTTTAAGAAAAGGAATTATACTGGTGTTATTTACATTATCTGCCTCAAAGTTTTTTTGTGCAATTAAACCACCTTTTAGTTTTATTTCTAAAAGCTCTGAGCCTCTAAAAATGTTTCTGTTTTGATATACGATACTAGCCTCAACCCCTAAGTTACCGGATGTGTTGGTGCCATCTGTTTCAATAGCAAAGTTTTGCTTATAAGCAGGCGCCATTAAAATGTAACTGTTTATATAATCGTTTTTTTTATCGTCCTGTTTAAAATTTATGTTTACGCTTTTAAACGCTTTCATGGACGATAAACGCGAGTAAGTTTCATCAACCCTATCATTATTAAATAACTCGCCTTTGTAAAAAAATATTTTATTATCTATATCCTTTTTTCTAAACAAAAGCCTTTTGTTATATAAAAAAGTTACATCATTATAAACAGCGGTATCAGTATATTGTTTGTTTCTATTAAAAATATCGTAATCAGTTATAATATAAATATTATTAATGTGATAACGTACATGGTTTGTATATGCTAAAGTATCTGCGTTATCTTCAGGGTGATAAGCGAATTTTTTTACGTTAATCTCTACGTTTACTCTATTTCCTTCCAAATTAGTATCAACCAATAAAAAAATAAACTCAGGCCCAAATTTATAATAACCATCATTTCGCTGTTGTTTTGAAATTCTATCCCGTTCTTTGGTTAGCACATCCGAATCGTAACGCATGCCTCTTTTAATAAGGCTGTTTATAGTATCCTGTAAAATAAAATACTCAAGTGTAGGGTCTTCCACTGTATACTGTATGTTATTTATCTGGTATGGAATGCCGGCTTTTAATTTATAATAAACCGTTGCTTTTTTCTTCTTTTTATTAATAACAACACTATCTTTAACACTTGCATTAAAATATCCTTTGGTAAAAAGAAACTTTTTTATTTGCTCTTCACTTAATTTTATTTGCGATGAATCTAAAATAGCCGGTGGTTCTCCGTTTTGCACCCAGGTTTCTCGCCAGGTTAACGATGTTTTATCTTTCAGTTTAAGTGTTTTTGGTTTTTTGCCCTTTGCCTCTCTTTTTTTGTTCTTAATGTTGTTTTTTACAGTTCGCCTGGCATTTATATCATCATATTTTTTGTCGCGGGCAATTTTAGCGTTTTGCATTTTGGTTTTGTCAACACTATTATATAGCCACAAATAGTACGGAAACCACTTAATACCTAAAGCATTTATACTTACCAAATAACGATTAGATTGTTGCCTTATAAAAGGCTTAATGTCATCTGTGGCAACTTCAGTTTTGTTATTTGTTATTACATTTTCATCCAGCAAATACTCTCCTTCGTTAAGTTTATGGATGGTTTTACACGAAAAAAATAAAAAAGTAAGGCATATAGTACTTATTAGTAATGCCTGTTTTTTCGTTATTTTGTACCCGATTCTCACTTTTGTGCAAAATTAAGGGCAAACACGTTATGATTAGCAAAAATCAAATTAAAAATATAAGTGCACTGCATCAAAAAAAGTTTAGAAAAGAGCTTGGTTTGTTTATTGCCGAAGGACCAAAAGTAGTTGACGAGTTTTTGCATTCAGACCTAAAAGTAACAGAAATTTATGGGCTTGAAAGCTGGGTAACTAAAAATCTTTTACTATTAAAAAAAACAAATTGCTCTTATTTTATTATTACTGAGGCTGAATTGGCTCGTATAAGCACTTTACAAACGCCAAATGAAGTACTTGCTGTTTTAAAACAGCCTTTTTATTCGGTAAAAGAAATTAATGCAAAGGCAGACTTGTTTTTATATTTAGATGGGGTTGCCGACCCTGGTAACATGGGCACCATTATTCGAATGGCCGATTGGTTTGGTATAAAACAAATTTTTTGCTCAGATAGCTGCGCTGATGTATTTAGCCCTAAAGTCGTACAAAGTACCATGGGATCCTTAGCAAGAGTTAAGTCATTAATAATGGATTTAAGTGAAATTTGCCATTTATTAAATTGTAACGATGTATATGGCGCGGTATTAGGTGGAGAAAACCTTTATACAACCAATCTTCCTGAAAAATGTATGCTGGTTATAGGCAGCGAATCGCATGGTATAAGTGCAAATAACACCAAATTACTAAATAAACAAATAAGTATTCCGCAGGCTAAAGGAGGCAAAACTGAGTCTTTAAATGCGGCTGTGGCCACCTCAATAATTCTTTCTGAATTTTTCAGACAACAAAATTTCTAACTAATAAAACTGTAATTTTGCTGGATGGCAAAAAGAAGATTTGTAGCTAAAGAGTCAGACGATTTACCGAAAGCGAAATTGTCTCTTCAAAATTTAAAAAAATCACTTAGACTTTTCGGTTTTGTTGGTAAACATAAATGGAAGTTTTTTTTAGGCTTGTTTTTTTTAGCAGGAACAGTCTTTACCGCTCTGGTATTTCCTAAACTAATTGGTAACTTAATGGGGTTAGTTGGTAAGAGTGGAGAAAACATTAATAAAGATTTTAATTTAGAAACAGCATATGATATTGGTATAAAACTTCTTATTTTGTTTGCTTTTCAGTCGGTTTTCTCTTTTTTTAGAGTGGTAACCTTTACCAATTTTACGGAGCACATGCTGGCATCTATACGTAAAGCAGCTTACGAAAAATTAATTCAAATGCCTATGAGTTTTTTCTCTGAGAGGCAAGTAACTGAATTAAATTCTCGTATGGCATCCGATATTGTTCAAATATCAGAAACCTTTACCACAAGCATTGCCGAATTTCTTCGTCAATTCATCATCATTATTGGCGGTACTGTAATTATTTGTATGATGAGTTGGAAAATGGCATTGGTTATGCTGTCTATCATTCCAGTTATTGCAATAATTACATTGTTTTTTTCCAGGTATATTCGCAAATTATCTAAACTGGTTCAGGATAAAATTGCCGACGCAAATGTTATTACAGGTGAAGGTTTGCAAGGCATTACAAATGTAAAAACCTTTACAAACGAAAATTTTGAGATACAACGTTACAACAGTATAACCCAACAAATACTTCAATTAGCAATAAAAGGTGGCGTTGCTCGCGGGGCATTCTTTTCGTTTGTAATTTTCTGCTTGTTCGGTGCCATTATATTTATTGTTTACATAGGCATTACTATGACACTAAAAGGCGAATTACCTGCCTCGCAAATGATGTCTTTTTTATTTTATACCGTTTTTGTGGCAGCATCTATTGGAGGGATTGCAGAGCAGGTAGCCTCTATACAACGTGCCATTGGAGCTACCGAAAGGGTAATGGATATTATTGACGGCAACATTGAAAAAATAAACCTAGAGCATAAAACCGCAAAAAGGTTTTCAGGTAGCATTGCGTTTGATAATGTGCAGTTTTTCTATCCTTCACGCCCTGATTTTACAGTATTAAAAGGTGTAAGTTTTAAAGTTAATAATGGCGAAATGCTTGCCCTTGTTGGTCCAAGCGGTTCGGGTAAATCAACCATTGCATCTTTATTATTACGTTTTTATGAATTACAAAGCGGTAAAATATCCATTGATGGAAAAGATATATCATCTTACGATTTAACCGAATATCGTGACAATTTAGCCATTGTACCGCAGGATGTTTTATTGTTTGGAGGCACTATAAAAGAAAACATTGCTTACGGTAAACTTAATGCTACGGAGGCTGAAATTATTGATGCTGCCCGTAAGGCTAATGCTTATGATTTTATAGAAAGTTTCCCTGATAAATTTGAAACCAAAGTGGGGGAGAGGGGCATTCAGCTTTCAGGTGGCCAGCGCCAGCGTATAGCCATTGCACGTGCTATTTTAAAAAATCCATCTATATTAATTTTAGATGAGGCCACCAGTTCGTTAGATAGTGAGAGTGAACGCCTTGTACAAGAAGCATTAGATAAATTAATGCAAGGGCGCACCAGCATAGTTATAGCGCATCGTTTATCTACCATTAGAAACGCTGATAAAATTATTGTGTTAGAAAATGGTTTGGTAAGAGAAAGTGGCACTCATGCTGAACTAAGTGCAGTAACAGACGGGCTATACAGAAGTTTATCTCGCCTGCAATTTGATACGGTTAGCTAAAAAATTAAATTCATGAAGATTAAAGCAATTATAACAGGCACAACCGGAATGGTAGGCGAAGGCGTTCTAATTGAATGTTTAGCGCACCCTGATGTTGAACAGGTTTTGGTTATAAATCGTAAACCCTGCGGTGTAACCCATCCAAAATTGCAAGAAGTTTTGCATGCTGATTTCTTTAATTTATCTGCAATCGAGAATAAATTGCAAGGGTATAATGCCTGTTTTTTTTGCATGGGAGTTTCTTCTGTGGGTATGAAGGAGGATGAGTACACCAAGCTAACTTACACACTTACCATGCACGTGGCAACTACTTTATCGCGCTTAAATAATGATATGACTTTCTGCTATGTTTCTGGTGCTGCTACAGATAGTACAGAAAAAGGTAAAAGTATGTGGGCACGCGTAAAAGGTAAAACCGAAAACGATTTAATGAAATTGCCTTTTAAAAAGGCTTTTATGTTCCGTCCGGGTTATATGCATCCAACTCCGGGCGCAAAAAACACATTAAAATATTACAAGTATATGACTTGGATGTATCCTATTTTGCGTGGCCTTTTCCCTAAAACAGCTTCTACTTTAAAAGAGCTTGGTTTGGCTATGATTAACTCAGCAACAAAAGGTTACTCTAAAAATATATTAGAGGTAAAGGATATAGTTGAGTTAGCTTCTAAGTAACTTATACTAAATCAAACAAGTTGTTAACGCCCGGATAACGCCCAGTAGTAAATCCCTCAGCGTATCGTGTGCCAATGGCTCTGCCCCATAAACTCATTTTAGCAAATAAAGCTTCTAAAAACTCTGGGCTTGATATAGGAGTTTGAGGCTCTTTAGAATTTGGATCGTAAAATTGAGATGAAAAAGCCATAATAGCTTCCCTTTTTTTATCTGCATATTCAGTTACATCAACCACAAAATCAGGATGAATGTAGTTATCCTGTATATAATGATAAACAGCTTTTGGTCGCCATGCTGCTTGCTGGGTATCTATCTTAACCAAACCCGAATAAAAGCAGGCATCTGCTACTAATTTGGCCGCCCTTCCATGATCGGGGTGCCTGTCAGATACGGCATTGCATAAAATTATCTGCGGTTTATGCTCTCTTATAACTTTAATGATTTCTACAATATGGGGTTGCGTATTTTCAAAAAAACAATCGGCAAAATGTAGTTGTTTACGGAATGATGCACCCAGTATTTTAGCCGATTTCATGGCTTCCTGCGTACGTAATTCTGCATTACCACGCGTGCCCATTTCGCCTAAAGTTAAATCTAATAAACCTACTGTTTTACCAAGTGCATTGTGTTTTAAAAGTGTACCGGCACAACTAAGCTCAACATCATCGGGGTGAACCCCAATAGCTAAAATATCTACTTGCATAAGAGATTATTTCCCTTCAATCCACTTAATAATATCGGCATCATTTGGTTTAACCATAGAACCAACATGCTTTACCAAATGTCCATTTTCATCAATAAGATATTTATTAAAATTCCAGCTTACTTTTGAGTCTTCTACGCCGTTTAAGTTTTTATCTTTTAACCATGTGTAAACAGGGCTATCTTTAATAGTTATCTTTTCCATAATAGGGAAAGTAACTCCATAGTTTTTAGTGCAAAATTCTCTTATATCAGCACTTGTACCGGGCTCCTGACTCGCAAAATCGTTGCAAGGAAAACCTATAATGGTAAAGTTTTTGTCCTTATATTTTTCATAAACTTCTTCTAATTCTTTGTACTGAGGTGTAAAACCACATTTACTTGCAGTGTTCACCACCATAATTTTTTTGCCTTTTAAGCTGGCAAAATCAAAATCTTGCCCTTCAAGGGTTTTTACTTTAAACTGGTGGATAGACTTTGAGTCTGTTCCTATAAATGCGCTCATGGCTAACATTGTTATGGCTAATATTGTTTTCATGAGGTGAAATTAATCAATAAATTGGTTTCAAAAGCGTTAAATCTTTAGCTATTTTTGTACTCTATTTGAACACTTCTAATATCATAGCTTTATTACGAAAAGAATTCCTTTTAGAATTCAGGCAAAAAACCTCTTTAGCCAGTATTTTGCTGTATGTATTAAGTATTGTATTTATCAGTTTTCTTAGCTTTAAAAATGGCATAAAACCCGATGTATGGGGTGCCTTGTTTTGGATAGTGCTATTTTTTGCTGCCATTAATGCAGCTTCAAAAAGCTTTTTTACCGAAAGTAAAGCCCGAGGCATTTATAATTATACCCTTTACCATCCAACCGAATTTGTGGTTGCTAAAATAATTTACAATATTCTGTTACTTTGGGTAGTTTCTATTTGTAGTGTTTTCTGTTTTAGTTGGCTTATAAACTATCCTGTACAAGACTCGCTATTATTTTTATTCACTTTGTTAATTGGCAGTACTGCTTTGGCGGGTGCTTTAACACTTATGAGTTGTATTGCATCAAAAACTGGCAATAGTTATTCGGTTATGAGTTTGTTAAGTATGCCGGTTTGTATACCGGTTATGTTAATGTCTCTGCGTTTAACTAGAAACGCTATTGATGGGTTGGAGTGGTCGGTTAGCTATAACTTTTTAGGTGGATTATTTTTAATTGACGTGATAATTATCACTTTGTCGCTTTTTTTATTTAGGTATCTTTGGAAAGAATAATTTGATGAAAAATTGGTGGTGGAAAATAGCTGCAATTGCCTTAGTGTTATATTCTATAACCATGGGCTTTATGGGCAATGTACCTCATTTAAATATTTTAAATGAAACCATTCGTAACCTGTATTTTCATGTGCCATTGTGGTTTGCTATGCTGGTACAAATGGGTATATCGTGGTTTTTTGCTTTACGTTATTTAAACGGATATAACATTAAGTACGATATGCTATCATCTCGTGCGGCTTATGTAGGAGGCATGTTTGCTTTGCCCGGACTAATAACTGGCTCTATTTGGGCAACTTATACTTGGGGCAAACCCTGGGTTGCTGAAGACCCAAAACTACAAGGCGTTATGGCAGCTATGTTGGTTTATTTTGTTTATTATTTATTACGTGCTTTAATTCCAGATGCACAAACCAAAGCCCGTATATCAGCTGTGTACAATATTTTTGCTTTTATTATGACCTTTGTTTTTATAATGATTTATCCTCGTTTGGCACCAAGCTCGTTACATCCGGGTAATGGTGGTAACCCCGCTTTTGGTAAGTACGATATGGATAACGATATGCGTATGGTTTTTTACCCGGCTTGTTTGGGTTGGATTTTAATGAGTGTTTGGTTACTAAACGTATTAAATAGAATGAAAAAATTACAATACAATTTAGATAATGATGAAAAAATTAATTAGCCTGACATTTTTGCTGATGCTTACCGCAACTACATTTGCTCAAAACAATGAGCCACAAATGGCTGATACTATGCGTAGCGATGGTAAAATTTATGTAGTGGTACTTGTTTTATCAGTTGTATTTGCATGTTTGGCAACGTATTTGATTATTATAGATAGAAAACTAAAAAAACTGGAAGATACATTTAATAAAAAATAGTTTCATGAAAAAAACACACATAATTATTATTGTTGTTATTGCAGTTTCTATTGGAGCAATAATTGCATTACTTCTTCCGGGTGGTAGCACTTATGCCGATTTTAAGCAAGCTGCCAGCAACCCTGATACCGAGTTTCACGTGGTAGGTAAACGCGATAAAGATAAGCCGACAGAATATAACCCGGCCGTTAATACAGATGAATTTACATTTTATTTAGTAGATAATAATGGTGATGAACGTAAAGTGGTTTTACACAAAAACAAACCGCAGGATTTTGAACGTGCCGAACAAATTGTACTTATTGGTAAAATGCAGGGGACAGAATTTCATGCAAAAGATATTTTGATGAAATGCCCATCAAAATACAATAACGAAAAACCAGAAGCTACTGCCGAGAAAAAGGGGTAGTTGATTTTAACGTAAACCTGCGTTTATATCAACTAAAGCTTTAGACCCCGGACAAAGTTCTTTCTTTTTAAGCGAATTTAAAGCTCTATCACTTGTGTTTAGTAGTTTATGAAGTTCTGTTGTTTCAGGATTCATATATAAAAGTCCGGTAAGTATTTCGTGTTTTTGCTTAGCATGCTGTATAGCATTCATAGCCGAAATTTTATCTAATGGATCCCAATCTTTTGCAAGCTTATGTAACTCGATGGAAGAACCATCATGCATTTTTACAGTCTTTAAACTTCCCTCTTCATAACTGGTTATAATTTCAGTCATCTCAGGTACAAAATCAATAGTAGCAGTTGCCTCTACATGCTCGCGTACATAATCATATGATTTTGTTGACCCCACATTATTATTAAACGTAACACAAGGAGATATTACATTTATAAATGCAAAGCCAGGATGCTTAATAGCAGCTTTAATTAACGGAATTAATTGGTCTTTATCTCCTGAAAAACTTTGTGCTACAAAAGTTGCACCCAATTCTATTGCTAGGCTTGACAAATCAATGCCTTCAAATAAATTTACATGACCTGTTTTATTTTTAGAACCTTCATCAGCCGTAGCAGAATCTTGCCCTTTTGTTAAACCATAACAACCATTGTTCATCACAATGTAAATCATATTCAGGTTACGACGTATAACGTGCACAAACTGCCCCATACCAATTGAGGCAGTATCTCCATCGCCGCTTACGCCAAAATAAATTAAATCTTTATTAGCCAGGTTTGCTCCTGTGGCAACCGATGGCATACGCCCGTGTACTGAATTAAAGCCATGTGAATTACTTAAAAAATAAGCAGGTGTTTTTGATGAACAACCAATGCCCGAAAGTTTTGCCAAACGATGCGGTTCAATGTTCATTTCAAAACAAGTTTGTACAACTGCCGCACTAATAGAATCGTGCCCGCAACCTGCACAAAGAGTTGAAAGAGCTCCTTCGTAGTAATCTACAGAATATCCTAATTTATTTTTTGGAAGCTCAGGATGGCGAAATTTTGGTTTTACGTAAGTCATATGCTAGTTTGCTTTTACGGTTGGTGTTGAAAGTGATAAACTCTTTTTAATTTGATTCAGAATATTGTCGGCAGTAATAGGCATGCCATCATAATTTAAAACAGAAATAAGTTTTTGAGGATTTGCTTGTAATTCTATCATTAATAATGATTTTAATTGCCCATCACGGTTTTGTTCAATAACAAAAACCTTTTCGTGCTGGTCAATAAAATCAACTACAGTTTTATTAAAAGGGAAAGATTTTAAACGCAGAGCATCAACAAAAATTCCTTCTTCCTTTAAAATATCCATCGCCTCTTCAGATGAGTAGGTAGATGTACCAAAGAAAATAAGTCCGTTTTTATGCTTGTTTTTGTCTTGATAAAGATGTGGTGCAGGCACTATATTTTGAGCCGTATGCCATTTTTTTATTAGTCTATCCATGTTGCGTTGATAAGCGCCGCTATCTTCTGTATAAACAGCATACTCATCACGCGATGTACCACGTGTAAAATAAGAACCTTTGGTTGGGTGTGTGCCAGGTAATGTACGATACGGAATACCATCACCATCAACATCTAAGTATCGGCCAAATTTTGCAATTTTTTCTAATGCTTCGGCATCTAACACTTTTCCTCTTTTATACTCTCGTTTATCATCCCATACAAGGGGCGGGCAAACATGGTCATTCATTCCTAAATCCAAATCTGTCATCATTATAACTGGTGTTTGTAATTGCTCAGCCAAATCAAATGCTTCGGCTGTCATTTCAAAACACTCTTTAGGCGTTGAAGGAAATAATAAAATATGCTTAGTATCTCCATGCGAAGCATAAGCTGCTTCCATAATATCTGATTGTTGGGTACGTGTTGGCATCCCCGTTGATGGGCCTGTACGTTGTACATCAATTAACACCGTTGGAATTTCTGCAAAATAGGCAAGCCCTAAAAATTCGTTCATTAATGAAACGCCCGGTCCGCTTGTTGCTGTAAAGGAGCGAGCCCCATTCCAGTTAGCACCAATAACCATTCCTATAGCTGCTAATTCATCTTCTGCTTGTACAATGGCAAAATTGTTTTTGCCTGTTTTTTCATCTACACGCATTTCTGCGGCATACTCACTAAATGCTTCTACCACCGATGTTGATGGGGTGATTGGATACCATGCGGCTACCGTAGCACCTGCATAAACAGCTCCAAGTCCGCAGGCTGCATTACCCTCCATCATAATCCAATCTTTCAGTAAATCTCTTTTCTCAACTCTAAAGTTTAATGGGTAGGTAAAATTTTTATGTACAAAATCTACTCCTAATTGTAATGCTTTAATATTTGGTGCAATTAGCTTTTCTTTTCCCTTAAATTGGTCAGCCAATAATCCTTCAATGGCACTAAACTCAATATCAAGTAAGGCAGTAAGCGCACCTACGTATATAATGTTTTTAAATAATTGTCTTTGACGAGGATCGGTAAATGCATCATTACTCATTTGCATTAATGGAATAGGGAGGTAGTTTATATCCGGACGGATATATTCAGGGTGTAATTTTTTAGAACTATCGTACATAAAATATCCACCTGGTCTTACCGAGGCTACATCTTTTGCAAAACTTTGTGGATTTACAGCAACCATTAAATCAATGCCTTCTCTGCGACCTAAATATCCTTTTTCGTTAACACGCACTTCATACCAGGTCGGTAAACCTTGTATGTTCGACGGGAAAATATTTTTTGGTGTTACAAAAACACCCATTCTAAAAATGGCTTTTGTAAATAAGTAGTTGGCACTGGCAGAACCTGTTCCGTTTACGTTAGCAAATCGTACTACAAAATCGTTTACTATAACTTTATTTTTTTCTATTGCTGACATGCTTTAACTGCTTTAGTTACATTATAAAAGAATTTATCCATATCCCAAGCCGAAGTTGGGCAACGCTCGGCACATAAACCACAATGCAGGCAAACGTTTTCATCTTTAACCATTACACGTTTGGTAGGTAACACATCTGACACATATAAATCTTGTGTTAAATTAGTTGCAGGTACTTTTAAACGAGAGCGTAAATCGCTTTCGTCACCATTCTCGGTAAATGTGATACAGGCGGTAGGACAGATGTCAACACAGGCATCACACTCAATACATTTATCTTTTGCAAAAACCGTTTGTACATCACAATTCAAACAACGTTGTGCTTCTTTATATCCCGCTAATGGATCGAAACCAAGTTCAACTTCTTTTTTACGATTGGTTAGTGTCAATTTTTTATCAGCCTGAGGAACAATGTAGCGAACATCGGTTGTTACTTCACTTTCATACATCCACTCGTGTATGCCCATTTTTTGACTCACTAAATTTACATATGGTGCAGGGCGATCGTTTACAATATCTTTTTCCATACACTGCAAGTGAATAGAAATAGCAGCCTGATGACCATGAGCGACAGCTGTAATTACATTTTTAGGTCCCCATGCAGCATCACCGCCAAAAAATATTTTTTTATGAGATGAAGCAAATGTTTTTTCATTTACCACAGGCATCTCCCATTTGTCAAAATCAATGCCTAAATCACGCTCAATCCAAGGGTAGCTATTTTCTTGCCCAATAGCACAAAGCACATCATCTGCTTCAAAAAAGACATCTTCACCACCAATTGGAACTAATTTTCTTTTTCCGTTTTCGGTAACAGCTTTTACTTTTTCAAACATCATTCCTTTTAATTTTCCGTTTTCAACAACGAAAGATTTTGGAACATGGTTATCAATAATAGGAATGTCTTCATGCATTGCATCTTCTTTTTCCCAAGGCGATGCTTTCATTTCAGCAAAAGGGCTACGTACTATAACTTTTACATTTTCGCCACCTAAACGACGCGATGTACGGCAGCAATCCATTGCAGTGTTACCACCACCCAATACAATAACGTTTTTGCCAATTTTACTAGTGTGCTCAAAAGCAACACTAGCTAACCAATTAATGCCGATATGAATGTTTGCAGCACCTTCTTTACGACCCGGCAAATCAGTTAAATCTCTTCCTTTTGGCGCGCCTGTTCCCACAAATATTGCATCATAATCTTTAGCAAGAATTTCCTTCATACTAGTTACGTAATGATTGAAATGGGTGTGTATGCCTAAATCTAAAATGTAATTTACTTCTTCATCAAGCACAGTCTCCGGTAAACGGAAAGATGGAATTTGGCTGCGCATAAAACCGCCGCCTTTTTTTTGCTCATCGTATAAATGCAATTCATAACCAAGTTGAGCTAAATCTCTTGCCACAGTTAATGAAGCAGGGCCAGCGCCTAACAAAGCTACTTTTTTACCATTTGGTTTAAAAGGACCTTTTGGCATTAAGTCTTTTACATTACCTTTATTATCAGCTGCTACACGTTTTAAACGACAAATAGCAACAGGCTCTTCTTCCACGCGTCCTCGACGACAAGCAGGTTCGCAAGGTCTATCGCAAGTACGACCAAGTACCCCCGGAAAAACGTTAGAATCCCAGTTAATCATATAAGCTTCATCATACTTACTATCGGCAATTAGTCTTATGTATTCTGGTACCGGTGTGTGTGCCGG
>Ga0207160_1019_pt1 | contig 49000 bp, 45 predicted proteins | sample Alteio_BWMinHeat_21_FD_153510 | JGI IMG/M metagenome (GOLD analysis project Ga0207160, IMG submission 153510) | Enriched cells from forest soil in Barre Woods Harvard Forest LTER site, Petersham, Massachusetts, United States -... | ecosystem: Environmental > Terrestrial > Soil > Temperate forest >... | reverse complement strand
TTACCAGTACATTATTTTCTTGTACCAAATTACGTATGGCTTGATTTTTACGATTTCTACGTGGACGATGTGTTATCATTTTGTCGTTTAAATAATTGTGTTCTATTAACTAATTACTCTTTCTTTAATTGCTTGTGCTGGGTTACCTTGGTAAATAGTATAATCATTCATATTTTTAGTTGCAACAGAACCAACTGTAAGCACCGCGTGGCTGCCAACCACAACTCCCTGACAAACTATACTTTTAGCTCCAATCCAACAGCCTTGTTCAATTAATTCTTTTGTTCTTTTAACTGAGTCATTAAATTTAGAAATATGTGTAGGACTAACATCTACTCCACCCGGAAATAAACTTTGCGCTAGAAAACCGACTTGGTGTCCTCGATTAAATACAGCTTGTTTTTCTTTAGGTAATGGGTCTTTTAATTGGTAGTGGTTTTTGTAAAGAAAAAATGCCTTAGTGCATTGTACGGATTTTAAGAAAGAAGTTTTACTAAGGAGATGCTTGTCGCTCACAGAATCACATTTAAGGAGTAACAACAGGCTTGTCTATTTTAACAAACGAGGTTAAATTAGTTGAAAGTGTAAGGCTGTTCATGGCATATACCGGACTAATTTGAGCGTACGAATAACTAAAATTAAATTTAGAAATTTTAAATCCTAAACCACCCGAAAAACCGGCTATGCCTTGCTTATCGGTTAACGAAAGTTCTTTACGCATTTTGTAGTTAAAACCAATGCGTACAAAAAAGTTTTTTGTAAGCGAAATTTCGGTAGCTAAAATAAAATGCCTGCCGGCTTTATCCATAAATTGTTTAAATGGATGTTGTTTAATAGGGAGTTTGGTAAATGGGTCAACTGTAGGTGGCGGATTATTTGGGTCGGTATAAGTTAAATCCCAACGGTTTAAATAATCATAAGTAACAATAAACCTAAACGGTGCATGTTTAAATTTTTTAGAAGCACCTATCAAAATATTAAATGGCAGTTTTTCATGTGGGCCGCCACCTGTGTAGGTTTTCCATTCTCTACCTATATTTTGTACCACAGCAGATAGCACAAATAATTTTGAAGCTTTGTTATAGGTTATACCAAAATCTAACGCATTGCCAATAGAAGTATATTGTGCGTATTTAGAATACAAAGTTTTAAGTGTAGCGCCATAGCTTAATAAAGAGTCTTTATCGTAGGTGTATGTTAAATTGAAATTATAATCGTTAGCCTTAAATGTACCTGTTTGATTTCCGTATTCGTCACGTTCACTAATGCTGCCATAACCAATGTCTTGTATGCCAACTGCAAAATGACCTATGTTTTTAAAACTTCTGCCATAAGTTAAATAACCATAGTTTATTGAGCCTAAAAAATTTATATAACTGCCTGATAGTGCATTATTTGTTTTACTTGAAAGCGATGCCGGGTTTTGAACTGCTGTGTTTATATCATCGTCTTTTAAAGCAATAGAACTGCCACCTAAAGCAGCCGTACGTGCCGGTATAGGAAGATTTAAGTACGAATAAGATGCCAAACCACCTACTTGCGAAAATGACTTTCCGAAAGAGAGAATTAGTAGATAAAAGAGTACAATTTTCCTCATTGCTTAGGAACGAAAGATAAATAAAATTATTGTGTTATTGGTTAAACACGTTTTTCTTTACCCATTGCTTGCCCCATTCTTCTTTTTCAGCGTCAGTCCATAGGGTAGGGAAGAAGATGCGTTTTTGAAAACGGGGTGGCAAGTATTTTTGCCAATTAGTGCCTCCAGTAGCGGCTATATCTTCGGGGTTTTTATGTAGATAAGCCACCGCAGTTTTATAATGAGCTAATGGCCAGTTTACGTTTACATTAACATCTAAATGCTTAAAGGCTTCCAACAGTTTAGCGTTTTTTTGCTCAGTTTCAGGTAACTGTTTATAAAGCATCCACACATTTTTGTTCTTATATTCTTTAGCCAGCATAATTATTTGGTGCGCATATTTTTCTTCAAACTGTTTTAATGTTAATGTTTTTTTACCTGTGGCAAGTTCGGTAGCGCCCTCTTTCCAATAAATATGTTCAAACATAGTTTCAACTTCTGTATCAGTTGGTATTTCGGCAAATTTTCCTCTATAGTCTTTATGCATTAAATTGGTAAAAGGAGTAGTATAAACTTCAATCATACGATACTGTGCACTTTGGAAACCACTGGCAGGTAATAAGCTCATTCTGAATTTTAAGAATTGTTCTTTTTCCATTCCTTCGCTCATAATATCAAAACTAAGTGTTAGTGCATCAAAGTATCTGTTAATGCGGGTTACACGGGCAAGTAAAAAATCGGCTGTTAAAGCGGTGCGGTTGCAAATCTGCTTATACTCGTGTATACAAAGCTTAAAATACAACTCAGTTATTTGATGATACATGATAAAAATTTCTTCATCAGGTATTTTTGTAAGCGGACTTTGTAATGATAACAGGGTGTCTAAATGAATATAATTCCAGTAAGTTAAATAATCCGCATGTAGTAAACCTTCTAAATAAGCATTTAGGTCTTGTCCCATAGCAGCATACTTGGCATCCAGCAATTTTATTTTTTCAATTATCTCCGGCTTTAGTTCCATATTTGATGTAATTTTATCCGATAAATATAGGGCTTATTTTTATTTAGATGAATGACTTTAATCAATATATGCAGCGTTGCCTAGAGCTGGCGGCAAAGGGCTTGGGCAGCGTGGCTCCAAACCCAATGGTAGGCTGTGTTATTGTGCATAATAATGTAATAATAGGCGAGGGGTATCATCAAAAATATGGCGAGGCACATGCTGAGGTAAATGCCATAGCAAGTGTTGTAAATAAAAATTTATTAGCCGAAAGTACGGTATATGTAAATCTCGAACCATGCTCACATTATGGCAAAACACCTCCTTGTAGTGATTTATTGATAGAACATAAAATAAAGCGGGTAGTTGTTGCTTGTTTAGATACAAATCCTTTAGTGGCAGGTAAAGGCATTGAAAAGTTGCGTAACGCCGGCATAGAAGTGTTTACTGGTGTTTTAGAAAAAGAGGCGTACGAATTAAATAAACGCTTTTTTACCTATCACGAAAAAAAACGTCCCTATATAATTTTAAAATGGGCGCAAACAAAGGATAATTTTATTTCTAAATTTCCTCCATTTATTAGAGAAGAAAACTGGATTACGAATAACGAGAGTAAAAAATTAGTACACACTTGGCGTGCGCAAGAGCAGGCTATACTGGTTGGAACAACTACTGCTTTGCTTGATAACCCGGCATTAACAGTACGTTTAACCGAAGGAAAAAGCCCAATCCGTATTTTAATTGATAAAGAATTAAAGGTGCCATTTATAAATCCAATTTTTTCTAATGCAGCAGAAACGATTGTTATTACTGAGAAAAAAGAGGTGAGTGTAAACAATGTTACTTACCATCAAATAGATTTTACAAAGGAAATTACCCCACAAATTTTGAACTATTTATACGATAAAAAAGTAACTTCTGTTATTATAGAAGGAGGGAGGCATACTTTGCAAAGCTTTATAGATAGAGGTTTGTGGGATGAAGCGCGAATTTTTACGGGAAATAAATATTTTCAATCAGGCATTAAAGCTCCTGTTATTAATAAAAGCAAATCAAATTCACAGATGATAGGAGATGATGAGTTAGCTGTTTTTACTCAATAGATTTTCTATTAAATAATGTGTAGCCAAAGTGTGCTAAAAAGGTAAAAGGCTGTAATTCTCCATGATAATAATTTACAGATAAACTAAGTGGCCCTAAAGCTGTATGATAAACAATAGCCGCCATACCAACATAATATCTGTCGGCAAAAGTTTTACCCAAGCTAGGCGGTAACTTAACACCCTTACTATTTATATTATCATTTATGGCTTGATAAGGTTGAAAAATATAGGCTTCAAATCTTATGTCTATCTTTTTTATCGGATTAAAAATCATTTTACCCCCACCTGCCATATATTGATATGCCCTAAAGTTTGGAAGAAACAAGGTTCTACTTTCGGGTGTAGGCATAAAAGCCGGTGCAGAAAGCACCGATGAGGTATAATTTAAAAATAAATTCTGTGTAGAATAAACTCCTTCGGCTAAAATACCCACTTTAAAAAATTTAAATGGTTTTAAATAGCCATCAAATTTCATTTTAAGAACAACCCATTCGTGCGGAACATCAAGCTGCTTTACTTCTTTAGAAGTAGTGCCAGGAAGAAGACTTTCTAAACCATTTACATATCTTGTTTTAAAACTAAAATATCCCCCTTCTGATGCATACAGTTTTCTGTTTAATGAATTATACTCGTACTCAAGGTTTCCATAAAGAAACTGAAACCTGGTTTGATCAGCAGTATCTTTTGTACTAAAAGTACTTGTTTGATAATAAATATTATTTAATTCGGCAACTCCACCACCAATAATGGCTCTAGATTTATTTCCAATAGGCACACCAATATTCAATTCACCATACTTATCATTTTGAGTTAAGTATGCTGGTTGCTGAAAATTATAAAACAAGGTACTGCTTCTATAATAGTCCCATCTCGAAAAACAAACTAAGGGTTCTATATATATGGGTAATTTAGATGGAAAATCAAATCTGATTTTTGCTAAGCCTGATGTGTTAAGTCTTCCAAAATAACCATTAGCATATATTGACATCGCAAACTTTGAAAAATAATTATACTGTGCCGATACGAAACCGGTACTAATAGGGCGTGTAGAGATGTTTCCACCAAATTGAATAAACAAATCTTTTTGACGTTTTATTTTTAAATTTAATATGTACTTGCCTGTTTGTGGGTTAAGTACAAGTGTAGGGAAAACGGATTGTATCTTTGGGTCTTCGGCAAGCCTAAAATAAGTTTTTTTTATACTTTCTAAAGTATATAGTTTTTTAGGATTATTTTGTAACACGTGTTTTACATAAAACTGTTGTTTTTTACTTAATCCCTCTATATTAATTTCTTCAACAACAGTTTGTTCCGAAAATTTCTGCTTAAACTTTTTTCTTTTTTCGTTTATCTGTTCTCTGGTTATAGAAATAGAAATACTTTTACGGATAGAATATATTTGTCGTGTAGTGGCCACATATCCACTATCAATCAATTTTTTGCAAGAGTTAAAATTAAATGTACCAACATCACTCCACGATTTAATAATGATTCCCGCCTTGTTTTGCAAACTAAAATCCGGATTATTAATAAGCATACTGCGTAGCTGGGCATATAAATTTTCTTCATCTACTTTTGGATTAGCACTGGTAACTACTGAGCCAATAATGTAATCAGGATTAAAATCTTTATTCATCACATCTGCCGGAAAATTATTATAAAGCCCCCCGTCAAATAAAATTTTCCCATTTACACTAATAGGTTTTAAATACATTGGGTAAGTCATAGAGGCTCTAATTGCCTGGTTTAATTTCCCATCTTTAAACACAACAGATTTTTTGTTTTCGATATCAGAGGCAACACATCTAAACGGAACAAATAAACTATCAAAATTGTATGAGGCAGCAGCAGCGGCATTTGAAAAATCCTTAACCATCTCAAAATCTATAGGTATAGGATTAATTACATTAGTTGGTATATTGGTTACTAATGATGAATCGAAAGATACTTTTAATGTAATCCACGAGGCATCATCCTCTTTTCTGAAAAAATAATATTGATACTTCTTTTCAATATATCCTCTGGTTAACTCTACAAATTTCTCTGAAGTAACCATTTTTTCAATTTCTTCTATGCTATAACCGGCAGCATAATAACCACCAATTAAAGCACCAATAGAAGTTCCGGTTATATAATCAATAGGAATGTTGTTTTCCTCTAATGCCTTTAACACGCCTACATGGCAAGCACCTCCTGCACCACCACCACTAAGCACCACACCTACTTTTTGAGCTTGAATGTTTTGATGAAATAAAACTAAAATGCTTAAAAGAAAAAGTAGTATTGTATAATTATTCCGCACACCTCTATTGCTATGTATAAAACAAAGATAATTATTAAACGGGTACACAAAAATTAGTGGTATAAAATAAAAAACCCGCCTTTTGAGCGGGTTTTGAATAATACATTTTAATTAGAAATGCCACATATCATGCTCGTATAAGAAAATATCATTTTTAATCCTATCCGATTCAAGTAATGCATCTATGCCTTTAGTATATGAATCAATTCGTCTATCATATACGTTTGATTCTTTTTCGATATAGCTGTTAAACATGCGCTTCCAAAAAATGTCATCATAAGTTCTTCTTTCTGCATCATTTTTAGTGTTATAAACCTCATGCTTTGCAAAGTAAGGTCGGCAAGCTGGGAAATAAACCCAAAATTGAGGAATTTCAAGCTGTTTCTCTTCGTCAAAAGTATATATACCTAAGCCTAAAATTCTAACCTCTAAAACCGATTTTTGTTTGTCAAAAAACCAATCTTCTTTAAGCTTTAATTGTCTAAAACCTAAATACATCCAAGTAGAATCTGCCGGAGGAAGAATTTTTACCCTAACCTCGTTACCATCTTTATCAAATGATACTTGGTCAGTAGAGTCACCTTGTTTACGTAACTTAGTTTTGATATCATTTGGTCTAAGTGGAATTAAAAATTCATCATCACTAAAAGCAATAATTTCATCTGTAAAAATATATTTTGTAATTACCTGTAAGAACGAAATACGGCTGGTTAAAAACTCAGTAGGAAAATAAAGCGGTTGATTTATTTTCTCACGCATATCGATACTTCTCCAAATTCTTTTTGTCCACTGCACATCTGCTTCGCGTAAAAAAGTATATGGAATAAATCTTCTGTTAGTTGAATTTTCTTTGGTGTAAATTCCATCAGAATAATCTCCAGGTTGAAAAACACCTCCCGGAACAGTATATGAAGTAGCCGGAGCAAGACTCATATTTAACGAAGAATTATTCTTCGCCAACAAATTTGCCGATATAATCAACAAAAAAGCGGTTATTAAAGAAGTGTTTTTCATATTAAAAAATAGTTAATTATGCTTTTACTTTTATAGTAACACCCGGTACGTTAGGGCACATTTTTCCATCCGGGCCTTTTACTTTAACTTGGTCAATAAAAATTTTACTTCCAGGACCAGCACCCATTATTATGGCTTTTGCATCAGCACTTAAAGTGTTTCCTTGGCAACTTGCAATTTTAGTTTGCCCTTTTACACTACCAGTAATTTCAAACCCTGTAACAATAAAGTTTGCTTTAAAGTCAAATCCGGGAGCTTGAGCACCAACACCACCAATAGTTGATAATTGACTCTTTTTCATGTCAATTGAACCAGAGAAACCACCCACAGTAGTTAACGGTGGAGGAAGTGGTTTTACACGGAATTTTTTAGAACCTTGTGGTTTTGATCCACCACCACTAGGGTTTTTTGAAGACACACTTACGTTACACTCACCAGGGCTTGAGAAGTTAAACTCATAAACACCGGCACCTTTTGAAGTAGATCTAACACCACCACCACTTGGGCTTACAATCAAATCAGTTGGAGAAACACCAGCAGCAGAAACCGAAACCGGGTTAGGAACACCAACATAAAACACGTTCATTTGGTCAGCAGATACAGCCACTGAAGGTGCTGCTACCATATAACTTGTTTCGTACGTATAAAATTTATACTCACCAGTAGGTTGTTTAAATTTAATTACTGCTTTGTATTTTTGCTCACCTTGTCCTTGTGTACCGGTAGAGTATTTTCCCATACCATCCGGAGATAACTCAACGGGAGTTCCACCCGTAATAGTACCTTTTATAGAGTCATAAGAAGCCGGATTAACAACAATCTCCATGTTTTCTTTTTTGAAATCAGAAGAAGATGCAGCTATAAATATATCAGCTTCATATTTCTGACCAGATTGAATGTAGCTTGAAGGAGCTACAACTTTAGCAGATAGTTTATCAAATTTAACCATTACTTTACCGGCAGCGCCCGAGAAGTTAGATACAATCTCTGCCTCTACGTTTTTCAAATCGGCTTGCATTTTAGTTAGGTTGGTAATAGTACCGGCTAATGGTAAGTGATAAAAGTTTAAAATCTCCCAAGTTACAGGCACACCATCTTCTTTTTCATCGCCTGCATCAGGTTTAATAGTTTCAATTTTCTTTTTTAAACTTTCATAATCAGCCTGAAGAAAACGAGTCTCTTTATGTTTCTGCATGTCGTCAATCATTTTAATTAGATTGTCATGCACTTCAGTAATTTTGGTTTTTAATTCTACTGCCGAAAACTCACCCGATCTTGGGTTACGCTCATCATCACCAATCAATTCGTGCGTTGGTTTATCGTAATTATCTTTTGCATCTACGTAACGTAAACGTAAAGTGTCGCCACCAGGGTTTCCGTCGGTTTTTGCAATTAGCTCGTGCTTTAATTTTTCAATATAATTAAAAAGGTCGTTAGTCATTTTTTCCGCAATAACTGCCTTAGCATAATAAGGCGCAGCCTGAGGCGTAGATGCTTTTGACTCTTCAAAAGCCTTCATTACTTTTAGCGTGTTGTTATTAAAGTTATTGTTAGTTCTTTCTAAACTTTCGTTAACAGTTACAAACGCCTTTAAAATATCTTTCGATACGTTCATTGCCAGAAGTGCGGTAAGTACTAAGTACATCATACCAATCATCTTCTGCCTTGGGGTTTCTTTTCCTCCGCCTGCCATTGTTTAATTTTTTTAAATAATTAGTAAAAATATTTTAATAAAAAGGAAAGAAAAAGATGTGTTGTTTTCCTTTTCTTTCCTTTTAAAATTTTATCGATTATTGATTTTTATAATTCATAGCAGTTAACATATTGCCATAAATATTATTTAAAGCAGATAAGTTAGTTGATAACGAAGAGATTTCGGTTTTGTATTTACGAGTATCATCAACTGAATCGTGTAAGTTTTTCATTAACTCACCTAAGCTATCGTAGAACTGAGAAGTAGCTTTAACATGCTCATTACTTCCTTGTAACTGAAGTTCGTAAGAAGCATTAAGAGCTGATAAGTTTTTAGATACTTTACTTAATTGATCACCAACTGAAGCACCTGCTTCGTTTGATAATGATAAACCCATTAAAGATTCTGCAGCTTTGCTATAAGAGTCTGAAAGGTTATTTACATTTTTAGCAGCACCTTTTACGCTATCAACATACTCGTTAGTAGCTAAATGTGCGTTAGAAACATCTGCAATTTTACCTGCATTATCGCTTAACGAACGCATGCTGTTACCTAAGCTTTCAATAAGTTCTGGTCCTATTTTAGCTTGCTCAAGCATGTTATCTAATTGTTGTGTAACCGAACCTTTTTCTTCTTCCTCTTCGTGGTGAGCACCCATACTAACTAATTCAGGATATGCTAAAGACCAATCCCACTCTTCGTGTGGTACATCAAATGCATAAAGTAAAAATATTAAGGCCTCAATTAACAGACCTGTTGTAAGCATAACCGCCGAACCTGGCCAGTGCATAATTTTAAATAGTGCTCCTACAATAACTACTGACGCTCCTCCAGATGCAATAATGTGAAGAATCTTTTTGTAGCCCGTGATTTTTGGTAACTTGCTGCTCATGGCTTTTCTTTTGTTTAATTGTTAGTTAATTGATGATTTTATTTGTTTGTTTGGTTATTGAGGCGAATCGTCTCCCTTAGCACGACCTAAGTAGGTCATTACACAACGAAAACCTATATAACATTTTGCGGTATCTTGATACTCATACGTTTTACTGCTATTTTGAAGATAAAAACCAACATCTTTCCAAGACCCACCGCGAATTACTTTACGCTTTAACACATTTGCTTCATTATCTTGTGCTTCGTACTCATAATCAGGGTTCATGTCATGTTCAAAATCATATGCTGATTCATCAAAAGCATTTCTTGTCCACTCGGCTGCGTTACCTGCCATACAATATAAGCCCCAATCGTTAGGATTGTATGAGAATATATGTACAGTATGAAAACCACCATCCACTTCATACGAACCGCGCATTGGTTTAAAGTTAGCTAAGAAACAACCACGTGCGTTACGGATATAAGGACCACCCCAAGGATATTGAGATAAATCGTTACCACCACGAGCAGCATACTCCCACTCAGATTCGGTTGGTAAACGGAAATCGTTTACAATAGACTGACCGCCGCCAATTAGGAACTCGTTAAGTAAATTGGTACGCCATACACAAAATGCGCGAGCTTGTTTCCAAGTTATACCAACCACAGGATATGTATCATAGGCCGGATGCCAAAAATACATATTTGTCATAGGCTCGTTAAAAGCATAGGTGAAATCATGTACCCAAGCTAAAGTATCAGGATAAACGTTAATAACGTCTTTTATAATAAATACACTTCTATCAACACCTTTACGCTGACGAGGAACATAAGCGCCTTGACTAACCGATATTTGGTCTTCAACTTCGTACTGACCTAATGTTTTAGCATCTTTATCAGGAGCTTGAACAGGAGATGTTTTTGTACCTAACTTATCGGTTGTACCATCATTTAAGGTTACACCATTCAAGTACTCTCCCTTTTTAAATTCGTTAACTTGTACATCAGGAGATTTTTGCGGTAAAAAACGATTGTTTTTTGCAGCAGCTAATCTAATATCTATACGATAGTACTCGTAGTTAAGTTTGCGAGAGTCAATTTCCTTACGGTTATAGTAACGCTCGTTTTCCGGTAAATAAAGTGGTTGTAAATCTGTACGGTAATCATCATCCGGAGAATCCCATTTAATTTTCTTTTCCCAGTTGATGTAAAATTCTTTTAAGTTATTATCGGTACGATAAAGAGGAGCCATATCTAAAAACTCTTCTTGTGATATTTGATAATCGGCTGCTTCTGCGTTTCCCCCATTGGCAAGTAAAACTCTCGCTATAGAATCTCTAACCCAAAATACAAACTGACGGTACTCGTTATTAGAAATTTCAGTCTCATCCATATAAAAGGCCTGAATAGAAACTATTTTAGATTTAGTAGTGTGTGCTGATCCAACTTCATCGTCATTAGGACCCATATGGTAGCTACCAACAGGCATATAAAGCATCCCATAAGGATCGGGCTGAAACCATTCTTCTCTACCTTTTACCCCAACCAGCTCTCCGCTGTAGCTGTTACAACCGGTAACGATTGCAACAAAAGAGGCCAAAATCAAAAGTTTTTTCATACTTTTTTGTTTAGTTTATTACCTAACGCGCCAAAAATACTATTTATTTTGAAACGCTGGTAAGTTGCTTTAACGCAATTTTTTTTAAAAGGTTTCATTTATTTTTAAAATTCTTGCTTTTAGCCTAAATAATTCGTAAATTATTCAGCAAAAAACCTTGTATTCCAGTGACTTTGCGTTTTAGCTTTATCTTTTGGTTTCATGCAATAACCAATCGAAATTTCGTGAGTTCCTGAGCTATATCCTTTAATTTTAGATGTAGTGATATCATAAGAATAGGCTACACGTAAACCAAATGGCGCTTTATAAACAAGCATAGGGGCTACGGCATCCTGTAAACGATATGATATACCTAAACCTATCATTTTTTTGTACATATAAGTAGCGTTAACATCTAATTGGGTTGAAGCTGCATCAGTTTTAACTAAAACGTTAGTTTGTAAAGCATCTGTTCCGCCACGTAAATCAAAGTTGTAACCGGCCATAATATAATAGTGGCGCGCTACATCATAAGTTAATTTATAACCAGAATAAACACCGTTACTATTTTGACTTGAACCACCTACAAGAGTTTCGCCACCTAAGTGAGTGCTTGATATACCGATATAAAGTTTATTTGGAATAGTATAATAGATACCGCCACCAAAGTCGGGGCTCATTTTGTTTAAATTAGGAGAACCGGCACCAGTAGGGTTGTTATTGTTAGGAATAGATGGGTCATTTAAAGTTTGCGGCGGCACATAAGCACCGTTTATTTTTTGTTGATAAATACCGGCATCAACACCAATACTTAAAATACCGGCAGGGCCAATGTGTATATGATAAGCACCGGCTATACGAGCCATGGTTGTGTTTTGGAAACCAATTTGGTCGTTCATAACGGTTAAACCAACACCAAAGTTACCGGCGTTCATATTGAAGCCAAATAAACCTGTTTTTGGTGCGCCCGGAAAACTTACCCATTGCTGGCGGAATAATGCATCGAAACAAATACTACCATTTGTTCCCACTACAGCCGGGTTATATGCCTGTTTACAAAACATAAATTGAGTAAACTGCGGATCTTGCTGAGCGAATGAAAGGCTTGATAAACCTAGCGATGCGGCGAATAAGAGCGTAGAGATTTTTTTCATATTTTTTATTTAAAATAAGTTAAATGAATTGTTTACACAAAACAACTCGGATACGAAAGTAGAAAAAAATAGATAAAAAAACAAATTGTGGATTAATTTTTAATAAAATGTTAAACCGAGCCGTTTTTTGGGTTATTTTTTTAAGCAAAGCAATGCTTAAAAATTTGTTGAAGAAAAATATTTTTTTAATAAAAAAAGGGAGAAAAATTAAAGAAGAAAATCTGGGTCTTTATCCCTTATATTTTTATATAATTATATTATTTTGTTTGTTGCCCTTTTTACGCCCTTTTCCCCGCCCCAGTAAGTGCCCCATAAAAAATAAAAATGGTAAAAACGCCAGTATTTAATAGTCTTTCAGCACGCCCCGTTAGTGCCCTTTTATTCGCCCTTTTACTGCCCTAATGCACGCCCTTTTTTAAGTGGTTTAAACCAGTTTATTCTCTACTAAATATTCGGCAATTTGTACGGCATTTGTTGCTGCGCCTTTGCGTAAATTATCGGCTACAATCCAAAGATTTAATGTTTTTGCTTGTGATTCATCTCTACGGATGCGCCCCACAAAAACTTCATCTTTGTTGTGTGCATGCATGGGCATTGGGTACACGTGGTTGGCAATGTCATCCATCACAATAAGTCCATGTGTGTCGTGCAATATTTTTTTAATATCAGCTATATCAAAATCGTTTTCAAACTCAATGTTAACAGCTTCGCTATGCCCACCCATAACAGGTATACGAACGGTTGTAGCCGTTAAACCAATACTATTATCGCCCATAATTTTTTTAGTTTCGTTTACCATTTTCATTTCTTCTTTGGTGTACGAGTTATCTAAAAAAACATCTATTTGCGGTATCACATTTAAATCAATAGGATATTTGTAAGCCATTTCGCCGCTAATGCCCTGGCGTTCGTTCATTAATTGTGTAACCGCTTTAACACCTGTGCCCGTAACCGACTGATACGTGCTAACTACTACACGTTTTATTTTATATTTTTTATGCAATGGGTTTAAAACCACCACCATTTGTATGGTTGAGCAATTTGGGTTAGCAATAATTTTATCGTTTTTGGTAAGTACATGCGCGTTTACTTCGGGTACGATGAGTTTTTTTGCCACATCCATGCGCCATGCCGATGAATTATCAATTACCGTTGTGCCGACTTCGGCAAACTTAGGGGCAAGCTCTAAAGAGGTGCTTCCTCCGGCCGAAAATAAAGCAATATGGGGTTTTTTAGCTATGGCATCGGCGGCACTTACAATTTTGTAAGCCTTGTTTTTAAAATTAATTACTTTACCAACCGATTTTTCGGAGGCTACTAAAATTAACTCCGTAATAGGGAAATTTCTTTCCTCTAAAACTTTTAACATTACACTGCCAACCAAGCCTGTGCAACCAACTACAGCTACTTTCATAAAAAAATATTTTGTGTAAATTTTTTGTAAAAGTAAGACTTAAATAGGCTTCTTGTATAACAAAAAGAATGTTAACGAAAAAAATTGTTGCTGAAATTAAACCTTTTGCTATCTTGCGTATCGAATTAACAAAACCAAAAAAATTAAAACAATGAAAAAAACAAAACTAAGCTTAGCTGTTGCCGGTTTAATGTTGGCAAGTGCGGTCATTATGTCTTCTTGTGCCAAGAAAGCAACTACAACCCCTACATCTGACACAAGCACTACCAGTTCTACCGATAATAACACAGCACAGCAAAGTGCACATGATATTACAAATATCGGTTCTCAAGGAATTGAAAATAATAATGGAAGTTTATCTACGTATCGTACAACTCAAGGAGGAGGCATGTTTGGACCTTTGAGTACTTCTGTAACTGTTGTCATTAACACTAGTGCAAAAAATATGACAGTTACTTTTAATAGTTACATGGGATATGATGGGCATTTGCGTAATGGTACAATTTATTATGATTGGAGTGCTTCTACTAATAATGCTGTCTGGTATAGAGACTCTGGTTTAGTTCTTAACGTTACAACTCCTAATGTTGGTGGTACAGTTTATACGGTTGATGGAAATACAGTACACATTAACACTAAAACAATTAAGAATATTGGTCGTGTTAATGGGCAACTTACCTGGACTGATAATTCAGACATTGTTATTACAAAAACAGCTGCTAATGGTGGTGGTACTATATTATGGAATGCTCAATGGAACATCGCGCTTTTAAATACAAGTGCTTATACATCTACTAATTTTGATGGAACAGCAACCTCACATACTTATCCTGGTGTTTTTAATGGTTATGGTGGTACAGTAGCTAATAGCATTAATTGGGCACAAGCGCTTGTTGCTGTATCAAGTACTAATTTTAGCGGAACTGCTTCTGATGGAGAAACTTATTCTGGTAACATTCAAGCAGGTTCACCATTAGTACTTAATTTGAACTGTACACCTTATTGGAGCAAATATTTATATGTATCGGGGGTGTTAAACTTTACACCAACAGGTAAAGCAACACGTACTATTAATTACGGTAACGGTGTTTGCGATTTAAGCTATGTTGTAAGTATAGGCTCATACAGTATTACAATTACACTTTAAAAAAAAAATTCGAATAAAAAAGTCGCTGCGCATTTTGTGCAGCGGCTTTTTTATTTTAAAAACTTTGTAATTGGTTGTGGGTTAGTTTGCCATTAATCCATTCGCCATCTAAATGTGCGCTGTATTTTTTATAAAAATTTATGGCAGGTTCGTTCCAATCAAGTACTTGCCATTCCATACGGCGCACTTGTTGTTGTTTGGCAACCAAAGCTACTTGGTTAAACAGTTTAGAACCTAAACCGTATCGTCGGTAAGCTTCGGTTACAATAATGTCTTCTAAAAACAAGCACTTGCCTTTCCATGTACTGTATTTGTAATAGTATAGGGCAATGCCAATAATTTTATGTTCATGCTCGGCTACAAAAAATTCAAACACTTTATCGGCACCAAAACTCCAGTTATGCATTTCTTCTATGGTAACTTCTACTTCGTTAGGTGCTTTTTCGTAAATGGCAAGTTCTTTAACCAAGCCTAAAACCTGTTCTAAATCAGCTTCAAGGCCTTTGCGTATTTTAATATCAATCATGCGGCGAAAATAATTTTCGTAAAACTACTTTTTGTAAACAACGCTTCACAATTAAGTTGGTAATTGTTTCTTCGCTTGTTTGTTCTTTATTTTTTTGTAATTCGGTTTTTAATTGAGCTTCGCTTATATCAATGCGGTATAACAACGAAAATATTTTTTGTGAATTAGCTGCCAGCAGTTTTTGTATTTGAGGCAAAACCTCCTGGTACATAAGCGCATAAGCACTGGTACTGTTTTGTTTAAACACAATGGTTAAATCAAAAAAAGCAAAATCTTTTTGTATTTGTTCGGCTGTTTTATTTAAAATATCCGCATCATTTAAATACGGCTCTATAGAAAATTCTTGTGACATTATTTTTCGGTACGCAGCAAAAGCCTTTCAACTTTTTTGTTTTCAATAATGTGTTTTTGCACAATTTCTTCTACATCGCTTAGTTGCACATTTACATAAAAAGTTCCTTCGGGGTAAATGGCCACGGTTGGTCCAAAATCGCAAATGCCAAGGCATCCGGCACGCTGTGCACGTATGGGCATGTCTAATTTTTTATCTTTTATGGCTTTTTTAAATGCTGCGGTTAAATCTAAACCATGCTGTTCGCCACAACTTCTTCTATCGGTTCCACTGCGTTGGTTAGTACAAACAAAAAGGTGTTTTTCGAAAACAGGTTTGCTCATAATTTACAATTGCAGGGCGGGTTTGAAAAAATGTTGGTGTTTGGTAACCACTTTTTAAGCAGTTTCATGGCATCATCGCTAATTAAAATAGCACGTACATCAAGCGTGTTAAGTTGTTTTAAATTACTAAGTGCCTCCGGAAAATCGGATAAATCGTTGCTCCATAAATCAAGTGTACGTAGTTTTTCTAAATTACCAACTTGGGGTGGCAGGGTATATAAATCGTTATTGTTTGCGTTTAAATAAACCAGGTTACTGCACTTGCCAATTTCTTTAGGTAACGAGGCTAGTTTGTTATGCGATACATCTAAATATTGTAACTGCGTAAGTTTATAAAGACTATCGGGTAATTCTTTTAACTGATTTTTACTGAGAGATAAATATTGCAAGTTTTTAAACTGAAAAATTTCAGGCGGAAAAGTTTTTAATTTTTGTTTTTTTAATTCTAAGCGAATCACCATTTCGGGATGCTCAAGCGCTTCTTTCAAATCCAAATAGGTGTAAACTGTTTCCATTTGGGCAGAATCGAGCAATTCTTTTTCTTGCGCAACTAATTTTCCGCAAAAAAGAAAAACTAAAACAACTATTTTATAAAACCGAAAGCGCATGTTCTTTATCTGCATGTAACTGTTTTTTTAACTCATCTAACGAATTAAACTTCTCTTCATTGCGTAAACGAGCTTTTATTTGCAGCGTTAAGTTACAACCATAAATGTTGGCATCAAAGTTAAAAATGTGTAATTCAACTTTTATTTTATTATCGGTATCGGTGGTTGGGTTGTAGCCAATGCTCATCATGCCTTTATAATGGGCTCCATTAACAGTTGCACTTGCCGCATACACCCCAATTTTTGGGATTAATTTGGCCGGGTTTTCAATAAAAATATTAGCCGTTGGGTAGCCAATAGTGCGCCCCAGTTTTTTGCCATCAACCACTTTGCCCGATATAAAATAGTTATATCCTAAAAATGCATTAGCGGTTTCTATATCGCCTTCTTCTAATGCTTTACGAATTTTAGATGAACTTACATTTATAGAATCAACTTCGTGTGCAGGAATTTCTTCTACCGAAAAATTATACTCGGGAGCGTATTTTTTTAGTGTGCCAATATTTCCTTCGCGGTTATTTCCAAAATGATGGTCGTAACCAATAATTAATTGTTTAACCCCAATGGCATCTACCAAAATATCTTTTATATAACTGTGTGCCGATTGTTGCGAAAACTCTTTTGTAAACGGATAAACCAATACGTGGTCTATGCCGGCTTGTTCCAATAAATTAAGTTTTTCGGATGTGAGTGTAAGTAGTTTTAAATCGGTTTGATTGGGAAATAAAACCTGACGAGGATGTGGGTCGAACGTGAAAATAAAAGTCTCTCCACCCGTTTCTTTTTTTATTTTATTTAAGCGATTAATAATTTGTTGATGCCCCAGATGGACACCATCAAAAGTGCCAATGGTAACAATGGGATTGTTGATTTTTGGTATTTGCTGTATGGAATTATAAATTTTCAAAACGCTGCAAAATTACGCATTAATTACATGTTGTACACTTACTGATAATTGTTTAGTGATAACTGTTACCTTTGTTGTCCTTAAATGGCTGAAGAAAAAAAGAAAATACCGCTTTCTCAACGCTTGCGTCGTAAGTATCGCTTGGTTATTTTAAACGATGAATCGTTTGAAGAGCGAATTTCTTTGCGTTTAACGCCGGGTGGTATTTTAATTATGGTTAGTGCCATTACCATTTTTATGTCGTTTTTGGTAACCAGCTTGGTGGCGTTTACCCCCTTACGAGAGTATATTCCGGGTTATGGCGATATATCTGATAGAAAAGCATTGATTGCCCTATCGCTTAAAGCAGACTCGGTAGATGAGCTTATAAAGATAAAAAACGAGTATATAGAAAACCTGCAAAATGTACTGAGTGGCAATGTAACTTCGGATACCATAAAACCCGAAAAAAATTCGGAAAAAAATGCGCAGCACATTAGCATAAAACCATCCAGAACCGATTCTGTTTTACGTCAGGAAATAGAGCAGGAAGATAAATTTTCGCTTACGCTGAGTAAAAATGTAGGCACATCAGGCATTAGCGGTTATTTTTTCTTTTCGCCGGTTAAGGGCATGGTAACGCATTCGTTTAACATGGCCGAGGGGCATTACGGGGTGGATGTAGTGGCAAAAGAAAACGAGTTTATTAAAGCTGCTTTAGATGGTACGGTTGTGTACGCAGGGTGGACAGCCAATGATGGTTATGTAATACAATTGCAACACAGCAATAATTTAATGAGCATTTACAAGCACAACAGTGGTATAACCAAAAATATTGGCGACCATGTAAAAGCCGGAGAGCCTATTGCCATTATTGGTAACACAGGCGAAACCAGTAGCGGCACACATTTACATTTTGAATTGTGGTACAACGGTACACCAATCAATCCGCAAGATTATGTGTTGTTTTAAAATGTAATAAAGCATCAACATTATTACAAACTGGTACAACTTTTTAATTTCCTATACGCCCTACATAAAGTTGTACCAGTTTATATAAATAAAAAAAATATATAATAATAATTAAGTACAACAAACTGGTACAACTTTCTGATTTGCTATACCCCTACCACAAAGTTGTACCACTTTATATAAATAAAAAAAATATAATAATAATTAAGTACAAAAAACTGGTACAACTTTTACAAGTCCCTATACGTTTTCAAAAAACTGTACCACTTTATATAAATAAAAAAATATATAATAATAATTAAGTACAAAAAACTGGTACAACTTTTACAAAACCCCATAAGGTTTTATAAAATTGTACCTGTTTTTCGGAATTTAAAAGTCTTTAAAAACTAAGCTGTAACTTCTTTATTGAAAGTCTCTTTTAACGGACCAACTACAAGCACTAACGATACCACCATTAAGGCTAACATTAAGTAGATGGGAGCAGTCCAAACAGTGTTTTCACCATTAATAATGGGCATTAAAGCAATAACCACAACAGCCCCCGCGTTACCCGACATCATTAAAAGACCCGTAGCTGCGCCTGCTTTATCAGCACCCGACATCTCCTCGCACATAGCCATAAGTAAAGCGTAACCCGGCAGGAAAAAGAAACCTAAAACAGCACCCAATATATACAGCATGTTTAATGAGCTCATGGTACATAAAGGATAAATAATAAGTAAAGCTGTTACGCAACAAATGGCTAAAAACGGTTTACGCATTTTTAGTTTATCAGATATGACAGGAATAATTACAGCACCTAAAATGCCACCAATAATTAAAAAAGCACCTACTAAACCCGCTTCTTCTGCATTAATGCCATTGGGTCCATTAGGTTTTAAAATGGGTTCTAACCAAGTAGTTAAGCCGTTAAAAACACCCAGGGCAAAAAAAGTAATGGCACATAACACAACTAAATTCTTGTTTTTAAGTAAAGCTTTTATTTCGCCCATAGCACTCATGGCGGAAGGTGTGTGTTTTACCAAATTATTTTCTTTACCAAAAACAATAAAAATTAATGTAAGTACAATTGATATAACGGCAAACACCATCATGTTTTGCTGAAAGCCCATGCTTTCGTTTAAGGCAGGTGTAAGTCCCATGCCAACCGCCATGCCAATTAACATACCTGCTGTGCCAATGCCTGTTGCGGTAGCACTTTCTTCTTTATCAAACCAATCAGATACCAGTTTTGAAATTCCATTAATAATATAAGGCTGTCCAATAGCTATACCTGTTTGCCCAATAACCAGCATATAAAAATTGCCGTCAAAAATGCGAACACAGGCAAATACAGAACTTATAACACTTCCTAAAATAATTACATAACGATATCCTTTTTTATCTATCAACGTTCCTGAATGGATAGATAATAAAACATACAATAATGGAAAAGAAAGTAGAAGCGAACTTACCGCTAACTCACTTACCTGATACTTATTTTGAAGAAACGAAACTAAAGGTGCTAAGTTTAGCCAAAGCATTTGGCACATTGCGGCTACGCCAAAATAGGCCATTAAAACAGCCCAACGATAAGGTTTTTTGTACGCGTTTTCTGTAGTCATATAGGTTTTATTTATTTTTTGATTTCAAAATTACGAAACTCTTTTAAATCAGCCTCTTCAGCAAACACTTCAGTAACTTCCGCCAATGGCGGACCCACATAACACCATTCAATAAGTTTATTTATTTTTTCTTCGTTGCCTTCTGCTTCAATATAAACATCGCCATTATGTAAATTTTTTACATAACCTGTAAGATGTAATTTTAATGCTTTGGTAAGTGCGGCAAAACGATACGATACACCTTGTACCTTGCCTTTAACAGTTATGTTATAATGACGCAAGTTTATTTATTTAGTTTTTCTAAATCCCTATGCTCGGTTTTAAAAAGCTCATCATGCGATAAAGATTTAAAATACTCATACGTAATTTTTAAACCTTCAGCACGATTTACTTTAGGTTCCCAACCTAATAAAGCTTTCGCTTTTGTAATATCGGGCTGGCGTTGTTTAGGATCATCTTTAGGAAGTGGTAATGATATTAGTTTTTGTTTAGCCCCGGTAAGTTTTAATATTTCTTCGCCAAATTCTTTAATGGTTATTTCGCTTGGGTTACCAATGTTTACAGGCATAATGTAATCGCTTAAAAGCAATTTATAAATTCCATCAACCAAATCACTTACATAACAAAACGAGCGTGTTTGCGAACCATCACCAAACATGGTTAAATCTTCGCCACGTAAAGCTTGTCCAATAAAGGCAGGCAATACACGTCCGTCATTCAGTCGCATACGAGGCCCATATGTATTAAAAATTCTAACAATGCGTGTTTCTACTTGGTGTGTGTTATGATATGCCATAGTAATGGCTTCCATAAAACGTTTGGCTTCATCGTAACAACCACGCGGTCCAACCGGATTTACATTACCCCAGTACTCTTCGGGTTGAGGATGTACATTAGGGTCGCCGTAAACTTCGCTAGTAGAAGCAACCAGTACACGTGCTTTTTTTACGCGCGCTAAACCAAGTACATTATGTGTGCCTAATGAAGAAACTTTTAAGGTTTGAATAGGGATTTTTAAATAATCTATAGGGCTTGCCGGAGATGCAAAGTGCATAATATAATCTAACTCACCCGGAATATGAATGTGTTTGGTAACATCATGATGATGAAATTCGAAATGCTCCAACTTCATCAAATGCTCAATGTTACGCATGTCGCCTGTAATCAGGTTATCCATCGCAATAACATGATACCCTTCTTTAATAAATTTATCGCAAAGATGAGAACCTAAGAAACCCGCAGCACCTGTTATTAAAACCCTCTTCATTAATTATTAAGCATTACAGGCATTACTAACATTAAAATATCTTCGGCCGGATTTTCTTTTTTTGTAGCTGTAATGATTCCGGCACGGTTTGGCGCACTCATTTCAATTTGAATTTCATCACCTTCCATGTTGTTAATCATGTCTAGCAAAAATTTCGAGTTAAAACCAATCTCAATGTCTTCGCCAACATAGGTACAAGTTAAACGCTCATTAGCTTCGTTAGCAAAATCTAAATCTTCGGCAGATAAGCTAAGTTGTGAACCCGTAATTTTTAAACGAACCTGGTGTGTTGCTTTGTTAGAGAAAACACTTACACGTTTCAATGCGCCTGCAAAAGCAGACCTATCAACAGTAAGTTTATTTGGGTTTTGTTTCGGAATTACAGCATCGTAGTTTGGATACTTGCCATCAATTAAACGACAAACTAATGTGGTGTTTCCAAAAATAAAAGTTGCATTTGTTTTGTTGTACTCAATGCTTACTACATCGTCAACACCCGCTAGTAAATTTTTTAAAAGCGTAAGTGGTTTTTTAGGCATGATAAAAGCTGCCGAGTGTGTTGCTTTTGCATCGCTACGACGGTACCGAACTAATTTATGCGCATCAGTAGCTACAAAAACCGAATCGGTTTCGGTAAACTGACAAAACACGCCACACATTACAGGACGTAAATCATCGTTGCTGGTAGCAAATAAAGTTTTTGTTATGGCTGTAGCAAGTACATCAGTTTTCATATCGATAGATGCCGAACCTTCTAATTTTGGTGTACGAGGATACTCTTCCGGGTTATGGCCTGTAAGTTTATACTCACCATTATCAGTACTGATTTTTATACCGTAGGTTTTTTTATCAATCAAAAAAGTCAGCGGTTGCTCAGGAAAATTGCTTAATGTATCAACCAAGGTGCGTGCAGGTATAGCAATGCTGCCACTTTCTTTAGCTTCTACTGTAAGCTGTGTAGTAACGGTAGTTTCCATATCAGATGCCGAAACAATTAATTGATTAGGAGTTACTTCAAATAAAAAGTTATCTAAAATTGGAATTGTATTACTAGAGTTTAAAACTCCATTAATTGATTTTAAATGTTTTAATAGCGTGGTGGTTGAAACAACAAAATTCATAGACTTAGTTTTTTTAGACTAAGCAAAGTTAATTTATACAGACAAAAGCGGTTGGGTACTTATGTTTAGTTTTAAACTACTTTTTAACAGTACGTCTTGGCAAGAAATAACGTGAAGTTTGGAATAATTTGCCCCACATGTTGGCTGATACACGTGTAAACTCGGCATCGCCCCTAAATTTCATATACATGCCATCGGGGTCATAGGGGAGTTTATTTCCTTTTTCATCTTCCAAATGCCCCTCAACAGGAGGTTTATGATAAAACTTATAAGTGTCTTTTTGGTTGTTTATATCTGTAATAGATATTTGCAAAAATGGATTTGTTTTTCTTACCGAATCAATTTCAGGAAGGTGAGAGTCAGTACACCAATATTCTACATATAAATTCATAAAATACGACAGATATTGCTGCACAGCAAGCGTATCAAAAGGTTGAATTTTTTTACCCGAAAGTGTGGTTACATCAAACTTATGTAAGCCATATACATTTAAGCTGAAAGATGTATCAGGAAAATCAGGCAAAGTAAATGTCACATTTTTTATTTTATCAGGTGTAAGCGACAAAACTTTTCTCTCGCGCCACTCGGCTTCGGTTAAAAAAAAGCGAGGCACAACGGTTCCAATAAATCCCGGAATTTCTATGGCATAAACTTTGTCAAAAGGTTTCTCGTTGTCAGCACCTTGTAATAAGCAATAAGTCCCACGTAAATCTTGTGTTTCGTGCCCAACGTACCACGTTTTACTAAGTTTGCCGTTTTGATATATTTCACACTTAGTGCCTTTCGAAGCAATTTCTCGCAATAAATTCTCCTGTGCTGCTTGCGGTGCCGGAAATTTTATTTGTGTACGCATAAAAGTTACCAGCAACAATTCTATAGCATCTTTACGTGCTATATATTTTCCATTTATCATCCACACACCTTTGTCGTTTTTTTCAAGCAATGCAGTGGCACCTTTTTTATTAGCTAAAAATATTTTGTTAACGCTGGCAGTATCAGGTACAGCAAAATCATCATCGTTACCTGTTAATGTTTTGCGTTTGTTTTTTATCATCACAAAAACTGCCCCAGCAATAAGTGCAATTAATAAAACAATAACTAATTTATTTTTTTTCATTTGTAGAGGTGAATTTTTTTCGTCTTAAACTCGATAATACGGCACCTGAAAATACCAAAATTACCAATGGAAATAATACATTATACATTTTCCATTTTAAGGGGTTATCCAGACCTATTTTTTTACGATCTAATAAACGTAATTTTACTTCGCGGGTGCGCACACTCATTAACTCAGGTCCGTCAATTAAATAATTCATACAGTTCAGTAAAAATGTTTTATTGGCAAACTGCTGTTTCATGTATTTATCATAACCAAGTGGACTAATAGACATAGTTTGATAATTGAAATCATTTCTAATAATATCACCGTCTGCAATAACAATCATGGAGGTTGGTTTGCTTTTTGCTTTAAAAGCGATGGAGCTATCATTTGCAATGGTATCGGTTAGGCGGTTTTGATAATTAGATTTAAAACTTCCTTCTAACAAAACAGCCATTGGTTTATTGCCATTGGTAAACTTGGATTCATTTAATTGAGAACCCACGATAGATAAACTTATACGTGCCGGAACAGCCTGTACCCTTGAGTTTTTTGATGATGCTAATAATATGGTTTTTTTAATGCCGGGAGCACCAACGGTATCAATGTATCCTGCAAATTCAAAACGAATTAAGCCTAAATTTTTTATAATAGGATGATCGCCTTGTGGCATAACCATTGGTTTGTAAATCCAGGGGAACATTTGTAAATCGGCTGAACCACCTTTAAACCCTCTGTTAATGGGAATAAAGCCACACTGCATATCCTGCACTAATGCAGGGTTTACGCGTGCACCATAATTAAATAAAATATCATCAAGGTTAATGTTGTTGTTTAAACCTAATGTATATCCTTTTAGGTTAAGCGAATCGTAATTGGTGTAAACGGGTTCTAAACACCATAAAATTTTTCCGCCATTCATTACATACTGGTCAATTACAAATTTATCTTGTTCGTTTACAACCGAATCGGGCCAGGCCAAAACAATGGCGGCATAAGGTTTTAATGCTTTTAAACGTTTTTTAATTCGTATGTAATCAACATCATAATACTCGCTAAGTGCGTTATATATATCCCTGGTATGGCTTGTATCTAATTCATGATGTCCGCGAATAAAAGCAACTCTTGGACGGATAGTTTCCTGTATTTTACGAATAGAGTTTGATAAACCGTATTCTAAATTCTGAACCGAATTATTTACACATTGTTCTGCCGGAATGCCATCTTGTTTATTAAATATTTGCCAAATACCCTCTCTTGTTTTGTAATAAATTACTGCACCCGGAAAAAGTACTTGTGTTTGCTCTCCCTTACCTGTTTTAGTTCTTAGTTCAGTTGGGTCTATGCCTTTGTTATATAATTCGCGTTGAACTTCTGTTATATCAGCTTTATTTTTTTGATCGTATATGTTAATGAATTCATAGTTCAGCCCTTTTTTTGCATAAATTCTAAACTCATCCAACATTTCTCGGGTTTCGTTTTTTAAACGGGTAAATGCGGCGTTAAAATCACCTTCTAAATACACTTTTACATAAATTTCATCATCCAGGCTTTTAAGCATTTTTATTGTTTCCGGATTTAGTGTATAGCGTTTTTCAGTCGTTAAATCAAAACGTTTAAAAAAGTATGAGCCTGTAAAATTTAATAGAATCAATATAAGTAGCCAAGCTATTAATTGAAATATTTGTTTTGATTTGGTACTCTTCATTGCCATTTACGTTTCTCCAGCATAAAGCGGGTTAATAAAACAAAGAAAGAAATCAAACTAAAAAAATACAACACATCACGTGTATCAATTACACCTCGACTTAATGAAGCATAGTGATCACTTATGCCAAGTCCAATAACAAGTGGTTCTAATTTTCCGGCAAAACCCGATTGACCAATATAATCAAACCCACTAAAACAAATAAAGCAAAGTACCATAGCTGAAATAAATGCTATAACCTGATTATCGGTTATTGAAGATGCAAAAACACCAATGGCAACAAAGCCTGCGCCTAATAATAATAAACCTATGTATGAGCCCCATGTTCCGCCTGTATCAATGTTACCAACCGGTAAACCTAATTTGTAAACCGAATAATAATAAAACAAAGTTGGTAGTAAGGATATGGTAACTAATGTAACACCCGCAAAATATTTGGCTAAAATAATTTGTAGTTCGGTTATGGGGCGAGTAAATAATAATTCAATTGTGCCTGTCTTTTTTTCTTCAGCAAAACTACGCATGGTAATAGCAGGAATTAAAAATAAGTAAACCATTGGAGCAATAGTAAACAATGGGTCTAAAGTAGAGAAGCCGTTATCTAAAATGTTATATCCGCCTGAGCTTTCAGAGCCTATAACCCATAAAAAAAGTCCGGTTATGGTTAAAAAAACACCAATAGCAATGTAGCCAACAAGCGAGGTTAAAAAACTTTTTATTTCCTTGAGGTAAAGAACTAACACGGTTGCTGAAACAGATTAATAAGAAAAGAAAATTTTAAGCAGAAACTTTTTCTCCTTTTAACACAGCAGCCATAGTTATACCAATAGCAGCAGGAGAATCAACTACATGAATGCCGCACTCGCGCATAATTTGCATTTTAGCTTGTGCTGTATCTTCAGCTCCGCCAACAATTGCACCTGCGTGACCCATTGTACGGCCTTTAGGCGCAGTTTGTCCGGCAATAAAACCAACAACCGGTTTTTTGTTGCCGTTTGCTTTTATCCAACGGGCAGCTTCGGCTTCATAGTTTCCGCCAATTTCACCAATCATTACAATAGCTTTAGTTTCAGGGTCGTTCATTAAAAGCTCAACAGCATCTTTTGTAGGAGTACCAATAATAGGGTCGCCACCAATTCCAATAGCAGTTGTAACACCTAAACCTGCTTTCGCAATTTGGTCGGCCGCTTCGTAAGTAAGTGTACCCGATTTTGAAATAATGCCAACAGTTCCTTTTTTAAACACAAAACCAGGCATAATTCCAACCTTAGCTTCGCCTGCAGTAATTACACCCGGGCAATTAGGGCCAATTAAACGGGTATTTTTTCCTTTAATATATTCTTTAACAGCAATCATATCCTTAACCGGAATGCCTTCTGTAATACAAACAATAACTTTAATTCCTGCATCGGCAGCTTCCATAATAGCATCAGCTGCAAATGCTGCCGGTACAAATATGATAGATACATCAGCTCCGGCTTTTTGTACCGCATCAGATACGGTGTTAAACACAGGGCGATCTAAATGCATAGTTCCACCTTTACCAGGCGTAACACCACCAACTACGTTAGTTCCGTATTCAATCATTTGTGTAGCGTGAAAAGTGCCTTCTCCGCCTGTAAACCCTTGTACAATGACTTTAGAGTTTTTATTTACCAATACGCTCATATGTATATATTTTGAATTTTTATTTTTAAAAGAACGCCGCTAATATAATTATTATCACTCAATTAACGAGTTTAATTAGCTAAAATTATAACACAATAAACTAACTCTGATATTGGGTTTTTACTCTAATAGAGCCGGTCTTTCGGTAATTTCGTGATACTTAATAACATCTTCGGCAAAATAGTGTACCACCATGCTTTTGCGGGTAGAACCCTGACGGGTAATTTTCTCTCCCCCATGTATAAGGTTAGCATGCCAAATAAGTAAATCGCCTTTTTTGGCTTTAAAAATTTGCTTAGGGAAATTGGTTGTTTTAACAACTTCACCTATTTTTTCTTCGTATTTCAAGTAGTTACTGTCAGCTCCAACAGTTAAAACGTTTCCGCCCCTCTCATAACTATGATTTAAAATGTATGGCAATTTATGGCTGCCCGGGTAATAACTCAAAGGACCATTAGTTTCATCTACATCTTCTAAAGCCACCCAAATGGCAGTTAGGTAGCCAAGTGGATAAGTAGTCATATGAATAGAATCACTATGTGCATGCTGCTGACTACCTGTAATAAAATTTATAGTTTGAAATGGAATAACTTTTTTACCCAAAATAAAATCGAGTATATCGGTTACATTTTTTTGTACCGTAATGTTTTGTATGAGTTGCGATTGTTTATTGGCAAACATTACTTTGTTACCCAAGGTAAATTCAATTTTTTTAGAAGCTAATAAATCTTCAATTTCTTTATTGATAGCATCAACAACTTCAGTGCTAAAAAAGTTTTTTAAAATGATGAACCCATTTTCTTTCCAGAAAAGGATTGCCTGCTTAACTTCTTCTGAGAAATTAGTGTGTTGTAGTTTTTGTTTTATCTCTTCTAACGAAACATCTTTATCCATCCAGGGAATATCGCCCACGGGCAAGCCCTCAAAATCTTTAGAAGAAATACTTTGAAACAACTGTTTACGCAAGCCCACATTTTTATAAGGGGCTTTGTTGTGTTCTAACTTAGATGCATGCAAAAAATTGTAAGTAGTGTAGGTTAGTTTTAACGAACGTAAAAAATCTACTACTTTATTGTTTGCCATTTTTTATTTGCTGATAGATTCTATGATATCATGTTTGGTAATAATATGGACTTCACCCAATCTGTCTTTCATAAGTACCGCATTACTTTCTTTGGTAATCATTTTAGAAACATCTTCAATGCTGGCGTTCATATTTACAAACGGAAATGCTTTTTGCATTACTTTATCAACGGTTTCTTGTTTTAAGTTATCGTTGCTAATTAATTGCGAAAAAACATGACTATCATTTAAAGCACCTACGAACTCATTTCCTTTTTTTACCGGAATTTGAGAGACGTTGAATTTGGTCATTAAGGCAACAGCAGTTGCAATTTTTTCATCAACATTTATGGTCAGTAATTTTTGGTTTTTGTGCGAAGCAATTAAATCAAGTGCTTTTGGTTTGGTGTCTTCTAAAAAACCACGGTCGCGCATCCAATCATCATTAAACATTTTACCTAAGTAACGTGTACCATGGTCATGGAAAATAACTACAACTACATCACCTGCTTTAAATCTGTCTTTCATCTGCATAAGTCCTGCCATAGCGCTACCTGCTGAGTTTCCGGCAAGTATAGCTTCTTCGCGCGCAATGCGGCGGGTCATAATAGCAGCATCTTTATCGGTAACTTTTTCAAAATGGTCAATAATGCTAAAATCCACGTTTTGAGGTAAAAAATCTTCCCCTATTCCTTCTGTTATATAGGGATAGATTTCATTTTTATCAAAAATGCCTGTTTCTTTATATTTTTTAAACACAGAGCCATATGTATCAATTCCTAAAATCTGTATGTTCGGATTTTTCTCTTTTAAATATTTTCCGGTACCGCAAATGGTTCCGCCTGTACCCACACCAACCACTAAGTGCGTAATTTTACCATCGGTTTGTTCCCAAATTTCAGGGCCTGTACTTTCATAATGCGCTGCCGTGTTAGAAAGATTATCATATTGGTTAGGTTTCCACGCATTAGGTATTTCGTTTACCAAACGCGATGAAACCGAATAATAAGAACGCTCATCTTCAGGGTCTACGTTAGTAGGGCATACAACAACCTCTGCACCAAAAGCACGCAGGGCGTCAAATTTTTCTTTACTCTGTTTATCGGTTGATGTAAAAATACATTTGTAACCTTTTATAACAGCAGCAATTGCCAAGCCCATACCCGTGTTACCTGATGTGCCTTCAATAATAGTAGCGCCAGGTTTTAAACGTCCATCTTTTTCAGCGTCTTCAATCATTTTTAAAGCCATACGGTCTTTAATAGAGTTGCCGGGGTTAAAGGTTTCAACTTTAGCAAGCACTAGGGCAGGTATATCTTTTGTAATGCTGTTGATTTTAACCATAGGTGTGTTACCAATGGTTTCAAGTATGTTTTTGCAATATTTCATTTTATAGAGTTGTGGTTTTGTTGTAAAATTTAGGGTACAAAAGTACGTATATTTTATAAATAACTTATTAATTGCTGGGTTTTCAGCTTATTATCAAATGCTTGTAGAGCCTGTTTTCTAAGGTCAATTAACTCAAGTGTGAATTCTTTTTGAAAACTATTGTTAAGGGCCTCAACCATTTCTTGCGGTGAGTTTTTTACAATGCAGGTTGCTTGTAAATTGGTGCCAGCAAGCATATCATCATTACAAATGCAAAATCTGCCGCTATAAAGCACGTTTAGTAACTTCAATTTTAAGCCGGTTGCTTGGTGTGTGTAAAGACAATGAATTTGTGCATCTTCAATCAGTGTTTGCATTTCTGATTCGTTTGGGTTTGCAATAATTTTTATTTGAGAAAAATCTTTTACCCAATTATAAATTTCTTCACTTGGATTTAAACCTGCTATAATTACCGGATGATTTATTTTAGAGAAAACATGTTGAATTAAATATTCTAAAGCCTTAACATTTTCACCCACTTGTAAATTACCGTTGTACAAAATATAAGAGCCTTTACCAGTTTTACTACTCACTTCATCAAAAGCATGAAAGCTGGGTAAATAATCAATCTTATTCTTTGGAAATTGCTGTTGTAAATAATCTCTATCGGTTGTAGAAACCACCAGCATTAAATCAGCATGTGCTAACCAAGTTTGGAATTTACGAAGTTTACTTGCCTCCAATTCAAAATACAATTTCTTTAAAAAATCTTTTTCTGATTTTGCTAAATGAGCATAATAGTCATGTTCTATGTTGCTTTCGCGATATATTTTTTTTCTACCCACTATTCGTTTGTCGTTTAAATAATAACAGGTGTGTAATCCTTCAAAAAGAATAGGATAATTATCCTTTAATAAATTAGTCATTAATTCTTCCGATACTATCGATTTCACAATAAAGGGAATGGATGATAATTGATTTAGAATGGAATTGTTGCGTTTATAATAATAGACTGTTTCACAATATTTCTCTAATTCTTTTTGTTCACCTCTGCCATATTCAAAACAATGCAATATAATTTTTACACCTGCTTTATGTAGGTTTTTTAATTTATAAAACACATCTATAACACCACCATAATTAGCAGGGTAGGGTACATCAAAAGAAATTATGTGAACGTGTTTTTCCAATTACTTGTTTTTTATTTCATTAATTAAATTAACCCAAACTTTCTTTTCGGTTTCCCAATTATTTTCTTCTGCGGCAATTTTTGTATTGGCTTTCCATAAGCTATAGTCAGTAGATGTAAGCATATAATTCATTTTATCTGCAATATGTTTTGCCGTATGGTTTTCAATACAAACACCTACCTTGTATTTTTCTATAAAAGATTTTATTTCGGTTAAAGGACTAGCCAATACAGGAATCCCTGCACATACATAATCAAATAATTTATTCGGCAGACTAAATTGGTAGTTGAGGTTAGTTGCCTTATCAAGTGATAAACCAATATCTGCATAGCAAGTATACTGATAAAGTTCCTCCGGTTTCATTTTTGGAAGCATAACTACTTTATCCTCCAATTTGAAACGGTTAATCTCTGTTTTTAAATTTTCAATGGCGTCCCCACCCCCAATAATTAATAAAATAGCACTATCGACATACTGCATGGCTTCAACAGCTTCTTCTGCACCACGTTGTATGTTTATACCTGCGCCTTGCAGCAGAATTATTTTTTTATCCGTTGGGAGATTTAATTCTGCTCTGCTTTTAATTTTATTTACAGAAATTTTATCAGGAATATTTCTAACAACTTTAAAATCTACTTTATATTTTTGATTAAACCAACTAGCAATGCTTTGGTTTACGGTAATGCAGTATTTTAATTTCGGAACAATTGATTTTTCTAAACGCTCCCAAATTTTCTTTTTAATAGGTGTTTCTTGTAACTCGGGTACTTCGCAAAATATTTCGTGGCTATCATAAACCAAAGCAATTCCCCTTCGTTTGCTGAAATAATAATTTGGAAATAAAGTATCTAAATCATTTGCCACCAATAAACTTGCTTTATTTTTTAATAGAAAGAAAAATAAACGAATGGTAAACTCTGTATAAAAACCAACCCCTTTTTTCAAACCATAATTTCATGCGGTGGGTTTTATAACCTCGTTCATCTAATGGTAGAGAGTTTTTTAAAACACGTCCAACTAAGATTACCTCATAGCCTTGTTCAGTAAGTGTGGTGCAAGTTTTGTGTACACGCCTATCGGTTACTAAATCGTTAATGACTGAAACAATGGCTTTAGGCGTATGCATATTTATAATTACGAGACTTTAAATGGTATAAATTTTTTACCAGTCCAAATATATTGCGAAGGTTGTTGCCAAAAAATATTTTTATTGTACCAATTTGCTGAATCAGGTGGATTTACAATTAATAATCTACTATCTTTTCTATATTCATAACCGTTAGAAGCATTAATTCCGTTGTAAACTTTACCAGTTTTCATATCGACCACAGCACTCATTTGACAAGGTGAGCCGCATCCCCAATAAACAAAACAAAAATGTCCGGCAAAATTAACACCCTTGCTTGAAACTTCTTCTTGAGTTCTAGTAATAAACATTTTCTTGTATTCGTAGTTTGAAAAATCTAACTTCTTGTTTAATCGAATGGTTAGAGATTTTACAAAATACAAACTGTCTTTAATATTTGAGTTGAATCTTAAAAGGGTATCTATTAAGTTTTTATTTTTTATAATCATTATATTACCTCCCTTATAAATTGTATCATTTTCCTTAATGATATCATTCTTTTTGAAAGGGTTAATTTTTTTATCTTTTGAATTTTCCTGAATGCAAGAAATGCAAATTATCACACAAATAATAAATAATAAAGTTTTACCAATTCTCAAACTATTCATTATTTCAAATCGTACTCTAAAACAGTAAGCCTGTTTATCTCATTCATAAACTCATCGTTAATGTCAATCTTTTTAGTTTTAGAAAACATTTTTACCGATAAATTTTCCGCTTTATCTTCTACATGAATTTCAATATTGCATTTACCCGGATGTGTGTTTATCAATAATTCTATTTTATCTATAAACTCATTACTAACATCACTTGCACCAACTTTTAATTTTATAGAATTAAATGTTTTGTCTTTTATTTCAGAGAGTAAATCTATTTTTTGGATTTTGCATTCAAAATTCCCTGCCTGACCAAAACGTGTTTGCACCTTAGCTCTCACAAAAACTTGAAAGCCCTCGCTCATGTAGTTTTTAAACTTGATATAATCTTCGCCAAACAAAATAAATTCAAATGAGCCCATATAATCTTCCATGGCAAATGTGCCAAATGGTTTACCTGTTTTAGATGTTCGATGCTGTACCGTAGTAATAATGCCTGCCACGGTAACATCTTTACCATCCAGTGCTTTTAAATCTGCTAGTTCAGGCAAAGTTTGTTTGCAGGCATGTTGTATAACTAATTTGTATTGGTCTAGCGGGTGACCGGAAATATAAAAACCTACCACTTCTTTTTCTTTGGCTAATTGTTCTAATTGTCCCCAAGGCTCAACCTTTGGTAAAGGTGGTTCAGAAATTTGTGCTTCGCTATCTTCTCCAAACAATGAAGCCTGATTAGTTTCTGTTCCTGTATTAAAACTGTTTCCGTATCTAATTAATTTTTCAGTAAGTGTATTCCCATCTTTATCCTGTGCAAAAAACATGGAGCGGGTTATTCCCTCAAACGAATCAAATACACCCGCTAGGGATAAAGCCTCTAAGCTTTTTTTATTGATAGCTTTTGTATCTAATCGTTTTGCCAAATCAAAAATACTTGCATAATGTCCTGCTTCACTGCGTTGATTAACAATTCCTTCAACCACGTTGCTTCCAACACCTTTAATGGCAGCCATTCCAAAACGGATGTCGCCATTTTCGTTTACCGAAAAATCCCCTATACTCTCATTCACATCAGGTCCCAAAACTTTAATGCCCATACGTTTACTCTCTTCCATAAAGAAAGTAACCTTGGTTATATCGCCCATGTTATGGGTTAACACCGACGCCATAAACTCAGATGGGTAATTGGCTTTTAAGTAAGCTGTTTGAAAAGCTAAATATGCATAACAAGTTGAGTGCGATTTATTGAATGCGTATGATGCAAACGCTTCCCAATCTACCCAAACTTTTTCGCAAATTTTTGTATCGTGTCCGTTTTTAGCGCAACCTTCTACAAACTTGCTCTTCATTTTATCAAGTACGTCTTTCTGCTTTTTACCCATGGCTTTACGCAGCACATCGGCATCACCTTTACTAAAGTTGGCAAGCTTTTGCGAAAGCCTCATCACCTGTTCCTGGTAAACAGTAATTCCGTAAGTTTCTTTCAAATACTCATCCATTCCCTCTAAATCATACACAATGGGCTCTTTACCATGTTTACGATTAATGTAGTTAGGGATGTAAGCAATAGGGCCCGGACGATACAGGGCGTTCATGGCAATTAAATCCGTGAAAGAATCGGGTTTCAAATCTTTCATGTATTTCTGCATGCCTGCACTTTCAAACTGAAATATCCCGTTGGTTTCTCCGCGTTGAAAAAGCTCGTATGTTTTTTTATCGTCTAATGGAATAGCATCAATGTCAATCTCTATTTTATGACGATGCTTAATATGTTTAAGCGCATCTTTAATGATGGTAAGCGTTCGTAATCCTAAAAAGTCCATCTTCAACAATCCGGCCGATTCAGCAACCGAGTTATCAAATTGCGTAACCAGCATGTCGCTATCTTTAGCTTTGGTTACGGGAACAAACTTGCTCATCTCATCAGGTGTGATAATCACCCCGCAAGCATGTATGCCTGTATTACGCACACAACCTTCTAAATCGTAAGCCTGTTTTAAAACTTCCGACTGAAGATTTTTTCCTTCAGCTAGTTTTCTAAAATTATGTGATTGCTCAACAAACTCACGTCTATCTTTTATTTCTTCTAGATATTTTTTATCAATTCCCTCGGGACTTAACAATGCTTTAAGTGATGCGGCTAACGATTCCGGATAGGCCTTTGCCAAATCTCCGGCATCAGATAACGGAAGGTTTAAAACGCGTGCCGCATCGCGGATAGCCGATTTACCACCCATAGTACCATAGGTAATAATTTGTGCTACCTGATTACTGCCGTATTTTTTTATTACATAATCAATTACTTTATCGCGTCCTTCATCATCAAAATCTATGTCTATATCGGGCATTGATATACGATCCGGATTTAAGAAACGCTCAAATAGTAAATCATATTTAATGGGGTCTATGTTTGTAATGCCTAAACAATAAGCAATAGCAGAGCCTGCTGCCGAGCCACGACCAGGACCAACCGATACATCTAATCTCCGAGCCTCAGTTGTAAAGTCAGATACAATTAAAAAGTAACCCGGAAAACCCATACGCTCAACCGTGGCTAACTCAAAATCTATGCGCTCTCTTATTTCAGGCGTTAAATCAGGATAACGTTTTTTTGCACCTTCGTAAGTAAGATGTTTTAAATAAGCATTTTCACCACGGTTACCTTTTCCTTCATCAGTTGGGTCTTCATCACGCGCATCTTTAAACTCATCCGGTATTTGAAATTTTGGTAATAGTACATCTCTGCCCAGTTTAAACGATTCTACTTTGTTTACAATCTCATTCGTGTTTTCAAGTGCCTCAGGCATATCACTAAAAATCTTTTGCATCTCGGCAGGAGATTTAAAATAAAATTCCTGATTAGGGAAACCATAACGGAAACCTCTGCCACGCCCAATAGGTGTTTCTTTTAACTGGTTATCTTTTACACAAAGTAAAACATCATGTGCCGCTGCATTTTTTTTATCGAGATAATAATTGTTATTGGCTGCAAAATATTTTACATCGTATTTTTTTGCAAAGCGAAGCAGTGTTTCGTTTACAACACTTTCTTCAGGTAAATTATGATTGTTAAGTTCTACATAAAAATCTTCGCCAAATTGTTCTTTCCACCAAACAAAAGCTTCTTCGGCTTGTGTTTCGCCTATATTTAAAATTAGGTTAGGAATCTCTCCACTTAATGAACCTGTTGTAGCAATTAAACCTTCTTTATGCCTTGATAAAGCTTCTCTATCTATACGAGGTACATAATAAGAACCTTCGGTAAAACCAATAGAGCTTAGTTTAGAAAGATTTTGGTAACCGATTTTATTTTTAGCTAAAAATACTTGTGTAAAACCATTGTCTTGTTTCGATTTGTCCAATCGGTCTTTACAGATATAAAGTTCGCAACCAATAATGGCTTTTAATTCTTGTTTTTTCGCACCTTCTTTTTCGCCTTTATCAATAGCATCGTTATGAGCTTTAATGCCTTTATTTTGTTTGTCTACACTTTGCCAAAATAAAAATGCACCATACATGTTGCCGTGGTCGGTAATGGCAAGTGCAGGCGAGCCAAAACTAATAGCGCGCTTAACCATATCATCAATGTCGCTTACAGCTTGTAAAACCGAAAATTGTGTATGGTTGTGCAGGTGAGAAAATTTTATGTTTGATGTTTGAACGTCAACCTTTGCAGTTTCCTTTACATCCTCGTTCTTGCTTTTTGCATCCTGATTTTTTAATGCTTTTTCTTGCGATAGTAAAGCACTTAAATCGGGAGAAACATAATTTATGGTTTGTAAATCAGTACTTGGTAACTCGCTTACTTTAAGAATGTTTCTTTTTAGTAATTCGAAAAAGGCTTTAGCGGTGGCTTGTACGTCGAAAGCAGCATTGTGGGCAGCTTCAAAACCTTGGTTAAATAATTTTACATAAAGCTCTTCTAATTTTGGCCATTTGTATTTTCCACCTCTTCCGCCGGGTATAGCACAAAACTCGGTAACATCATCATTCTTAGTGTCAATAACGGGTTTACCTGCAAAAAAATCAGACATGCCCAAACGAATAAACTCTGCACCAACAATGCTTAAATCAAATTCAATATTATGGCCGCATAAATATTTTGTTTGCTTAACTACTTCAACAAACTCATTCATTACGGCTTGCAAATCGTGTCCTTCTGCTAAAGCGCGCTCGGTACTAATGCCATGCACTTGCGCCGCATTAAACGGAATGGTAAAACCATTGGGTTTAACAATAATGCTGTTGGCTGAGATTAAATTACCTTTTACATCATGCAACTGCCAGGCAATTTGCACCACTCGGGGCCAGTTGTCGCTATCACTTAAAGGGGCGTTATAATTGCGGGGCAAGCCCGTTGTTTCGGTATCAAAAATTAAAAACATGCGTCGTAAAAATTACCTTATAAATTTAGCAAAGAATTAAGCTTTTAAGGCCTTTGTTGAAAAAAGAAATGCCACTTGTTGATAGATTAAAATAAATCTAGCCTTTATAAACTTCTCCGTTTAAAATAACGGTTTCAACCAAATTACTACCAAAGGAGTAACTAATAAAATCAGTTGAAGGAATTGGCTTAGTAATGAATAAATTAGCTTTTTTACCAATGGTAATGCTGCCTAATTCTTTTTCTACCTGCATAGCATAGGCGCTATTCATAGTAGAAGCATTAATGGCTTCGTTAGGCGTTAATTTATATTGTATACAGGCAATGCTTTGCATTAAATTCATATTACCTGTTGGACTTGTACCAGGGTTAAAATCGCTGGCAATGGCAAGAGCTAAGCCCGCATCAATCATTTGGCGGGCAGGTGGGTTTGGTAAACTAACAAAATAAGCCGCACCCGGTAAAATGGTTGGCATGGTTATCGAGTTAAGCAACAACTTAATATCAGCTTCGTTTACATATTCTAAATGATCTACACTAATGGCCTTGCATTTTACACCTGCTTCAACACCACCTGTATGACTCATTTGTTCGGCATGTACTTTAGGGATTAATCCATGTTTTCTGCCTGCTTCTAAAATTTCTATGGTTTCATCGAATGAGAAATAATTTTGCTCGCAAAAAATATCGATGAACTCAGCTAGTTTTTCTTCAGCAACAGCAGGAATCATTTCTTTAATAATTAAATCAACGTAACCACGCTTGTTTTGTTTGTACGCTAAAGGAAAAGCATGCGCGCCTAAAAAGGTCGATTTTACAGTAAGTTTAGTAAGATCTTTTATCTTTTTAATTACGCGAAGCATTTTTAGTTCGCTTTCTAAACTTAAACCGTAACCGCTTTTAATTTCTACGGCACCTGTGCCTTGTAAAATAATTTCTTGTAAGCGAGGTAGGGCTTGTTGCAAAAGTTCTTCCTCACTTGCATCTTGTAATTTTTTTGAGGAATTTAAAATGCCCCCACCACGTTGCGCAATTTCTTCGTACGATAAACCTTTTATTCTATCTGTAAATTCTTGCTCACGACTACCTGCATATACAATATGTGTATGACTATCAACCCACGAAGGAAAAACCATTTTACCCGAAGCATCAATTACCTGCAAATCTTTCCAATCTGCAATACCGGGGAAATCATTCATAGAGCCGTAATCAGCAATAATTCCATTATCAATAGCTAGCCAAGCATCATCCATGCATGGCAAATTATCCATTTCTTTACCGCTTATTTTTTGTGTTTGTGCATCGCGTAGCTGCACTAATTTTTTAATATTTTTAATCAGTATTTTTTGCACAGTAGCCGATTAAAAACTATAAATGTATAGGACGTTTAGCGGTTGCGTCTAAGCAAGCTTCTTTCATATTTTCAGTAAATGTTGGGTGCGCATGACTCATACGGGCAATGTCTTCTGCACTTGCACGGTACTCCATAGCAACAACACCTTCTGCAATCATATCAGCACAACGAGGGCCAATCATATGTACTCCTAATATTTCATCAGTTGCTTCATCAGCCAGCACTTTTACAAAACCATCGGTATCCATACTGGCACGGGCTCTGCCACTTGCTTTAAAGGGAAACGAACCTACTTTATATTTTTTGCCTTGTTCTTTTAATTGCTCTTCGGTAAAGCCAACTGAGGCAACTTCGGGCCATGTATAAACCACTCCCGGAATTAGATTGTAGTTAATATGTGGTTTTTGTCCTGCCATGGTTTCTGCAACAAACACACCTTCTTCTTCGGCTTTGTGAGCCAACATAGCGCCTTTAATTACATCACCAATAGCGTAAATATTATCTACGTTTGTTTTTAAATGCTCGTCGGTTTCAATTCTACCACGGTTATCAACTTTAACGCCTGCTTTATCTAAACCAAGGTTTTCAGTATATGTTTTTCTACCAACAGCAACTAAACAATAATCACCTTTTAATTCAATTTTTTCTCCTTTATCATTATCTGCACTAACAGTAACTTCTTTTCCTTTAGCGCTTACACCTGTTACTTTATGTTTTAAATAAAACTCAAAACCTAAATCTTTTTTAAGCAGGCGTTGCAATTCTTTACCTAAGCCTCTATCCATGGTAGCAATAATGCTATCCATAAATTCAACCACACTTACTTTAGCACCTAAACGTGCGTAAACAGATCCAAGTTCTAAACCAATTACACCACCGCCAATAATAATCATATGCTTAGGAATTTCTTGTAATTCTAAAGCTTCTGTAGATGTAATAATGCGTTTTTTATCTATTTCAATGCCCGGTAACGATGCTGGTTTTGAACCTGTAGCAATAATAGTTTTAGCACTTTCAATTTGCTCTTTACTACCATCTGCTTTTAAAATTTCAATCATGTTTTTATTTACAAAAGAACCATGACCTGTAAATACAGTAATTTTGTTTTTCTTCATTAAATAATCAATGCCGGCAACAGTAGCTTTTACTACGCCACGTTTGCGTTCAATCATTTTAGGGAGGTCAACTTTTACACCTTTTACTTCGATGCCATGGTCTGCAAACTGATGTACTGCTTTATGATAATGTTCGGTAGAATCTAATAATGCTTTTGATGGAATGCAACCTACATTTAAGCAAGTGCCACCCAGACTTGGATATTTTTCTATTAAGGCAGTTTTCATGCCTAATTGTGCACAACGAATGGCAGCTACATATCCACCAGGACCAGAACCTATTACTGTAACATCAAATTTTTCCATACTATATTTAAATTGAATGAACGATTGAATTTTTCGGGTACAAAATTACGAATTATTAGGCTTCTTAAACCCTAAAAAAATGCTGTGTCCTATTATTAAAAAGGTCAGTAAAGTCGCCAGTTTAGATAGCACGTCGCCAAAACGCACAAAAAAAGTTTTTTGATTATTTGGCGTAAGGTTGGCCATTATGTAGCCCTCTTTCCACCAAGGCTGCTCGGCATGTAAATCACCCAATTCGTCAACTACACAACTAATGCCTGTGTTGGCTGAGCGGGCAATTTGTCTGCGGGTTTCCATGGCACGTAGGCGGGCGTATGCCAAGTGTTGTTTATAACCTGGTGTGTCGCGCCACCAACCATCGTTAGTAATAATAAAAATTAAATTGGCACCATTATTAATATAATCGCCCACATACTCACCAAAAATACTTTCGTAACAAACCACAGGGGCAACACTAATGCTTTTATCAGCATTAAAAAATACATCCCTAGTATCTTGTGTACCAAGGCTTCCAAAGGTACCGCCTAAATTAATAGCAAGTTCTTCCAATGGTTTAAACAGGGAAGGGTAGGGCATGCGCTCAACACCCGGTACTAATTTAGATTTGTGATATAACTGTATACCGATTTTATTTAATTGAATAGCAGTGTTATATACATCGTAATAAATTTCAGCATTATTATCAAAGGCTCTGGCTGTAACAGATAGTTTTTCGTTTTTGCTATACTGATAAAAAGTTGTTGCTCCAATAACAATATTTAAATCAGGAAATTTTGTCAACAAGCTATCTTTTAAAAATTTTATAGAATACGAATTTTCAATATTATTTTCCCAAAGACTTTCGGTTAAAAAAGTTTCGGGCAGTACAACGTATTTAGTTTTTGGTGTTATTTTATTTTTTATTTTGTTATAAACTCCTTGTAACTGACCTTGAAAGTCACCATTAAATTTATCGTTGTAGGGGTCTATATTGGGTTGAACAATCAGTACTTGTTGGTCGGTTTTGCTATTAGTTTCTAAACTAGAAGTACTAATAAGGATGCGTGAAATTCCGATAGGAATTAAAATAATAAGAGCTACAGCAGCTAACCTTATTTTTGATTCTTGTAGCTTAGATTGTAGTATTTGGTATAAAATAATGTTTACTACCAATATCCAAACTGTTCCACCTGAAACTCCTGTAAACTCATACCACTGCACCCAGTTATGTTCAAAGGCAAAAACATTACCAAGGGTAAGCCATGTCCAGGCTAAATCCCATTTAGTATGTAGATATTCGAAGGATAACCACACAGGAATTAAAATCCAGACACTATAAATTGAGTCTTTTACCCTCCTACGAAGTGCAAAATAAAGTAAATAAGTCAAGGCCATTAATAAGGAGTTGGCTACAAAAGCCGCTACAGCTCCGCCATCTGATGCGTACCAAATCCACCAAGTGTCAAAAACATTCCAAATTAAAAAGGTTAGGTAAGCTAATAAAAAAACGAAGAACTTTTTTCTTTTAATGGTACTGCTTTGTATTTGCTCAGTTAAAACCAATAAGGGCACAAAAGCTATAAAAGCCACCCAGGTAAACGGTGGAAACCAAGATGTGCCAAGCAATAAACCCGATAAAATAGCTAAAGCTAAAAGTTTTAAAGCCCTCATTTAATGTAGAAAAAACACTTTATAAATTAAATATAAACCAAATGCAATAAGCAAGCCACCCGTAACATGACGTATACGCCTTAATACAGTTGCGTTAAGCCATTTTTTTATCTTATGTCCTACAAAGGTTTTAAGTAAATCAGTAGAAATTACCACACTTAAAGTAGATATATAAAACACAATAATGCGTGATATATGAAACTCATACTTGCTACTGATAGCAGTAGATGTAGCCATCCAAAAAATCCAAACAAATGGGTTAAAAAGGTTTAAAAAAAAGCCCTTTACAATTAGTGCAAAAACTTTAGGTGATTTTATTTCAATTTCTGTTTCTGCCTGATTTTTAGCTTCTTTTTGTATAAAATGCACTACACCATAAACAATCAATACAATGCCCCCAATAACACCCATAAAGGCTTGGTGCTTAGGATTGCTAATTAAATCGGCCATACCGAAATGGATAAGCGATACAGTTATAAAAACAAAAAATAAATCGCTGAGTAAAATACCAAAAGCTACTGCTGCCCCCGATTTAAAGCCATGATGAATGCCGGTATTAATTAGCGCAAAAAACGAAGGGCCTATTGAAAAGGCTACAAAAATACCCAGTAAAATTCCTTCATAAATGGCCGAAAACATAAAATTTACGCTTTAATTTCTTCACAAATATAACATCATTGGTGGGTTATGTAAAACTGAATTGTTTTCTATCTTTGCCAAAATTTTTTGTAATGAAGAAATTAATTGTACTTATAAGCACTGTCGTTCTTTTTTCTTGCGGAAATAAAAGTGAGAAAGACGGAAAAATTAATGGAGAGATAGTAAACTTCTCGGGTACTGCTAACGGTAAAGTTGATAAAGATAAATTACCCGTTATTAAGTTTGCCGAAGGCACTTACGATTTTGGGAAGATTATACAAGGTGAAAAAGTGTCGCATAAATTCACTTTTACTAACGAGGGGAAATCGAATCTAATTATCACATCAGCTAAAGGAAGCTGTGGTTGTACCATTGCCGAACCAACTAAAGAGCCCATTGCACCGGGTGGAACAGGCACTATTGATGTAGTGTTTGATAGCAATGGTAAACAGGGGATGATAAATAAAAGTGTAAGCGTACTTACTAACTGCGAGCCTAATACTGTTTTTATTACTATTACAGGCAATGTAATTGTACCGAGTGAATCACCAGAAAAAAAGTAATCAATTATCAATTAAATAAATAAGACAAAACATGCAAACAACTTTTATGTTATTAGATGCAGCAGCACCGGCAGCGGGTGGTGGTGTAATGGGTTCTATTCAAAGCTTTTTACCTTTAGTACTAATAGTAGTAGTATTTTATTTTTTTATGATTCGTCCGCAAATGAAAAAGCAAAAAGAAGCTAAAAAATTTATGGCCGAAATTAAAAAAGGAGACAAAATTGTTACCATTGGTGGCATACATGGTAAAATTGCCGAAATAAATGACACTACTTTTACCATTGAAGTTGAAGGTGGTAACAGATTAAAAATTTCGAAAACAGCTTTATCGGTTGATAACACTGTAGGCATCAACGCCGAAGCAAAATAATTTTTGTTTTGCAAAACAAAGATGTATCAAGCATAAAAAGAAAATATCCTACACGCAGGATATTTTCTTTTTTTATATGTCTTTTAATCTCTGCTTTTTTGTGGCTTATATCTGCCTTAAACCGTAGTTATACCCGTACGGTTGCTATACCGGTTAAGTTTGTAAACTACCCGGTTGGTAAGCGCATTGTAAATAAACTGCCTCCCTATATTATGGCAGATATAAAAACAAGTGGTGCCAAGCTTTTAATGCTGTTGGTAAAAAAATCTATTGCCGAAATTACCATTGATGTTAGCGCGGTAACTAGCAAAAAATCGCTTTCGGGAAATACAGCTATAAACACAGTTGCCTTTATTGGCAATCTATCTAAACTACTAAATACGGATGTAGATTTAATAAAAGTAAAACCCGATAGCATCCATTTTATTTTCGGGAAAACATTTACCAAAAAAGTGTTTATAAAACCGCAGGTGCAAATAAATTACAATATTCCGCAGGGCATTTTTAAACGCATAAAAGTTATCCCTCAATATATTACGATAAGTTCTGATAGCGCAACACTTGCTAAAATAGATACGCTTTATACTGAAAAGCTGGTTTTGAATAATTTAAATCAAAAAGTAGAACAGCAAACTGATATTCAGTTGCCCGAAGAGCTAGATGGTTTAGTAGCTCTATCCGCTCAAAAAGTTACGCTGCAAATTAACCTAGACGAATATGCGCAAAAAACAATTCAGCTGCCAGTTCAGGTTTTAAATGCACCTGTAAACACAAGTGTTAAAACATTTCCTGCCACTGTAAATGTAACTATAACAGTTCCTTATAATTTGTTTGATAGCCTGAATGCATCAACTATCAAGGCTTTTGTAGATTTTAAACAAACAGTTAATCAAAAAGAAAAACTTACTGTAACCGTTTCTTCATCTATTATTGACAGTAAGATAACACAAATATCACCTCAAAAAGTTGAATTTGTCATCCGAAAACAATAACTTCGGATGTAAATTTGTGGAATGGATAAGCAGAATAAACGCGTTGTTTTAGTAACTGGCGCAACAGGTGGATTGGGCACAGCTATGTGCAAAAAATTATTTGAAGATGGTTACCATGTAGTGGGTAACTACCGCAGCAAAGAAAAATCGGAGCCTTGGTTGGCTGACATGAAAAAAGATAATTGTCATGTAGAATTATTTTATGGTGATGTTAGTGATTTTGATAGCACGGCCGAGATGATTAAAAAAATTGAAACCGATATTGGCCCTGTTGATACATTGGTAAATAACGCAGGCATAACCCGCGATATGCGCCTTATCAATATGACTAAGGATGATTGGAATGCAGTTATAAGTACTAACTTAAATAGTGTGTTTAATTGTACTCGTAATGTTTTACAAGGCATGATGGATAGAAAATTTGGACGTGTAATAAATATATCATCAGTTAATGGACAACGCGGGCAATTTGGACAAACTAATTATAGTGCTGCAAAAGCAGGCATGCATGGCTTTACTAAAAGCCTAGCTATGGAAGTTGCTAAGTTTGGCATTACAGTAAACACCATTTCACCGGGTTATATAGCAACTGATATGGTTATGGCGGTACCCGAAAAAGTACTTAACCAAATTGTAGCACAAGTGCCTATGGGAAGATTGGGTGGAACAGAAGAGGTAGCACATTTAGTTTCCTTCCTTGCGTCAGATAAATCAAGCTTTATAACAGGGGCTAATTATTCTATCAACGGCGGACAACACGTACATTAGTAGTCTAACTCCATGCCCAATCTGTTTTTTAAAGTTAGCAGGGCTGGGTTTTTAAGCAACATGGTTTCAAATTTTTCAGATGGGGAATAAGCTCTTTTGGTTGGGTCGGCAGCCTTTTCTTCCATTCGCATGGTAATGGTTTGGTTATTTAAGGCTCTACGCACATGATCTAAAAAATCTTGTTTCATTGGTTCAAAGCCATCTTGTTGTGCCTTGTTTTCAATGCCAACAATTATTTCAATTTCATTTTGTAAGGATATAACCTCAGGACGAAGCATTACCGCAATTTGTTTTTTGCCCTGCTCCTGCATTTTTTTTGTATAATCAACTACACTTTGATGTAACTGTTCTAAAGTAAATGCTTGGGTATAACTTACGCTGGTTTTTGTTTCAGCAGATTCGGTTTTGTTTGGGTCAACAATTTGTTGCGCTTGTTTCAACCTAAAGCCATCACTAATGTTTAAATCCTTAAAAGCACCAACTGGTTTGGTAGTGGTTTTTTGCTGAGGAGTTTCTGTTACGCTTGGAGTAGGAACTTTTGGTTTCTCTTGCTTAGGAGCTTCAAGGGTATATGAAACGGTACTTTCGGCTACGCCTGATTCTGCACTATCTTTTTTTTTTCCGCATCAATTGATGCGGCATTTAAATAACTTATTTGCAGTAATGCAATTTCTACCTGCAATCGCTGATTTTTAGCTGTTTTATAACTTATATCGCATCTATTAATAATGCCTAAGGATTTTAAAAGGAATTGTGTACTACAACCTTGTGCTTGCTGCAAATATTTCTGCTTAATATTTTCGCTTACTTCTAAAAGCTGAATGGTGGCAGCATCTTTACAAACTAACAGGTTGCGTATATGTTCTCCTAAACCTGCAATAAAATGATGCCCGTCAAAACCGTTATCTAAAATTTCATTAAAGGTTAATAAAACAGTTGATGTGTTTTGTGTATTAAGTGCATCAGTTATTTTAAAATAATAATCGTAATCAAGCACATGCAGGTTTTCAATTACTGTTTTGTAAGTGAGGGTGTTTCCGCCAAAACTTACCATTTGGTCAAACATACTGCAGGCATCGCGTAAGCCGCCATCGGCCTTTTGGGCAATTATTCGCAGGGCTTCATCTTCGGCTGTAATGCCTTCTTTTTTGGCAATATATCCAAGGTGGTTAGATATATCATCTAACTTAATCCTGTTAAAATCAAAAATTTGGCAACGAGATAAAATGGTAGGAATTATTTTATGCTTCTCGGTAGTAGCTAAAATAAAGATGGCATGTTTAGGAGGCTCTTCCAGTGTTTTAAGGAAGGCATTGAATGCTGCAGACGATAACATGTGAACCTCGTCTATTATATACACTTTATGCGAACCTAGCTGTGGTGCAAAACGCACTTGGTCAATTAAATTACGAATATCTTCAACCGAGTTGTTTGATGCAGCATCTAATTCAAATACATTTAATGATTGTCCACTATTAAACGAGGTACAACTATCACATTTGTCGCAAGCTTCTGTTTCTGCTGTAAGGTTAAAGCAATTGATGGTTTTTGCTAAAATACGGGCACAAGTAGTTTTACCTACACCACGCGGACCACAAAACAAAAAGGCTTGCGCCAAATGATTATTTTTAATGGCGTTTTTAAGTGTAGTGGTAATATGTTGTTGCCCCACAACGGTCTCAAAAGTTTGAGGCCTATACTTACGCGCCGATACTACAAAGGGTTCTTCCATCTATCCACACAAAGATAATATTAAAAAGCTACTTTTGTGTTGTGAGTTTTTAACGAGTGTGGATAAGATTTTAAATGTATTTTTAAGCAGTTTTGATAAGGAAAATTTTATTTATAGTTGCTGCATTGTATGCTTGTAAAGGCTTTTCTCAAAAAGCTGAGCGTAAGTATGTTATAAGCGGAACGGTTGTAGAACAAGATAGTACAACAGTTATGCCTTATGTGTATCTCCTTAATTCAAAAACCGGTAACGGAACCATTACCGATTATAATGGAAAATTCAGCATCATTGCCGGAGACGGCGATACGCTTACTTTTCAGTATGTAGGTTATGCTCGTAGAAAATATCCCGTATCGCTTATTAAGAACTTAAATGATAGCATGAAAAAACCGGTAAAAATTGTAATGCACACCATGATGGTTAGCATGCAAAGTGTTACTGTTGTTGCTAATAAAATTAAACCGAATGAGATTGATTATATGAAGCGCTACATTAAGCAGCATGCTGCCCCAAAAGGAATAGATGCTCTTAGTAGTCCTATAACTGCTTTATACGACCAGTTTAGTCGTAAGGGAAAAGAACAACGTAAACTGCAGCAAATATTTCAGGATATTTTAATTCAGGAAGAAGTAAACAAGAAATTTAACCCCGAAATATTGAGGCAATTAACCGAAGATGAAACCATAAATTTCGAAGATTTTAGGCGATACGCCTGGCGTGTAAACAACGATTTTATTTTAACCCACGATGGCTACGATTTGTATGCGCCTATTATGTATTATTATAGAAAATACAAAGCAGGTGGCCAACAGCAGCAACAGCAAATGCCACAAGAAGGACAACCACAACAACCTTTATACCAGCCTAATAAAAAGAAACAACCTAGCCCTATATTTTACGGAGATGAGTAAAAAATTTACGCAGCAGACATTTGAGAATATTGAAATTGTAGACATATCATCAGAAGGATTAGGTGTTACCAAAATAAATGAATGGGTTGTATTTGTTGAAGGTGCCGTACCGGGTGATGTATGTAACATTAATGTGTATAAAAAGAAAAGAAAATTTGGATTTGCTAAAATAACTCAGTTAGTTAAACCATCTGAACATAGAGTAGAAGCCCATTGCCAGCATTTTGGCACTTGTGGTGGCTGCAAATGGCAAAATTTTAATTACAAAGCGCAATTACATTACAAGCAAAATCAGGTGGTAAACGCCTTTAAAAGATTGGCCAAAGTGGAAGTAGGGCAAACCTTTGATATATTGGGTTGCGAAGAGATTTATTACTACCGTAACAAACTGGATTTTGGTTTTTCTAATAAAAAGTGGCTCACATCAGAAGAGGTAAAAAATAAAGATGTTATTGAAAATCACAATGGTTGCGGTTTTCACGTATCGGGTGCATTTGATAAAGTGCTGGATGTGCAGCATTGTCATTTACAACCCGACCCATCTAACCAAATACGTAACGAAGTAAAAAAGTTTGCGCTTGCTCAAGGCTATGATTTTTTTAATATCAGAGATAAAGCAGGCTTAATGCGTACGCTTATTATACGCACTTCTACAACAGGCGAGGTTATGTGCGTGTTCTCTTTTTATGATAATGACGCTGAGAAAATAAACGCCTTATTGAGTCATGTAAAACAAACTTTCCCTCAAATAACGGCTTTGTTGTATGTAATAAATCAAAAAGGCAATGATACTATTTACGATTTGCCTGTGCAGTGTTTTAGTGGTAACGAATTTATGTATGAGGAGATGGAGGGTTTGAAATTTAAAATTGGTCCAAAATCTTTTTACCAAACAAATTCAAAACAGGCATATCAACTATATAAAATTACCCGAAATTTTGCTGATTTAAAGGGCGATGAAGTGGTATATGATTTATATACCGGCACTGGCACTATTGCTTTGTTTGTTTCTAAAAACGCCAAGCATGTGGTGGGAGTGGAGTCTGTACCCGAAGCCATAGAGGATGCCAAAGAAAATGCACGCATTAATAATATTGGTAACACATCGTTTTATGCGGGCGATATGAAAGATGTTTTAAATGATGAATTTATTACTGCTAATGGAAAGCCTGATGTTATTATAACCGACCCGCCTCGTGTGGGCATGCACCCTAGCGTAGTAGCTAAAATTTTGGAATTGGCTCCCCCGAAAATTGTATATGTAAGCTGTAATACTGCGTCGCAGTCAAGAGATGTGGCTATGCTGGCCGAAAAATACGAAGTGTTAAAAGTGCAGGCAGTAGATATGTTTCCACAAACCTTGCACGTAGAAAGCGTTGCTTTGTTAAAACTGAAATAATCGTTAAATTTTTATTATCTTTATAGGATTAAATTATTTTTTCTGATGAAAAAAAGTTTACTCTTTTTAATTTTTTCTGTATTAGTACGGGTAAATGGTTTTTCTCAATTAACAGTTACTAATAATTCTATTGCTACCACGCTTGCTCAAACAATATTGGGAAGCGGAGTTTCTGTATCAAATGCTACTATTGATTGTGGTGCAAATGGTGCGGGTACATTTACTTATGCAGGCGCAACGTTAGGAGTAACAAATGGAATAATTTTAACTACGGGCTATGCCTCTGATGCCTCAATGCCTGCACAAATAGTTTCTGAAATGACTGGAAATAATTTTCAAGATCCTGATTTAGCCACCATAGTATCAGGCTCTATTAATGACGTTTGTTACGTTGCATTTGATTTTGTTCCGCTTTGTAGTCAAATTAGCATTACGTTTGAATTTGGTTCTTCAGAGTATGATGGTTTT
>Ga0207160_1017_pt2 | contig 51826 bp, 46 predicted proteins | sample Alteio_BWMinHeat_21_FD_153510 | JGI IMG/M metagenome (GOLD analysis project Ga0207160, IMG submission 153510) | Enriched cells from forest soil in Barre Woods Harvard Forest LTER site, Petersham, Massachusetts, United States -... | ecosystem: Environmental > Terrestrial > Soil > Temperate forest >... | reverse complement strand
AAATGCAGTATATCCCAATGCTGGAAGTTTTTACCAATGACTATGAGACAACGTTCCCTAAATATATGAGCGCTGTCCAGAAACAATCACCGCAGCAGGGCATATTATTGAAACGAAAAAAGAAATTCTATCCAAATAGAACCGAAATCAATGGGCAGGTGGTAGAGAGTTGGTCTCAATAGATGCCGTGGAGAAAAGAAATGTGGTACATATGGTTTTACCTACTTACGGTAACCAGTATAATCGCTGCGGCAACAGGGACTAAGCTTAAGGAGCCTGGTACTATCATAGAAGAGGCGCTCGTTACCCAAATGCCCCGTACTCTATGCACTCTTGTTATCAAATACACAGGCGATTATTATTTGCAATCGATAGCGTTTTGGGACATAAATGCTCAATATTGGAGTGTTAGACCAGGAAGAGAGAACCTCAGCAAAAATAGATTTTATATCATACGACACGTATCAGATGGACTCACCGCCTATTGTATCCGCGTTGCGGAAAAAGAATCCGCTGGCGCTAGAAAGCTTCACCGTAATACCAAATATCACGTATACCAGGAGAGTAATAGTGCCTACACTACTATTGCGAAAAAATGCAACGTTCCCGCAGGGAACCTGATACTGTACGCTCGCCAAGTACCATTCCTTCACCAATTACCGCCATTCAAAGGGTGGGATTATGATGATAGCCTATATACCGTGTTATGGGCTGAATCAGCCAAGAATATTTCCAAAAATGATCAAGAATATGTACGGGCAAAACAGCGGAGTACACTATTTTTCGCTCCTAACACTACCTTTGAGGATTTTTGTATAGGACTGAAAAAAGAATATGATCGCTGTAAACAAATTCCGCATGGACGGCAAACATTAGAAATAAGGTATTCTATCTCTTCCTATGAAAGGGCATATCCTGCATATATACAAGCTGCTCAAAACCAATCACCGCAGCAGGGTATCTTGTTGAAACAAGAACGCAAACATGATGATTTACCATTCATCGTAGATAGATGGTAAATCATCATATAAGACCGAGTATATCAAAAGGGTTTTATATGCCGTTTATCCTCAAGCCCAGATAATCCCTATGATATGGCGTAGCAGCATTTATTCTGATATAATTTTTAGGATCTGCCATATCCCCTATGAGATTGACACACATGCTATATAACAAAAAAATATGCTTCACAATGTTCATCATTTTCAGCATCACCACTACAGCAATAGGAGCCGAGCTCAAGAGGTCTGCTGCTACTCGTAAGGTAATCATAGCAGAGGCACTAACCAACCAGATACCTCCCGTCCTCCATACCATTGTTATCCAGTACGCAATGTGCGATTATCATTTGCAATCAATAGCATTTTTAGACTTACACGCCCAATCTTTTAGTGTTATACCCGGAGAAGAGAACCTCAGCAGAAATCGCTTTTATACCATACGGCACGAGAAAGACGGACTCATCGCCTATTGCATCCGCGTTGCGAAACAAGGAACCGATGAGGCCATAGCGCTTCAAGGCAATAACGAATATCATGTATATCAAGAGAGTGATAATGCCTACACAGCTATTGCGAAAAAATGTAAAGTTCCCGCATGGAGCCTGGTACTGTACGCTCGACAAGTACCCTTCCTTTACCGACTATCGCCATCCCGAGGGTTGGATTATGATGATAAAATATGTACCATGTTGTGGGCTGATTCAGCCAAAAATGTTTCCAGAAACGATCCAGAATATATACAAGCAAGGAAGCAGAGCACACTATTTTTCGCCCCCGACACTACCTTTAAAGATTTTTGTGTAGCATTAACAAAAGAATATCATCGCTGTAAAGAAATTCCGCATAGACAGAAAACACCACAAATGGAATATTCTATCTCTGACTATGATACGGCATATCCTGCATATATACAGGCTGCTCAAAATCAATCACCACAGCAGGGTATCTTGTTAAAACGAGAAAACCAATTTGGTTTACTGCAAAAATTTGACGTTGTGTTATCGCCAGGGTCACGTAAACGCTAAAACTAGTCAACCACATATGAAGCACGCAACGACCTAAAAGCCGTTGTATCATGCGAAATTCTTCATATAATGATTTTTGTATAGGATTAGCAAAGGAATACAATCACTATAAACAAATTCCCTGTATACAGCGAACATTAGGACAAAACTATCTTATAAGGGTCTACGAAAAGATGTATCTTCAGTATATACACGCTGCTCAGAACCAATCACTACAACGGAGTGTCTTATTGAAACGAGAAAAAAAGATCAGCACAGGATATCATCCAAGGTCCTCTAAGAATGTAAAATACCCACAGCACATCTCAAAAAACAGAGCTTCCGGAAAAAAATGAACACTATTTTTGACCTATAACAACTCCGCAGCAAGTTTACTGATAATACTACGCTCACTGCGCTCCAGGTATACCGTACTAAATATCGACTGACCATTAAATCGCTCAGTGACAACCATTAACCCATTGCTCGCAAAATCAAGATAAGGGGAATCAATTTGATAAGGATCACCCGCTAACACAATTTTACTCCCTTCACCAACGCGGCTCACAATAGTCTTCACTTCATGAGGTGTAAGATTTTGTACCTCATCAATAAAAATATACCGATACGGAATCGATCGTCCTCGCATGTAGGTAATCGCCTCAAGGTTTAATTTATCATGGGCTACGAGCTGTTCGACACTCAAGGAAAGCGTGTTCCGTTTATGCTTTTTTCGCCACTTCTGATCTTCATCGGCACGATGGTTTCCTTTTGCGTGAAAACGACCATTCTGTAACAACTGTTCTTCTGGCTGTTCACGAAATATACCAGCAGTAGAACCACGAACAATATGCCCGATAAGTTCCATGTTATCATATACTGGCTGCATCCAGTTATATAATTTTTCCTGCAATTCTCCTGGCAAATACCCAAGATCGGGACCCAATGGGATAATGGGACGTGTCACCAAAACTTTTGTATACACCTCTTCAACTAATACCTTATAGAGCGCCGCTACCAATACAAGTAATGTTTTACCTGTTCCTGCAGGACCGGTGAGTGTCACAACCTGTATATCATCATTGAGCAATGCGTCCAACGCCATCAGTTGTTGCACATTACGTGCTTCAAAAGACCACTGCAATGCAGGCTTTTGTACAGGGACTATATTTCCCTTTCCAATATAACGAAACAACCGATAATTATGCGGATTGCTCTGCGCTTCAGCAATAATATATTCATTTGCTACCAAGCTAGTATCATCAACCATTTCATGCAGCGCACGGGGAATCGCCTGCTTCAAATCCCCCGCAGGTAGTTGCACTATACGCCATCCACGATAGAATTCATCCTTGGTAATCGTATTTTTGATGTAATCTTCCGCAATAATACCCAGCGCATCCGCTTCAACACGCATATTGATATCTTTGGTAATCAGCGCGACCTCATATCCTTCATACTGTGCACATAGGGCAGTTGCGAGGATGGCATTATCAGCTGTTCTCACCGTTGTTTTTTTCAAACAGGCTGCATCACGTTCATAGGTTAGTACTCGAAAAATCCCCTCATTTTCAAGAATAACCCCCTCACTTAAGGATCCTTGAGTTCGTAAACGGTCCATAATGCGAATAGATTCACGGGCGGTAAAGCCACGCTGCGAAGTATCACTCTTAAAACGATCAAGCTCCTGCAAAACCACCATAGGAACACCAACATATGCCCTGGGGAAACTGAAAATAGACTTAGGATCGTGTATTAAAACATTCGTATCAAGTATATATAACTTTTTCTTGGCCATAGTACCTTCTCCACTGAAGAATGTAATTGACCCCAAAACGGTAGCATATCAATACCAATTTCTCAACAAACCGACAACCAACCCCTCAATAGCAACCATCTTATCGAATAAAATGATGTATGATACACTATCTGGGTACGTAGTGCGATGTACTCTTATACAAAGGCATGTTATGAAGCATAATTCCGACCTTTCTGTTCTACGCCATTCCGCAGCGCATCTGCTTGGACACGCCGTCTTTGAATTATTTCCTGAAACCTTGCTCACCATAGGACCTGCGACCAAGGAGGGATTTTTTTATGATTTCCTCCCCAAACGGCCTTTTAAAGAGGAGGACCTTGTCACTATCAGTAAACGTATGGAAGAGATTGTCACACGTAACCTACCACTTGAACATCGTGAAATTAATAAAGATGAAGCACGTATATTATACCGCCACAACCCTTTTAAACTTGAATTGATTGAACAGATTCCCGGTGAAACGGTCGGCCTCGCAACACAGGGAAATTTTTGCGATCTTTGCCGCGGAGGACATGTCGCCTCAACAGGACTATTGCAACATTTCAAGCTCCTCACTATATCCGGATCATACTGGCGCGCCGATCAAAATAATACTGCATTACAGCGCATCAGCGGCACTGCATTCTTTACCGCTGAAGAATTAGCCGCATATGAAACATCACAACGAGAATTAGTACAATACGATCACCGTACTTTAGGGAAACAACTAGATCTCTTTTCATTCCACCCTGAAGGGGTTGGTTTTCCCTTTTTTCACCCCAAGGGATACGCCATACTACAAGCTATGATCAATTACATGCGCTCTTTACAACACACGCATAATTTTAGCGAAATCAGCACACCAACAATTCTCAGCGATGAGCTATGGCGTCGTTCGGGCCATTACGAACATTACCGTAATGATATGTATTTCTTACAAATTGATGAACATAGTTGTGCCATTAAACCAATGAACTGTCCTGGCGCCATTTTAACCTATAAAACACGTCCCCGTTCATATCGCGAATTGCCGCTCAAGCTCGCCGAATATGGACGTGTACACCGGAATGAATTATCGGGAGTATTGCATGGATTACTCCGAGTTCGAGCGTTTACCCAGGATGATGCCCATATATTCTGCACTCATGAACAGATCAAAGAACAGGTAGTACAATTCATCACCATGTTTATCACAATGCTGGCACGATTTGAATTCTCGCAAGGCCATTTTGCAGTAGCAACGCGTCCTCTTTCTTCTATTGGTACCGACGAGCTATGGGAGGTTGCGACCAATGCGCTCAAAGACTCCTTAGAACAGGTCTCAATCCCCTACGAAATCCTTGAAGGCGACGGTGCATTTTACGGCCCTAAAATAGCTGCTTATATTGAGGACTCACACGGCAGACGCTGGCAGTGTGGCACTGTGCAAATTGACTTCTTTCAACCAGAAAACTTTGACCTTTACTATATCACTTCCACCGGGAACCGTGCACGGCCGGTAATGGTACACCAAGCGGTTTATGGCTCCCTTGAACGGTTCCTTGCCATTACACTTGAACATCACAAAGGCAATCTTCCTCTCTGGCTTGCACCAATACAAGCACGTATCATAACGGTCACCGATGAACAGCAACCAATCGCACAAGGATGGTACCAAGAGCTCAAAAAACAGGGCATGCGCGTTGAAGTCGATACCACATCTGATCCAATCAAAGGGAAGATTAAAGCAGCATCACTCGACAAAATCCCTTGGATGCTCATTATCGGCAAGCGAGAGGCGGAGCATAATTGCATTACCCTTCGCACCCATGACGGCACTCAGCATCCCGATCTTTCACGCGAATCCTTACTATCAATGTACCAAGAACGCACTAATTTTTAATCTCAAAAGTACATATTTTACAAAACTATTGCGAATATAGCATTATTATGAGTACCCTAAATTATAGAAGAACTGTCTCACGGTGAGCAGTTCAGGGGGAACGCCAAGAGGGGGTACCATGGTTAAAAGACGTGCTACAAAACGTACCGTAGCAAAACGAAAAACAACTGCACGACGCAAAACAGCAAAACGTTCAGTTGGACACAAAAAAACAGCTGCTCGACGATCACCTGCTCGCAGAAAAACTGCAGCTCGTCGTCGTACAACTCGTGCAAAACGAGCTTAAGCAGCACACTATATGTTCATATACACCTGCTGCACTATATGTGATGCCCGCAGTTGCTCGTACCCATGAACATAGTTGAGTAATCCATAACAGGCGGTGACCACTTGCTGTCATCGCCTGTTATTATTTCAGCGATTTATACACAGCAATTCCTAGGGCTACAGGACACGCTCCGATAAATGCTGTCCCATAATATAGCTTAGGAGCGGTGTTATGTAAGGCGCGTATCGGTTCAAAAAAATATGGCCTAACATATCGATGCGTGATCCAAGTTGCAAGGCCCGGTCCAGCCACCATCACGGCAAATACTGCACCTATTCCGGATGAGCTATTCTCAGGATCGACTCCAATTTTCTCTAGCATTCCTCCTCCCATGTACATTAAAAGAAGACTGAGAAGTACATTGCTAGACCCGGTTGCAATAATTGCTTGAGTATATGCCATAGCGCCAGACAACGGTGGTATCAAGGTTGTTGATGAAGCAGGCAATTTTACTTTATCCTTCTCATCATCCCTCGCACTGGGACTAGTACATGGTATCTCATGTTTCGGTTCATATCCCTCTGTATATAACACTGTACAACATAAAAAAAGCAAGCACCCTAATCGCATTTCAATTTCCCTCTTAAAAAGAAAAAACATCATTTATAAATGTTATAGTAGCAAATATACAGGAATTATGCATAAAGTGAGGATAATTTCTGGAGAATTCGGCAGAATTTGTGGTTTAGGAAATTGATATTTTTGCGACTAGAGGCCCTGAGACTGTGTTCTGGAGTATATTGTTTTTGTTTTTCAAATCCAATCACATCTTTCATGCTCCTGCGGAAGTCCCGATAGAAATTCCTATGGCTACAGGATACGCTCCGATGAATACTGTCCCATAATATAGCTTAGGAGCGGTGTTATGTAAGGCGCGTATCGGTTCAAAAAGATATGGCCTAACACACCGGTGCACGATCCAAGCTGCAAGGCTCGGTACAGTCGCCAACACGGCAAATCCTGCGCCCACGTGGAATAGGTTCTTATCATCCCTGATTCCAATTTTACCTAGCATTCTTCCTCCCATATAGAGTAAAAGAAAACTAAGAAGTACATTGCTAGACCCGGTTGCAATAATTGCTTGAGTATATGCCATAGCGCCAGACAACGGTGGTATCAAGGTTGTTGATGAAGCGGGCAATTTTACTTTATCCTTCTCATCATCCCTCGCGCTGGGGCTAGTACATGGTATCTCATGTTTCGGTTCATATCCCTCTGTATTCAACACTGTACAACATAAGAAAAGCAAGCACCCTAATCGCATTTCAATTTCCCTCTTAAAAAGAAAAGGCATTATAAATGTTATAGTAGCAAATATAGGAAGCAAATCAATCATAATGTGCGATTAGCGAGATAAGATGAATAAGATCTTGCTCATAATACCCTACGCCATTACACCCTTACTCTCTTTCTCTCCTGTGTCCCCAGGTTAGAAGCAGGAGTAGCTTGCCCCCCATTTGCCTTTTCCTGAATTTATGATACAATTAGAAATTATTTGACAAATAAGACTAATTATAAAATAATTTTAGAAACGGATAAGGATGTATTATGACGACCCAATTCTATAGAGTAAACCATATGTATTCCGTGGGCCTTGTATGTATAGGGTTAACCACATTGGCACTAACCGGCATGCAAACCGATAAGACCGCAATTGTGCCGCGAGAGGACACCCGCTCTGTGTTCACTAAAATGTACCGTTACTGTTTTTCTGAAAAGAGTACAACAACAATGGCAACGGTCACAAAAAAACCAACACCCCTGTCATTAGAGGATATCAACAAAAAACTGGAAAATTTTCTTGCAGAGATCATAAACCAAAAAATACAAAGCCCTGACAGCCGATACCCTATTGCGGTGATGCTCGGTCAGGCAATGAGTGTATACCTACAGGAGCTTTCTGGTAGCTCTTTGTTCCACACTATTCCATTATCAAAACGCGTTACCCAACTGATCGCAGAAGAGGGATTTATTGCAAAAATACATACGACTAATCTTAAGCAATGTTACGATCACGCCCTCACCACTCTTGCAGAACAGGATCGAAAACGTACCAAGCAGGATATGTTAGAAAGTACCACGCTGCATTGTTACTTGATAAACCTTATCATGGAGTATGCTCGTGAACAACACTGCGCTCCATGGACTGGTGCACGTATACTACGCGGCACCGAAGCAGATCGGTTTGCCACAGGAGCTAAGATCTCGTATACCACGCGTACGTATGCACGGGTTGATTTACCATTCGATTTTCGTATCGGACCCGTAATAAGCAGTACACCAGGATTGTTTGGACGCGAAATATACGTTCATGGTAAAGATATACGTGGTACAACTGAGACAGTTCGCGCTGCACATCCAGCACCAGTTACCATTAGAGTCTATCTCGCAGAAGAAAATGCGCTCACCGGAAGTATACAGCGCATAGCCGAACAACAGGGAATAGCAACAGAATCGGCATTACTTATCACAGAAAATACTTTGCCAGCAACCCAATATCTTTATTTCGTTGCTACCCGTGACTGGAAGCAGAAGATGCCGACAGTTGCGCTGACGGTGCAAGAATAATTCCCAGTTGTTTAAAGAACGCATCTGCGCTCGGCTCCCTACCTAAAAAATTACGTAGCAAATCGGAGGGCTCTACACTCCCTCCTTTTGCCAACACCTCTGCCGCGTATCGTAGCCCCGTACGTACATCCAATATCCCCTCTTCTTTAATTTTTTCAAACACATCTAATGCAAATACCTTAGACCACGCATATCCGTAATAGCGTGGTCCATATCCTGTTAAGTGGCCAAATGAAGCGGCAAAATGATTTTCAGGAAGGTCAAGCACATAAGGACAGATCGCCTGATAGAGATCACTGCGCACCTGATCAACATCCTTTTCTGCTCCCTCATCAAAGTAAGCGAGGGACAATAATGCAAAAAATATTTGTCCTTGCATATCTATTGCTGCTCCAAAATGCCGCGCACGCACAATGCGTTCAATAATTTCCTGTGGCAATGGCTCACCCGTTTTGTAGTGGGCACCTACTCGTACTAATATTGCGGGATCACCAATAAACTCCTCCAACATCTGAGATGGCATTTCCACAAAATCATGACGCACTGCCGTACCCGCAAAACCAACCATTTCCGTTTCGCTCAACAAGGCATGCAATGCGTGGCCAAACTCATGAAAAAAGGTCGCAACATCGCCGTATGTAAGCAATGCAGGCATATCACCAACCGCCTTTGGAAAGTTTGCAATCACCACAACAAACCCAGAGACCTGCTTTTGGGTCCTTACCACATCTAGCTGCGCTGCGTGAGAAAATTTATTGGGCCGAGGGTAAAGATCAAGAGCAAGGTGTCCGAGCAACCGTCCCTCCTTAAAAACGGCAAGGCAGCGTACATCCGGATGCCACAAGATACCATTGTTCGGCACCTCCTGCCAGGCAATTCCAAAAAAATCGGTATATAGCTGCAGTAAATGTTTCAGCGTTTGATCAGCAGGAAAATATTCTGCTAATACACGCTCATCAAGTTGGGCATATTTTTGCTTATGTATTGTCCTGATATAAGCAATATCCCATGGCTTAAACTTCCCTTCTGCGGTCAATGAAACGCCCTCCGGTAATTCAGCACACAATGCGGCGCATTCCGCCTTCATACAAGGCATTATGCGGGACATAATATCATCTAAAAATTCTCTGACCCGCGCAGGAGACTTTGCCATGCTATTTTCAAGCGCTAACGCTGCAAAACTTGAGCGCCCCAAAAGCCGTGCAATGGCATCTCGTAAAGCGATAATCTGTTGCAAGCGCAGATTGTTACCAGGATACGCACGATTCGAATAGGCAATCCAGAATGCCTTACGAGTATCCTCAACCACACAATACTTCATTACCTGTTCAGCCCGGGGTCTATTAACCTCCATACAGTATCGCCCATCATCGGTATTTGTAAGACTTGCAATGAACATGTCACTCAAACCTGCAAGCTGCTCACGACTAAACACCAATGTCTGTGCATCTGCATTAATCGCTAAATCAAACTCAGTACAAAGTGCCGCAGCCTTTTTCCTGAGCTCCTTTAACTGGGACTGTTCCTCATCAGGAAGATCAAGACCTTCACGCCCATATCCCGCTATCATCTCGGTAACATAGTACCGCTGTTCAGAAGAAAGCTGCTCAGTAGTATACACACCGTTATAATAGGTCATTACCGCGCGGTAGATTTCCTTATGAGCACTACACCGTTCAATCACAAATGCTTCAAGTATCTTGCTGGCGTCCTGAGCAGCATGACGTAACGTATCGCGAGGATCAAGCAACATAATTAATTCACAAAGCCCGTGTACTTGCTGCAAGCAAGCATCACGACAGTCCAAAGGATACATTGTATTTGCAAAGGTACGTTCATCGTCAGGAACAATGATTATATCATCCATAATACGCTGCGCGGTTGCTATACATTCTTGTACATACGTAATAATACCCTCTTCCGTATACCGACATAAAGCAGCAACATCCTCCGCACTGGTCATACTCGTGGGAATGTGATATGACGCGGCAAGATTCGTGCTCTGCACAAGCGCCGTTACGACCTGTAGCATTAATAACCACCTCATTGAATATCGCTTTACACAATACATACATCTTTACCTTGATAAACACCTTTACGATATAGCAAATACCTTACTACTTCCTATCATAGGAGTCACCTGTCTGTCTAGTCTGCTCGCAAATCGCAAAAGCCTCAATTTTGCACTATGTATGGCATACGACAACCATATAGTATCTTTGCAAAAAAGCTAATAATCACCTATACTGTTACGTTGCATGTATTATGAGTGTGTAACAAATAATAATGTTTTTGTCCTTTTACGATCCCTCTCAGGCTGCTGTATGTTACCTATCTATACTTTATTGCTTTGTTCCCTATCAACCACCATATACACAATGGATACGCAAAGAACGGGACTGGGAATACCGCGGTCAAAAACCTCACCCGACCACCCCGTAAAGCCGATTGCCACACAAACACCACCAAGACCATTGACCCCATCAATTCCTCGGAGAAGCACCACTCCATCATATTGGTCGCAGGACAACCTACCCATTGTACGGGGAAATGAGGCAAAACGCCTCTTGTACGGACAGGCGGTGACTCATTTTTGCATTCTAACAGTACTCAAACAATGCACCTGCGTAGGCGACATCATGGATATTAAAAAAATAATCGCAGCGTACGTATCAGAAGGAAACCATTCTGACATGAATTGCAAACAGAAACGATGCAGAGAGCGACTGAACCTTGAGCAACTTCCCGACAGCGAGGGAATGTCATCATGTATTCCAATGACTATTCCGTTGAAAGAAATACACCAAGCATGCAAGTCACTAATTATAAGCCCCAAAATACTATGCATAGTTACCGCGCAAGAAGATACATCCACCGCAACACTACAAAGAATATCAGAAAGTCCATTAATCCGTCTCAATGAGTCTCAACTGCAATCATTAACTTTGCATTCTACCTCCAGGAACGTAATTCTTATACTGTCACCAAGTATCTTAGAGAGATATGAAGCATATGAAAAATTGAAAGCACAAAAATTCTACTATTTTTCATACCCCGGAGGCTCTCCAATAGGCTACTCTCAATGCATACCACCATCTCGCGAACGAATGGTGTACCAGGCGTTCAAAGGCATTTACCCATACGTTACTACAGATTTGTTCTAACTCCGCCCACAATGGCACGTACTTACTGCCCTTTGTGTGCTACACTGCTAACCACAGTTAACACACGGAAAGGGTATTGTGCAGATTTTTTCTCTAAAAAAAATAACCATAACAGGATTAATATTCTTATCAATCGCAGCGTACGGCTCACATAAATCAAAATGGATATGGCGCCCGATACAAAAGGAACGATTCGTATGGCGAAAGGTTGCTGCACGGAATACTCTCCCAAAGAAAGATACTCTGTTCATTCTCTACAACAGAGTCGCAAAAAAATTTCTTGCGGGACAGGAAATTACCCTTGTACACTATAATGACAACAATCCTTTCATCACACATACACTCCAGGACATCCTACCTGCACCACTTATAGACCATATCATCACATATATTTATGCCATACGAACAACATCTACTAGCACCTTTGGCCACATACCAGAGGTAGGATCTGGTAAACAAGCCATACAATATAATACGTCACAGTTACTCACCGTATCTTATACAAACTTACCACAAGATACGGTGCTCATATGTCCTGCTATCCATAATACTGTACGCCAGACAGTACAGCACTCTATTCCGCGTACTCAATGTGAACACCCTAAAATACCTACGCCACCCGCCACAATAACAGCATTAAATGTATACAATGTTATAGACAAGCCCCCTGAGGAAATCCCTACTTTTGCCCTTCTCATACAAGCATTTGAACAAGAGCCAACTCACTTTCACCCATACCTCACAATCCCCGGAGCTCCTTCAATTCACGGCCCCACCCCCGTTACTCCAGAAAAACTCCGCAATGATGGCTCATCTGATAGTAGTGGTTCTCATCCATCCCAAAACGATTCACAGGAAGAAGATCATGCAACCAATACCTCTCCCACAGCGAGAAGAAGCTTATTTAGAACAGGGACACCTGATATCTATCCCTGACCTGTGGAATTTCAGACGAGGCTTACATACTTGTTGACCCCACGTCACCAATACACGATTTACACGATTCCAATAAAAGGACGGGACTAGCGCCTTTAACGCTTTTTCCGTCGCTGCAGTAGTCTTTGTACGTACCCATTTAAATTTATTGGCCAATCGGTGTACATGAGTATCAACACATAAGGCCGGATGCCCCCATGCATAAGACAAGACAAACGCGGCAGTCTTGGGACCAACACCCGGCAATTCTAAGAGCGCACCTTCATCCTCAGGGACTATCCCCTGATGTCGATCAATGAGCTTACGAGCAATCGCATGTAAGGTACGCGCTTTTGATCGATTCACGCCAAGCGGCTTTAGTAATTGTTCAAGCTCTATAAGTGGCATAGCAAGCAGCTCGTGTGGCGTATGAATACGCTCAAACAACTGCAATACAATGGGATAGGTAATGCTATCTCGTGCACGTTGACTCAACACACAGGCAATCAGTAGCATAAAAGGGTCTCTACCCTTATATGCTACCAAGAGATCACCCATTGGCTGCGGCAAAAACCGTATTTGTTCTTCAAGGCGCTGCAAGGTGCGAATAATTTCCGACCGTTTACTTGCTGGCATAAGCCCCCCCTATACCTTCCCCCAAAATGAAGCGCGCAACGGCTTCAAAGCCGTTGTATCACGCGAAATGGCGTTCCCTTCGTAAACACTAATTTCGCCGCAGCAAACCCTACTTCGCCCATCCGGGCCTCCTGGCTCGGCCGGCTTCGAAGGGTTCTCCTGGCCATTCATCCCCAGGCTTAAAAAGCCTTGGTGTATTCTGGCGTAGGAGAATAAATCGAGGGCCCGGAAGTACATACATACCACCGAGCCCCGTAGCGCTTTGGTATAGCATTTATGGCCACCGCATTATGCATGTGGCAGCAAATAATATCAATCAAAAATAAGCCTACACGAAATCGATCAATACAACAATATAAAGAATATTATATGCTAATCGAATCCATCAATCTCATTAATAAATTCATAATACGACATTTAAAAACAGGGAAAAAACTACTAGGCAGTACCAAACACAAGAATGGTAGTTCTTATCAGTCATAGTAAGGCAACTATTTAAATATTGTTTTATAACGAATACCCACTGGAATAATAGTCAAGAAATTTCAGTATGCGTACACACCAAAAGCCGATCAATCTGCAGCAAAACGACTGCCAGAAACACACAACGTCTTACAATCTACTGTATCGCGTGAAATTATCTCTATGATTCCCGCTGCGGTCTGACTTTGCAAGTCCCTAAACCCCCGGGGTACACTCTGGCGTAGGAGAACAAAGGTACAGCGCGACGCATTAATTTTTCTTATTAAAATGGCAGAAGCCCAGCATCTCTACCGGGCTTCTACACATCAAAAAATAAAAACGGAACTACGCGCACGCAGTGTACCGACTAGGCCACTACAGCGGGAGCCGATGTTGGCGGCGGAAATGGCGCGTTCACTTCAGCACACATATTAGCTACCAACCCCAACAAAAGAAACACTGCCAATTTTTTCATAGTTCATTCTCCCAATAACACAATAAAGACCGACTTAATTTCAGTGATAGTGTACAGCAAAATCCTTGGTCTCACAACTCCATTTTAGAGAATTAATAGGGATTCCCCTAGTCGGTTCCTCACCTTAGGTGTATATTGATTGGTGAACTTTATTCACTTTTGATTCAGTGATTGTTATGGCCTCTGTTACATCATATATTCTCTTGCTCGTAAAGTGCTTGGTAAGCACGAGCAAGTTCTATATGACATGCTATAGTTTCACCCGATATCAATCCTCAGAGGCGCGCCTTAAAAAATCATGGGGACTTCTTGGTGTAATTTTAGCGTGTGCTCTATCGGAAGATATCTCTTGGATACTAACTATTACTCAAAATTTACGCCCAATTATTGTATTGTCACAAAGGATTGCATGGGCTTTTTCGAACATGGAATATTTAACCCTGTACATATTCCTCGAACACCTCACCACTAAAGACTTTCGATTCAAATTCCATGATTACCTAGCTCTCACATTATGCCTTTCAACTTTCTTAGCATTATTATTTATATCTATATTCCAATATGACGTTATAAATCCGGCGCACCGTTTGTTAGAATACCGCCTATATACTCTTTCAATTTGCAATATATTCTTATGCTTATTCATGTCTCTCACCTCAGTCCTGCACAATCTAAAGCGAAGTGATACACCAAAAATCCTACACCACCAAATTAACGTACTGATAGGCTATATACTGGTCCCTCATACTATCTTTATTGCATTGAGTGTATTACCCATACCGGTAATGGCCGCTGCACAGGCCCTCTTGAATCAACATTTATTTATTGCTATCAATGATATTCTCTATCTCCTTGCGCTCTATTTTTGTGCACAGAAAATACTTGGACTACGCTTTCTCAACACCACAGAACATGTTCAGGCGCCGAAGGGCTATAATTTTATCTACGATTTTCGCAAAGTGCTGGGTCAATTAGGGCAAATTACTAGCATGGAGGAGCTCCAACAAATTACTAAACAGTTTTTTAATCAAGCATTTCGCATAGCCCCTCGCGCAGTACATCTCTACCTACGACCATACAATCAAACATATATCAACACCGATGAAGATACTCCAATAGTAAGTTGTGACACGCTCCCCGCCATTGAGCACTTTATCTGTGCCGATAATTCTGCACCATTACTTCGATACTGCTTAAAGGCTCATGTACTGATTCGTGATGAGCTTGACTTTGACTATTTTTATGAAGAACAACCCCACCAAAAGCAACTTATTGCCCTCCTTACTCATGTGAATGCTGACCTTTTCATTCCGATATACCAACACCATACTATTATCGCCTACATCGTGGTGCAACATGGATCACGTCCTGCGGACCTATTTAGTAATGTTGAACGGGATGAGATGTACGTGTTCAGCAAATACCTCAGTAATATTATTTACCTCTTACAAAACCGAAATCTCCCTTTACTTATTAAGCGAGAGCGGGAAATTTCTGAAGAATTGCATGTAAAACAGCAAGAAATAGTACATTACAAAGAAAGTATCCGTACATTGCTCAAATCAGCAACGCAGCACCACGTTGGCCTTGTATATTATCGCAAACGGGCTCTGGTGTGGGCAAACGATACCATACGACAGATGCTTGACATACAAACCATGTATGAGGTACACCCGCTGTATACCCCTGCCCTACTGCAACTTGCTCAGGATGTTTTAAAATACCAAGCAGAGCGCACCATATCATTGCATGATCCTCACGGTCGTCTCATTACCTGCAGTGCATTACAGGGTCCAGAAAAAACACAGGTAATCATATTTGCCTGCTATCCAAACCTCGCCGATACCCTCATCATTCCGTTCGACCAACTCAAAGATATATCTTTCTGGGAATACGCACTATACCTTGAAACCACTGAATCAGGAAAGCTCATTAATGAGCTCATTCCAGGTTCCACCCCTGCATTAATAGCATTTAAGATGGATCTTCTAAAAATTTCATTAAGCAGAAAAGCAACCCTACTTGAACTCCCTGAAGATGATGTTAATCCCATCGTACAAATTATTCACCATATCAGCCTCTGCACCACCTTACGCACCATCACTCCTCTACGCCATGAGCAGGGAAATGAAGTAGGGATACAGCTCTTTGGCATTGAATATGATCCAAATGGTATAGCCCAGGAAGGACTTTTTGCCACGCTGCATGAAACAGGAACTATTCTCATTAATAATATTGAACTACTATCAGCAGAAACTCAGAATCGGCTTGCTGCATTTTTTATAACCGGAAACTTTCAACCCTTTAAAAGTGATCGCCGTATTCATAGCTCCGTACGAATTATCTGTACTACCAATGCTCATATAAAACAATTAGTAGAGCAGCATCAATTTTCTTCTGAGCTCTATCGTGTACTGCATAGCAATTCATTGACCCTCCCCTCACTCACTACCTTACCACGACATGAATTGGAACAGCTCGCACAACAAGTGACTCAAAAAACCTTACAAACCCATGAACTTCGCTCACTCGTCGCACTTAATGCGCGTGATACTGCCGATATTATTAAGCAATCCCCTCATAGCATTACAACGCTCAAGCGGCAGATACAACATACACTGACAAAAAAGGCGGCGAAACAAAAACTGGATCATCTCATTATGATCGATCAAAGCACTCTCGATTTCCCTACCGATATTCCGTATGAGGTTACCAAAGCGCTCAAAATGGGCAAGGCGGCGCTCAAAGATAAGCGACTTTTCCTTCTTTTATGGAATACATTCCAAAGTCAAGCAAAAATTGCTACGCTCCTTCGTGTCAACCGTTCTTCGGTTAACAGGAGATGCAAAGAGTATGCGGTTATCACAGAGTGAGGACTAACCCATGAATGAGTCAGATCTTACATTTTATACGGAGCAATTTCTCCGACACATCAAACTAGTTCGTAATCTTTCCGCTCACACACAACGGGCTTATGCAGGTGATTTACGACAATTTCACGCATTCTGGCAGACGACTCAACAGCAAGTATCGCGCAAAATTCTCTTTCGTCACATTATGGACCGTTATTTTGTCTTTTTATTTGAAGCACGAATTGATAAAAGCTCAATAGCACGAAAAATATCCTGTCTTCGTTCACTTGCACGATTTCTCAAGACAGAACATGACATTACCTTACCATTAAAATTACGCCGACCACGGCTTGATAAAAAACTACCTCGATACCTTTCACCGAAAGAAATTACTCAGCTTCTCGACACACCCCTTGCCATAGAACATGGCAAATCACTCCCCTTCCCATTTCGCGACCGAGCAATCCTGGAACTATTTTACGCAACAGGAATACGATGCGCTGAACTGGTCGCAATACGATTCTGTCACCTTAACCTTGACGAACAAACTATTGTAATACGCGGCAAGGGCCGCCGTGAACGAATTGTACTCTTTGGTGACACCTGCAAAGAGCGGCTAAACTCTTACCTGAACCAGGAACGACTTCCGATTAAACAAGTAATGGATTTTCTATTCCTGAACTATCGACATCAACCATTAAGCACCCGATCAATACAACGTATTTGTGATCGCATGCGCGTCCTGACTAATATCCAACAACCGGTCACACCACATAAATTACGACACACTTTCGCAACAAGTCTCATTAATGAAGGAACAGATCTGTGCACCGTACAACGATTAATGGGTCATGCAAGTCTTGCAAGCACCGAACGGTATACCCATGTCTCCTTAGAACGCCTTACCGCATTGTGTACCAATCACCACCCACTTCATACTATATCTAAAGACTCTAAAGATTCATGACACCACATTTCTCTTCACCCGTCGCACCTATCAGGTTTGTGGTGTACGCCCTTTTACTTGCGTTTGCAACTATTATTGGACGTCTTGCCTACCTACAAATACAAACGGCCTATACTCTATTCCGACGAGGCAAGCAAAATTACCTGCGCTATGAACAGGTAGCATCTCCTCGGGGCAACATATATGATTGTACTGGCAAGCTTCTTGCAACCAATAAGCCCATTATCCAGCTCGTATGGCAGGGAACTGGTCATAGCACACTTACTGCTACACAGCGCACAACCTTGGCAAAGGTACAGCAGATACTCTCTCTTCCCCTTAATGAATCTGCTATAACGCAGGTGGAGCGGCGCAAAACAGCACTTATTCTCCAAAATGATCTCTCTTTTGAACAACTGAGCTGCATTATGGAGCAGTTTCCCAACGATCCTAACCTCACATTCAAGACCGATTTTATTCGCTATTATCCACACGGTACCGTTGCCTGCCACATATTAGGCTATTTATCAGCCGCAACTACACAACTCGCAGGAGTCATGGGACTGGAGAAGGCATGTGACACATTACTCCGCGGAGTTCCGGGACAAGTACTGCATACCATCAATGCCTTTGGTAGTGTATTATCACAGCAAGAAGTATACCAAGCTCGTGCAGGAAACTCGGTACAGACAACGCTTAACGTTGATTTACACATGATTGCTGAAGCATGTTTTCCCGAAGGGTATGCGGGAGCGGTAGTAATTATGGAAGCGTCAACAGGCGCATTACGTGTCGTACTTTCACAACCGATGTTCGATCCTAATATGTTCCTCACCGGAGTTAATGCGCATACGTGGCAACAACTCCTTGATCGAAAAGCATTTCTGAACCGCGTTTTTTCTGCATGCTATCCCCCTGCTTCATTATTCAAGCTTGTCACCATGGTTATGGCACTTGATACCCACCTGATAGAACCAGACGAAGTCTGGTTTTGTCCCGGATATATACTATTTTGCGGTAGATTATATCACTGTATGAATCAAACAGCACATGGACATATTACCGTAAAGCAAGCAATTGCAAAATCATGTAATATTCCCTTTTTTGAACTGGGAAAACGTATCAAAATCAACACGCTTGCACAATATGCTCATTGGCTCTGTCTCGGAAGCACAACCAATAGCATAATTGGGGAAAAAATAGGTCTTATCCCCACTACCCACTGGAAACAAGCAACCATGAAAGAACCATGGTGGCCGGGGGAAACACTCTCCGTCGCAATCGGGCAAGGAGCATTACAGGTCACACCACTCCAAATATGTCGCGCTATCGGCACCATTTGCCAAGGGTATAGTGTTACCCCACATCTCCTCCAGAATACCCCGGTTGAGCGAACAATACCTCCTATCAATCCTGCGGTATTTACTATCATTAAAGATGCTATGAAACATGTAGTCACCACAGGAACGGGGAAAAAACTTGCCAATCTTGCCAATATGCATGTGTACGCAAAAACTGGAACCGCACAAACACGCGCACTCTCCTCAGTTATCGAAGGGGACGCTACATCACAGGCCCATGGATGGTTTGCCGCACATGTCACTTACAAAGATCAACCCTCATTTGTTATTGTCATTCTAATCGAACATAGTGGCACCTCACGTATTCCCACTACTGTCGCAAAAGAGTTTCTTACCCAATATCAACAATACATAGATCTCAAAGAACACACCGCATAAACGATAGTCTCTCCTTGAGCCCCGGTACCAATTATATTCAACACTCTATTAGCTCCTGTATACACAACTATTACCGTATAATTAATAAAATATAATTCTTGCTTATTGCAAAATATTAAGCTCCTTGTATATTGGACAAAAAGGAAAGCCCTTGTTACCTTGCTACGCATAGGAATTTTAATGGAAAGAACACAGCGTTTTTATGTCATTATTTGCATATTGTTTTTTTCATATCCTTCACTCATCCATACGAATCAAACGCTCAGAGAAGGTGTAACGGGTGAATTCAATGATGGAAAATCGGTTGGATATGCCCGTATTGCAGAAGAATACATTCCTAGCCTTGGCGCGGTTGAATTGGTCGCTGAGCCACAGGAACAAAAGCCAATCATCTTTGAAAAACTGCTTGAAATTCCTGATCAACAAAAGCGGCAGATTATTTTTGAGCTTTTTGAACGTACTACGCCGCAGCAGATTGAAACAACAATATCCTTCCCCGTGCAAACGCTTGCCTATGATCTTAATTTATTTTGTTTTCACAGCAAAGACCCGGCACAGCGGGGGGCATCACTCATTTCAAAAATAAGTCATGTAACAAGTATCGTCGGTGAAGCAGAGTTATCGCGTATCCTCGCAGAACCAATCACCGATAGCGCACAATTGTATGAACGTCAGCAACTGATACACACTCTTCTAGAAAAACCAATAGTTCGCACTACATGTATTGATGCCATTGAAGCGGCGTATCAAAAGGAAGCTGCATTTGTTTCTTGTTTTATCGAGCCGAGCAAAATGGAGCGGGAGCAGGTTAATCGTCTCTTTTTCCAAAATAGCCTATTAAGACCGCTCAATGGAAATGAAGTTGTGCTTAATATCCTTGAAGGTTTTAATCGCACCTGGACGCTATGTCCACTTGTTCTTGACCAAATAGCGGGTCTTGCGGTATTACAAATTGCGAAGCACTATACGCCCATACCGACCACATTCTGGGAAGATGTCCAAAATGTGGGAGCTAACCTTGTTGAGCAATACAATCCTGTAACCTATAAAGCAACCTACGATCGAGCTTTACAACTCGGCGCACAAAGTAACTTATCTACCACTGCATCCTCCATCGCAGGAGTCCTTGCAATTCTGATCCAATCTATACTTCCTCTTGCAAAAGCACATTGGGCATATAGGAATGTAAGACATGCAATGGAAATCAATGAAATTAACAAACATATCCAACGCAAGCTTATGGGTTGTGCCGCTATAGTACGCAGCTTTGACGCACTGGTAAAACTTTCCCATACAGAGCCAGCAATGCATATGCTGTACAAACGATGGAGTGCAGAAACACCAGAGTTTTCCCATGCTTGTAAACGGCTTATGCGATTGCTCCGCTCACGAACATTCAGTGGTAACCCTTCCTATCTTTCTAATGTAGGTCGTATACGCACCGCGTACACCTTGCTGGAGTCATGTAAAGATGAGCTTGCTCATTTAATGAAGTTTATTGGGCAGGTAGATGCGTATTGTTCTATTGCAGTCTTGTACGAAGAAGAAAATAATAACGGGAACCCGTGGACTTTTGTCACCTTTATCGATCAAAAAGAACCAATGATTGAAGCAATAAATTTCCGCAACCCTATGCTTGATAGTGATACTGCAGTACCTAATACTATTTCATTCTCGGGATCTGGACTACCTGCTCCCCGTGCTGCGTTGGTTACCGGCTCTAATTCCGGGGGTAAATCAACCATCATGGTCACAGGACTGAGCTCAGTATTATATCTTGCACAAACAATTGGTATTGCGCCCGCAGAATCGTTACGTATGACACCCTTTAATTACATCGCAACCTCCTTGAAAGTTACCGACAATATTGTTTCAGGTGCGTCACACTTTGTTGCAGAAACCAAACATGCTGCAGAACTTGCGCAAATACTCGATCTCCTCCCATCTGATGCAAGGGTATTCTTTGCTATCGATGAGCTCTTCGAAGGCACTACTTCAGAAGTCGGTAGCCAAAGTCTCCATACCTTTGCCACATCATTACTCAAACATCCAAACCTTATCTTTGTCATTGCAACACAGTACCAAGCGGATCCAACAAAGCTTGAAGCAGATAGTAATGGTCTCTGTAAAAATTATAAGGTCGATGTCATTGCCCATCCTAATGGGTATATTGAACGCCCATACAAAATTGAACCAGGTGTAAGCAATGTAAGTATTGGTGCACATTTACTCGAGGAAGCGCTTGCCGCAACAGGAAAAGGACGATAATATACCCTGTATTGTTGTATCCTGTGAACTACACTAAAGCCCCCCCACGTGGGGGCTTTAGTCACATTATAATGATCGTGCATGTCGCCGCATTCCTTTCCACGCATCACCGTATTGATTGAGATGGTCAAGGATAGTTTTTATAGTATACCTCTGTGAATGCATCTTTGATCCTCCCAGTTGATCCCATTCGATTGGAGTCGCAATAGGAGCTCCGGGAATTGGTCGAACAGAATAGGGTACTACCGCTGTAGCACCAAATGCATTACGCATTACATCAATCAATACTCGTTTACCGCGTTTTTCAGTACGTGCTTCCAGGGTAAGTCTTTGCGTGTTAGTACCTACTATTATTTCTGCAAGATGCCGTGCCCATGCACGAACGGCAATAAACCGACGGCTTGGTTTGATAGGAATTGCAACATGAAGTCCCCGGGAGCCTGTTGTCATCACCCACGCCGTCAACCCTGCTTCTTCAATCTGCTCCTTAATACGTATCGCAATATCGGCAATAAAAGGGAAGTCTACTGCCTGATGATGTGGCGGATCAATATCAAACACGATCGTATCAGGGTAATCAAGTGCATCAGCAGCACTAAGCCATCGATGGAGTGTGATACAGCCTTGATTTGCAAGATACACTAAGGTTGCGGTATCCTGACATAATAGGTAGTCATTACTTCCTGAACCAGTACGCTGTCGAACACGTTTTCTCTGTATCCATGCAGGAAAATATTCCCCTGCACTTTTTTGATAAAAACCATTCTCCCCTATACCTTGCGGAAATCGTTGCATCGTCATCAATCGATCGTGAAGATAAGGAAGCAATGTCGGCGCCACCGCTCGATAGTACTGAATGAGCTCATATTTCGTAATATGGTCTTGCGGAAAGTAGAGCTTATCAGGATGTTCAATAGTGATGACACGTCGATTAAGACGAATTATTTTTGCCATACCGTGCCCGTCCCCACTCCTGCCCACTACAGCGTAATAGCAACATACAATGCCATGCTACTATGTGGGCTAAGGTAGAGTAATACTATACGTTTTCCCACAATTGCAACATCGGATTATTTTTTATCACAACAACCACAGGTACAAGAAGCGCCACATTGACATTTCCCTGCACGCTGTGTACATGCTTTATACGATGAACAACATTTTGTTCCCTGCCCGCGTAGATATCCAATACCTACTATCAGCAATAGTACCAATACCAGCAATACCACAATTGTTCGCACTTCCATCTAAGTATTCTCCATAAAGGGGTATAATTCAGCATTCCTAACGGGTTTTATCATAACAAATGGTCAAAAGTCGATATATTATTGATGCTATACTATCCGTTCATAGAGATACACGCTGTTAGGAACATAGGTCTCAGCTATCTTGATTTTCACCGTCACCTTACCACTATTCATTGCTTGCTGTACAATAGCATCAGTAATGTCCCCCGAACTTACCAACGCATCATCGCACCAGTACCAACGACCATGACGCCAAACAACTGCTGACGCGTGATCAATTAATCCCAACATAAATCCACGGCATCGGTACTGCACAAGATCAGCGGATAATCCAATCTTCTGCAGGTCGAGTATCAAAGGAATCGTCGCGTATGCCGCGGTTAATTCAAATTCTGCGATATCTTCTTTAGTAATTTCCTTGGTCCCCTCCTCTATAGAAGGAGGTGCCTCAGGAAAGGGAGCGGTATAGTTTATGATATACAAGACTTTCGGCCATACCGTTGCAACATATTTCAAACCTTCCTTACTCGCCTGGTACGCAAGAGCACGCTCAAGCGAGGTACCACCGGGCAACGATTCCATTTTCGAGATAAAATTAGTCCATCGCCGATCACTCTCAATCTCTTCTTTAGACATATTTTCAGGAAATATCGGCCAGTATTTGTGAAAGGTAGTCGACAAAAATACCCCCACCGGTAACGTAAATGCCTTGGTAAGCTTCAACTCATAATTCATATTGACAGAAGTACCCATTAAAGCCTCAAGCATATTTATAAATGCCAAATACACATTACCACCACCCACCATATTGAAATGACGTGGATTAAGTTGAACAATCTCCTTTGCTACTGCATCAACCCATTTTTGGCCAGGTCCAACCTCAAATATACCCTTATACCCATTCCATTGTACACGTGGCTCGGTATAATGGTTCACAAAATCCAATACACTGGCACGTAATTTCCTTAAACGATTCGCGGGGTGCGCATGTACCATCTGTATATAATGCCATACCTCTGGGAAGCAACACGCGGCATACAACAACTGAAGTGCTGCATTTAAAAAACAGATCCCGCTCACATTGAATGAGCCGACCACCTCGCCACTGCAACTCGTCGGCCGTGAGAGTAATGGCGGCTCCAACAAAGATAATTGCTGCATATAGGTGAGAAGTTCTAAAGACTCATCGCTACTACCATACGCCATCGTACTTACGGTACTGAGTACAAAGACCACTATTGATACGATAACCATAGAGTATCCGCTACCTCCTTACAATCGACCCTTTTCTGTAGCATAAAGGACCGCCTGCTCTTAGGTAAAGCAATGTACTCAATCTTCTTCCGTGCCCTCATGCGCGCGGAACAACTTGACAAAATAGTTTCAAACTGTACTGTTAATAAGAACATCAATTTACGTTATGATATTTTACGGAGATTATGAAAAATTCAATAATAACATCGAAGATAATTCTCCTCATGCTATTCGGAGCAATCGGCCTGCCCTTACAGGCCTCTCAGAAGTCAACCTCTTCTGATGCCTTTCTTGCCCAGGGGAGAAACCGGCCTTCCTTACGTACCCGGATTCAGTCCATTATAAAACTCAGCGAATATGATGTAAAATCAGCTGCGTATGCCTTAGTACATCAAGGGCATCATCCTCGTTGTCCTGCAACCAATCCCCATACAAGAACTATGGGAGATGCATACCGTGCAATACAAACTGAACCTGACGATGCATGTGACCCCCGTGAAGGACAACACCAGGAAAGGCTCGCTGCAGTAGAACGGGCATATACCGTATGCGCATCACCCTGCAATCGGGAGCCGTTCTGTGCATTTTATATAAATACCGATATTGCGATCCGATTGTTACAGTATACATGGAAAGCAATGATGGAATTTGAAACACAGTCATCATGTAAAAATTTTATTCCACTCCAATTTTGGCACAACAGTTCTCTACCCACAACCACCGATAAAACAATGCATTTGAAAGAACGTTCTGCACAGAGAGACACTGCCCCCCGATCAGACCTTTTAATTGCAACACTTGCACCTAATGCAGTCCCCTTGAGTATGCGATACACCACCTCTCCGCATACAATAACCCATCGCGTGGAAAATGATCCTGTGGAGATGCAGTTACGGGCATTATTTGCCGCGTATGGATTCAAAACAACCGCAACGGACTTGCCAAGAACACGAGGGGCACAACCTGCTCTACAGGAGATAATTACAACATCATTACGCACCGCATATGAATTGTCGTATCCTCCTGCCCCTCCTAGTCACGCTACAACGACATCAGACAGATCAGCAAGCCGGCAGGAAATACCACGTAAGTCAAAACAACCTGTCGAACAGGATCCTGAGGCTATGACGGCTATAGAAAAAATTATGCAACTTCATCCTCCTCTCTATACCGCTCCCTATACCATACAAATCTTAATTCCGCGCTCTCTTGTTGCACAATGCACATATTTGGTAACCCCCGATGGAAGACCACGACAAAATAACCAGAATATACCACAACTCATCGAGTCAATACGATCAGGAGCCTTTGCACAGCAGCACCATATGCACGCAGAGCGGCTACTAAACCGCATGCATGCAGGTATCATCCTCGGAAGAGATATTATGCTCAATCCTGCAAGCGGTGTGCTCATACGTAGCTCATGCCCTACAGAATCCTCTGCACAATATCAACTCATGCATGAGATACGTGCGATTCTTCGTCCAATAATCGTAAAGCTCATCAAAAAGTTAGATTTACGAAACCCTCTTATACCAAATAAAGAAACATCGCTTACAAGCGTTGTAGGAACAGAGGTTGAAAATATAGCACGCTACAATCCTCACGGCATTGCAGAGCTCAGTAAAAAATTAAAAAGCTTAACGCCGAGCACAGAGGCGCGGTCTAAATTATAAAAAAAATGGTAGTGTATGAAAAAAAATAATCATAAAAAAATTGGTATTATTACAGCATGTATACTGCTCAATGCACAAGATATTGCCGCAATGTCACAGATATCTTCGAGCACAAAAGCACCTACTACCGATAGAAATTACACCGAGCTCGGTCCCTGTGCATCCACCGGTATCGATCCTGCTCTATCCTTTTCCCTGCTCTCAGACACTATACAAAATGGCGCTCCAAAGCAGCTTGAAACATTACTCCAAGAAGCGCGACAAGACAGCGCTGACGTGGGTATGTTACGCGATAAACACGGTATGAACATTCTCATGGACGCAGCAGGAAAAGGGAAAATAGGACACCTCACCACCTTACTCGACACTCCGCATCTTACCGAAGATCAGAAAAATAAACTGAAAAATGGTCAAGATTACAAAGGCAATACAGTGTTGATGTACGCTATGTTTGCCGCTGACACAATTGCTCATAGTTTGACGCAGACCCTTGCTCAACCGCGTAACATTGCACTACAAAATAAGGAAGGGTATTCTGCGCTTTCTTACGCAGCACAAAAGAATAAGCTAGCAACAGCAACAAAACTTATCAAACTATATGCCAACCGGCAATACACAGATCAACAAGGCAAAAAGGTATATATCGTTGCGCAGCAAGACGATAAAGGAAGAACACCATTCATGATCGCACTTGAGCACAAAAATCATACACTTGCGCATCGAATCCTCAATCACACGGCACTCTCAGAGAGAGAACGAAAAGCGGTCGCCTCGACCCCTACTAACACTAATAAGACACCCTCGATGGAGGCTGCTGCACAAGGTAACGGCGCACTAATGAGGCAAATTATTCATCTCAGCTCCAATATAGCGTTGGGCACTATTGATTCCAAAGGACACGACCTACTCGACTATGCGCTCCAAAGTAACCAATGGGCCATCATACAACAACTTGAAAAAGAGTATTGCTACGTGTCACAACATGGCCATAAACATCTCGTGCGCTCTATTCATGCGATCTCCCGCTACCCGTACCCAACAAGTTACCATTACCAGGACACGCTACACAGAGTTCGGCACCTTGTACGCAATGGAGCATCTTCGCAGTCACGAACTGTGGACGGAAGCACACCACTGGAACACGCACACACAACAAAAAATCCTGACCTTATGCGGATATTGGTACCTGCTCGCTTATAACTCTTCTTCTATATTGTCCCGATAAAAATTCCACTCAAAGCTCCAATCACCTTTCTCCATTGGAAATATCCCTTTTCCTCGAGAGAGAAGACCGTACATAAAATAGCTGACCCTCCAAGCAAGATCAAGGGTCACCCCCCCTACTCCTATAGCCGTTGCTGCTGCATAATACTGCAATGATGGAGTGTGTAGCTCCTCTTTTTGCAATAAATCATCGTATGCTTTTTTATATACTGTACCTTGAAAATCTTGAACATCTGGCTGATATGAAATAAGTTCTGCGTCGGTTACATCAGGCACATCGTCACCTTCTAAAAGTCCGTGTTTCTTGAGAATACCTTGTACATGACGTTGTAATTGATCATCAATCCCACCAAGAGTATCTTCTTTCTCGTTTACTTTGCGGACCAGATTAATATGTTGCTTTCCTGGTTTGGATATTAAATACACTATGTTTCCATTTTGTTTAAGTCCATAATACAGGGCGCGTGCATCATCATATGACAGCCGATTGTCATCCAGCGAATGTATTAGAATAAAGGGACCCCTGTTCTTAATTTTTGAGACCGATTTTATAGGCTGAACACCCCATGGCTTATAAAACAGGTAACTGACTTTAGCGATATAGGGAAGCCAGTAGTACACCAAGGGCATTTTGGCAAGAAGCTTACCTCCAGGAAGATCTGTTGCATAACGCATCATGGTACTATTACCACTCGCCATGCAAGATTCAAAAATACCTCCTTGTATTTCCTTACCTCCCGTTGCACAATAGTTAACAGCGGTCGCAACACCCTGTGAGGTGGCATAAATAATTGCTTTTTTCTTCATAGGCATGATCTCGTGTTTTAGATATTGCATACAGTTACTCTGACCAAAATCTATACGACGAAAAGGGGTCCCCACCTCACCTACGGTAACGTTTTTTACTCCCAAAACATTTTGTACGTAGTCCTTTTCACTTCCCTTCCCTGCTTGGCCGGGGATAGCATACACATACAAACCTGCATATAACATCTGAGAAATAGTAAGAAACAAAAGCACCGGCATTCCCACCACAGCAACACATTTCATGATTTTTACTCCTTACGCCCTATTGCACATTACACATACGCGACAGAGGACCAGATTCTGGAACAGAACGCCCCCAGCTCGCCACTCGCCCAAAGCCTATTCCAAGTCGTTACATATGTAAAAGGGTTTTCGAAATGGGCTATTTTACAGAATGAGTAAAGAACAATTGCACTAAAAAGCCGCCCAGAGCATTATGCTCTGAAGGCGGCTTCGTGATTTTTTGGTATACGTAAAGTAATTACACCGCGCGGTGAATAGGCATACTCAACGCCCGATTTACTCGTCGTGTTACACGACTTAAAGTACGCGATGCAGCATTCGCTTTAATAACTTTTTTACTACGGGCGCGCGCAAGCTGTGCGGCAATTGAACGCACCATCGCATCAAGCTCACGTGCAGGGGCTGCCTGCTCCGTCGCAAGCACCAATTTCTTAACTGCCGTTTTTAATGCAGAGGTACGCGCAAGGTTTACACGACGGCGTTTTATACTTTGACGATATGCCTTTTGAGCTGATTTCGTATTTGCCATTGCAACTATTCACCTTTATTAAGCTTATACAACCTTTTTAACTTTTTTACTCTTCATGCATTTTGCACACACTGCACCCTGTCGTACTTTACTGGCAGCATTCCCCGCCAACGTAAAGCGTATACGATGCACGTTAGGATACACCCATTTTCGTACCCTATTGTTTGCATTGCTCACAATATTTGCGGGATGAGGACGTTTATCACACACGGTACATATTCGAGACATAGTCTCCCAGCCTCCCCTTTACTCTTGCCAAAAACCAAGGCCACTTATGACCACTTTAAGAACCCATCCAATGGGCTTTATCCTAGCATAAAAAGAGAATTAGCGCAACAAGCACCATTCACTAGAATCTCAAGAGAAAGCCCAGGCTACAAAGCTGTATTCTTCTTGCCCCTTAGCTGAGAAGATGTTGCTCTCGTGGTTGTATCCCCAGTAACTGATATACCTCACTTGCCGTGAGGGTCTCACGCTCCAAAAGTGCATGAGCAAGCATATCTATCTTGTCTCTATTTGCTACAATAATTTCCGTAGCACGCTGATTACACTCACTCATAATACGCTGTACTTCATTATCAATAGTGCGTGCCGTTTCTGATGAATAGGGAAAAGCACGCTCAGAGGGATCATATACGATAGTTCCCAATACGGGGGACATGCCATAGTAGCACACCATATTACGTGCTATTTCAGAGGCACGTTTAAAATCGCTATATGCCCCAGTTGATGCCGCCCCTAAGACTACCATTTCGGCAATTCTTCCCCCGAGGCATACCATAATCTCTGCACGCATCTCTTCCTCAGAACGAGAATATTTATCCCGTTCCGGCAAAGAGTGGGTCACCCCTAATGCGGGCCCACGCGGTATAATCGTCACCTTATGCAAGGGGTCAGTCGCCTCAGGCAACATCAAGGTCACGATTGCATGTCCTGCCTCATGAAATGCGGTCAGGTTACGTTCATGCTCAGAAAGCACAATAGTACTCGAACGCTTTCCGAGCAGCATGCGATCTCTCGCTTCTTCAAACTCAACAATAGTTACTCTGTCATTGTCCTTCTTTGAGGCATCAATAGCCGCTTCATTGATTAAATTTTCCAAGTCTGCACCAGTAAAACCAGGGGTACCCCGTGCAATCTTATGTAAATCAACTGAGGTATCAATCTTCACACCTCGAGCATGTACTTCAAGGATCTGCTGGCGGCTCGTCACGTCAGGATACGGAACAATGACTTGACGATCAAATCTTCCCGGACGAAGTAAGGCCTTATCCAAAACATCCGGACGATTGGTCGCCGCTAACACCACCACCGATTTATCAAAATCTGCAAACCCGTCCATTTCGGTAAGCAGCTGATTTAAAGTCTGTTCGCGCTCATCATTGCCACCACCGAGACCACCACCACGTTGCCGACCTACTGCATCAATCTCATCAATAAAAATAATGCTCGGGGCATTGCGACGTGCTTGCTCAAAGAGATCACGTACCCGAGCCGCACCAACGCCCACAAAAACCTCAATAAAATCAGACCCGCTAATTGAAAAGAACCGACAATTTGCCTCACCAGCAACCGCTCGAGCCAACAAGGTTTTTCCATTACCAGGAGCACCTACAAGCAACACTCCGCGGGGAAGTTTTGCTCCTAATCGATGATATTTTTCCGGATTTTTCAAAAAGTCGACCACATCGGCGAGATCTTCTTTCGCTTCAGCGGCACCAGCAACGGAATCAAACCGAGTTTTTATCTGCGAAGGAAGGTACATACGTGCCTTGCTCTTACCCATTGAAAAAACACTACTCCCTCCACTCATGTATCCTCCGCCACGAGATTGGCGAAGTAGCAACCATATTACTAATGGCAACCCTACGAGTAGTAATAAGAGCACAATATACCAAAAAAACCCAATCGGGTATGCAATACTTACCAAGACTTGGTGCTGCCGTAGCATATCCCAATCCTGAAAGGTCGCGGGAACTGTTGTCTCAAAAAAGGTCCCATCACGCAGAGCACCACTGACATTTTGCTGATCAACCTTAACCGAGGCAACTTTATCCTGCTCCACATAATAGAGAAATTCAGAATACTTTAAAGAGCGCACGCCACTGCTGTAATCGGTCAACTTCATTAATATAAAAAAGGTAGCAGCACTGATTAATAATGCCCATAACCACCAATTGCCCTGCGGACCTCTTTTCAACTTTTTAAATTGACTCATAGTTCTCACTATCCACTGATTTGTATTATTATTTTCTTTTAGTGTACGCGGTATTACCATATAAGGTCGAGTGTTGTATGTACAAACCCACGTACACGAACGACATGCCATCGTATAGTATATCCGGATTTCCCATCTATGTCGATCAACTCACACACGCTTCACCATAACATAACAGTTCCTACCGCGCGATCCATGCAACACTGTCAAAGCTTGTTACACTGAGCCGGAGAAGTCACGGTATGACCTTGCTACTCCTGGCAAGCGCTGCCAGACCATGCTGGTGATATGCAATAGACTCCTGACGGTGAAATGGGACGAGTCATTCCATTTGCAAGCGTACAAAGATGTATCTCATGAGCCTGGTTATACACATACGTATATGCAACCATTGTACCGCAAGGTGACAATGTCGGATCAACCTTATCCCCGGGGCCAAAGGTTATTTGACGAGTAAGCCGGCTGTCCATATCGTATAAAAATAATTGCATAATCTTTTTTACCCGTCTTGAATAGACAATAATACCCTGCGCCCCATTGGCTGTTGGGGAACAGCAAAAGCTTGCACCATCAATCAGAGAACTTACCCTTGTCTTTCTATTCCAAAGCTTAATACTTCCCTGGGCGCAATACACGATAGTATCGGGCCCCAAGATCGCAGGACAGGCACAGGGACCAGGAAATTCTTGCAATAAGAGGATATGTTTCCCTTGATGCAAGAGTTCATCATGTATATATTCCCACAGTTCCCCCGATCGGCAATATACCACCGCTCCCGACTGTTCAGAAACCACACCCACTGTCGTACCTGGTAAATTCAACGCTACACTCACCCTTCCGGTAAGATCAGTGGTCATCACCCGCACGTTATGTGCAGTAAACTCGGAAAATAGAAGGCGGTCTTGACCACCTTTAGTTTTACTCCATGCAGGTCCAACGACAATGGTCCCTCGCTGCACAATAGTCTGTTGTTGTTCACCATCCCAATCAGCTACACAAATCTCAGAAATGAAGCGCTTTCCTTTTTTAGTGCGCCGTACGTATGCAATTGAAGATACAAAGCTACTGGGAGTACCCATAGTTGCACACCAGAGGTCATGTGCAATGGAAGCGGCCCATGCGCGAATACTATCACGCCGAGCCCATCGCTTACCCATCAACATCTCCACTGCGGAGGCATCATATAATCTTCCCGAAACATATGCCCCATCCTCGTCCATATGCATATATAACACTAATGGATATCCCGTATGTGCACGCACTTCTATATCACCGCGATTTCGAGGCACACTTTGTCGTTCTACCATCACCTTCCATTGTCCGGTATACGCCCCTATTTCGCTAAGACGTGCAGCAATTGCATCCAATTCTGGTGAAGAACTATCTAACAGCAACAATAACGGAACGCATTCAGTTGCTTGCTTTTGGGTTGCAACAGACAGTGAGGTTAAGGAAACTGACCCTCCGCCAAAAAGCACCACAGGCATCATCTCTATATAGATCATTATGTATTTTGCATATCGTTTCCATACGAACCATTCCATAGCACATCTCTCAATCAATTATGAAAATTGGATAATAATCTCCTTCCCCCATACACTCCGTGGATACAAAGCTTTTGACACTGCATGACGTGCAGGAATATCAAAGGCTAGTATTCCTGATGATTGTACCACGCGAATCTCACCCACTCGCCCCGCTGGAGTAATAAATACCTGTACAATACAAGCACGACGAACGCGCACACAGCGTGGTGGACGCCATGTCGCACTAATCGCCTCATGTACCACCTCGCCCATTTTTTCTGTTCCTGACTGTCCCACTATACTGTTACTAAGGCTTATCTCAAGAGGTTTTTCGGTAACACTATGTGGTACAGTATCTTGTTTCACCTGTTTCTGAGGAGATAATTTTTGGGGCTCAGGTGGTGTTACTTTTTTTGCTGACATCGCAGGAATTGCTTTTTTTTGAGATGACTTCTGCTTTGAAGACCCGCTCCTTCTTGAAGACTGTTTCACCTTTTTGGCCTGAACTCTTTTCTGATCATCCTTTATAGAAGGGGCTGATTTCCCTTTGATATCGTGACTCTCATGAGGAACCTCTCCTTGCACCCTCGCTGCTGCTCGTATCATCACTCGTACAGGCACCGGAGGAGCATATTGATGCGGCCGAACGGTAACCACCAATGGATCTTGATACCACGCCCCTAATAAACATAGAATCAATATCATGTGCATAACACATACAGCACACAATGGCGAAAACAACAATCTCCTCCATCCCGTCTGTCGAATCTTACAAGATCCAGGTATAATCGGACTATTATCGAAGTGGCGCAAAATCGAGTGCAACAAACTGAACCCCCTCAAGAGATTGCACAATTTCTAATAACTCCAATACGCGACAAGGCGCATGCCGATCAAAACAAAAGTATATTCCCACCGCATTTGGCTGTACCTTTACCGCCTCTGTTACCATCTGAATTGCAGCATCCCGCGTAACAATAACCCCATCAACAAATATCTGCTCACTTTTATCAACCGATATAACCATTTCTCGTGTTTTTTGCTCATGAATGCCCTTTTCAGTAGCAGAACCTTTCGGCAAGTCTACCCGAACTGAATAATGAGCCACAGGAGCAGCAACCATAAAAACCACTAATAAGGTCAAGGCCGTATCAATGAGCGGCGTCAGAGAAACAGCGGGTGAATAGTGCAATGAACCACGCCGATATCGCGCTGATCTGCCCCTATTCATATTCTTTCTCCACGCATGAGAGAAGTACGTATAATACGCTCAATCTGATCAGAAATACCTATCAACTCCTGTTCAAGCTTCGCAATACTACGTACCACCGCATGGAAGAAAAAAAGTGCGGGAATAGCAACCAACAATCCCATCAGGGTAGTGATAAGTGCCTCAGCAATACCCGGTGCAACTGTTATTATATCGGCCGACTTTTCTTGACTCATGCGTAGAAAAGAATGAATTAATCCCCAAATGGTCCCTAATAACCCTAATAATGGTGCCGCTTCAGCAGACATTTTAAGAATCGCGCTATATGTATCTTCGCGGGTAACAATTTCACCAATCACCGCGTCAAGTTCGTCACGTATCATTAATAGATCATCATGCTGAACTCCCTGTGCATGCACACGGGACTGCTGCACCATCTGTGCAACTGCATCAAGAGAACGGCCCACTAATAGTACTCCCATCGGCTCCGTGAGACGGGAACGCAATTGTTGTAATTGCTGCACGGTAATCATAAGAGTGAGCTCAGCGCGAAAGGTAGCTAATAGGAATAGCTTACGCCGTATCATCACATATGCTTGCAATGCCAAGGTCCAGCAGACAATCGACATAATCAAAAGCACCGTTAAAATAACCCACGTTGCAGCATCAGATTGACGAATTAAAGTCCATAATGGGCTACCAATAACTAATGGCATAATATCTCCTCCCAGTAAAGCATTGACCATTACTCACTATATTATTAATACTAACTCTTGTACTGTTATCGTTTCTCTCTTTGCGTAGTCTACCTAAAATGACACAAAAGATAAAAATATGCAGCGGCATCTTTTGCGGATTTCTTATCACAAACATGCATAGTGTAGACATTGATCTTAACATGCTCTCCTATATAAAAAATTTAGAGCAATTTCCTCTGACGCCCCCCTTAGTACAACAGCAACCAATAAAAATAACAATAGCCGCAGACGCCTTAGAACCTTCTATAGACCTCAGAGCACCAATACAACTAAAAAGCGCGCCCCTAACGCTCAAAAAGGCATCGGGACTCGTGCTATTTCTCTATCAATTAGTAACCGTATGGCAAGACCTTACGTTGAGAGAATTTATGTCTAACAAACTTCCCGACTTATATAAATACCAAATTATGTCAGAAAACACGGTATGCGAACAAATGTCTCAAGACAGGCCACCTACCTGCTACCCACGATTCTATTCACTCAGTGATTTTAATCAATACCTCAATCTATTTAGAACAGCCAATCAAGCACTGCAAGAATCATTACAAAAACGTTACGGTTCAGAGTCATTTTATAGCTTAACTTTCAAAATCAACATAGGATCTGGTAGTGCGAGTTGTGGATATCATGCAGTATGTAATGTCCAAATATTGCTACAATTTCTGACCGAATCCGATCAAAAAAAGCAAAAAGATACTTTGAGCAACCTGATGAATATTGAATACCACCTTGACAGATTCGGGCTCGCCGCCCAACGAGACATAGTAACACAGTTTCGAGGAGTTCAGGATGGCATATGGAGACAATGGATAATCAATAATAGAAGTAATTTCTTATCACCTAAAAATATAAGCAAATTTGCAGAATTAATGGGAATGGATAAACAGGTTCTCAAGTATGTACAGGACTTCCTCGCAGATGCTAATGGGGAATGGCTTACCATTTACGGTATCAAAGCACTTATCGGTGCAGTACATGACCCTTCATTTTTAAAACAACCCTATTCCTTCCCTAATATGCTCTCTCCAGAGATGCCCATATTTATGCATAATGAAATACCAGATGATTATAAGAAATACCGACAATTTGGCATAATATTTCACGATAAGACAAGCAATCACTGGTATGGAGCTGCTGTCTTAAAATTACCGATACTAACCACAACAGGCAATACAGGGGAGCAGTATCACTTCATCCTTGTTGACTCAAAAAACCTCAGCCGCTATCAAGACACAGAAGTAATAGCAGTACTAGAAAAAATTCTTAATGCTACACAAGCAGACATACTCAAATATCTCAAGGTTTATTCTACATACAAAGACACAAAACCAAAATTTGCAGACGATATAAACGCAGTAGATCGTATACAAAGACTCTCTGTACTCGCATTGCAATTCTATGATACGATACGATTTACTAATGCGCCAAACTTTACCAGAGCTCGATTTACTGCATACCTAAGACAAGCGGGTTGGGCACTACCAAGTCCAACTGCTGAAGAATTGAAAACAGTGGATAGGTTGATGCAGGACGTCATTAGCAAAAGTTCTTCGTAGATCATTGACCATTGCTCACTATATTATCAATACTACCTTTTGTACTGTTGCCATTGCTTTCTCTGAGTAGTGTACCTAAAATGACACCAAAGATTAAAAAAATACTGTTTTTCCTCTATTACATAGGTACATATACCTTACCCATAGTCACATCTGATATTGACTTTTTAGTATACGCAGAACAAATACATCAGCTAGCAATATCTCAACCTATGAGAATGTATCGGTTCCCATCAGGTGCGCTAAGCGCATTAGCAACTATTACTGATCAAAGGATTTCGCCATCCTTCTCTTCGAAATCGCTCTTCATGCCACTCAAAGCAACTGATGGCACAGAAATACCAATTCAAGTTTTTCAATGTGTAGTCGCGTGGCAAGACCTCACGTTAGGGGTATTCCTAGACAAACTGCCTACCCTGTATATGTATCGGGAAATGGCCAAGTTTTACGTCCCACAAAGTCCAGATAATACGCAAGAATTAATACCTCGATTTTCTTCATTAGAGGCGTTTAAGACGTACATCTCGCTCTTTACCAAAGGTGATAATGAAAATTTGTATCAATCCCTTCAAAAAACATATGGGGATGTCAAATTTTCTGCGCCAGTACTCGATGTTAATATGGGCGCTGGAGAAGCAAGCTGTGGATATCACACTATACTCAATCTACAACTCATTCTACAATCACTACTAGAGGAAACAGTACAAGAACCTCAGCAAAATCCTCAAACATCTATGAAGATTATGAGCATACAACATCACCTTGAACAATTTGGTACAGAGGATGAAAATAAGAAACTATTCAATGAATCAGAGGGAGTATGGAGAAAATGGATTAAAGAACAAAATAAGCATTTCAAAGTATTGAATGCACAAGCAGAGGCCGTACAATTATTAAAACTCACTAGCGATGATCTCAAGAAATTACAACAAACGCCTACAGGACTTGCGGACGATAATGGGGAATGGCTCACTCTCTATGGCATGAAAGCTCTCGCTGCCTCACTTTATGATACAAAGATACTTCCTCATGCCCCAAAACTCTCTCAAAATTTTCCTATATTTATCAATACGGTACCCACACCAAATGACTGGGCACAATACAACGCATTTGGTATTGCATTACAAACAGAACCTGTTCATGATAAACATTGGTATGGAATAGTATTATTTAGACGCAACAGACGGTTCTTAAAAAAAACATATAACGCAATAGACTTCACTGTCATAATTGTAGACTCAAAGAATACAGCGCGCTACCAAGACCCTACTTTTCGAGAGGCTCTTTCTATTCTATTTAACACCCCTCAAAAGGACATTTCTCTATCTACAATGCTTGAAACACCGTCACTCGGTACAATTCAGCAATTTAACCGCACACAAAGACTCTATACATACGCATTAAACTACTATCTTGAGCAATATCGTAACAAACAAGCTGCCCACATCACCTTTGATACAAAACAATTTGTCAGTGAGCTATACAAGAGCGGGTGGTCGTATGGGGATCCAACTCCACAGGAACTTGCAGATATCAAGGAAAAAATTGATGAAATCCTCAATATACGGCTTACCTATGAACAATGATTATAACACTCGTCGTAATAATTCAGCTTTATCTTGTATTCCCTCTGCGATCTGCAACTCATATGCATGTTGTAATATCCGCCCAACGTCAGGACCCGAATTGATAATGCCCATCACATCTGCACCAGTTACAAGAGCTGGCTCTGCTTGTCGTAACACGCCCAATTCTCGTGCGCGAGCAGTAAAAAGGTCAATCGTGGAAAATTGCACACTCAACGGCTTACCCCTCTGAGGATTTCGCCCCCGTTGATCTGCGCGCGCAAGGTAGGCAAGCGCCTCTAAATCAAGATACGGCGCAATCGCCGCTGCAAGCCGTTTATAGGCCGCAGCCCCCGCATTATTACTGACAAATTGTCCTGGAGCCATATGATGCCGTACTGCAAGCACCACCGCGTGCTGCAACTTTTTTTCATGCACAATACGTTTTAATAATTGCTGTGCAGGGATTATTCCTGCCTGCTCATGCCCAATACTTCGAATCATGCCATGCTCTATGCGTGTTGTTGCGCTCTTACCCAAATCATGGCATAGCACCGCATATATCACCGTACGACGCATTATATAGCTCGGGTATGATTGCTGCGCGGCAGCATCGAGCGCTTGCATCGTATGCTCGAATACATCACCTTCAGGATGCCATGTATATTCTTGCAATACACCCTGAGTACAACCCAACTCTGGCATAATCTCTTGCAATCGTCCTATCTGGGCAAGCCAGCGAATTCCCTTTGATGGTGCATAGGAAAGCATCAATAATTTATGAAATTCTACAATAATTCGTTCGCGCGACACACCCTGTATATCCATAGAAGTACACAGTTCATTCAATGCGTCATCAGGATACATATTTAATCGACCGATAAACTGCATCACACGATACAATCGAAGCGGATCTTCAATAAATAAGGTAACATCCGGCGCTCGAAGACGACCATCTACAAGATCACGCATACCACCAAAGGGATCATATAAGGTGCTGATGAGTGGATCAAGTGCCATCGCATTAATGGTGAGATCGCGCCGACGAAGGGCCTGCTCCAATGGTAACGTTTGATACAATTGCACCGATGGCTTTCTCCCTGCAGAGTCAATACGTGGCAATGACCAATCAATCGGCATACCCGCAACACGGAGCACACCAAATGACTTGCCAACAAAATCAACAGATCCTTCAGTGGATAGTAAGCTCTCTAATGTATCAAAAGAAAGGCCATGTACCTCAACGTCAACATCATGAACGGGTAGTCCTAATATACAGTTGCGTACTGCGCCACCAACTAATAATAATTGTCCACCGGCGTCGGCAACTTTATGCGCAATGCGCGAAACACTGGGAAATAATATAAGTAGCCGCTGTACACGCTCTTGCACCCGTTCAGAAATGGAACTATGTGCCATACTTTCACCCTTCATCTAGCCTCTATAGGAAAACCATATACGAATGATAGCAATTAGGCTACATTCAATACGATGAATCCTAACCCCCTGTATATCCACCACAGGACCAATTATGCACACCAATTATATACCAGCATTCTTCGCATTGTTATGTAGTTACTCTATAAACACCCCTGCATTCTTTACGAATACGCTAACCGATACTATTGCATCATGGTTACCCCTTTCTCTCATCGCACGAGAGGAGGAACAATCGTCACATGAAATACCGCTATCTGCACAGGGAACAGTATCTGTCTCCCTTGAGCGCGGCAACGTAACGGTCGAAACATGGAATAAAGAACAAGTTATGCTTCAAATAGTAAAACATGCAAGATCAGCCCAAGAGCTGACGGCCCTGACTATACAAATAGAATCTGCTGATGAATCCTGTACAATCAAGGCAACGCAACCAGAGCGGTTCACCGCTATTGATATTACCATCATGGTGCCACGCACTATTGCCACTCATATATGTATACAATATGAAGGGAACATCCTTATATCACAAGCAACTCGTGTTAATAACCTCTATACCGCACAGGGAATTATTACAATACACGCACTTCAAAGCTGTGCGATACAGGCACGTGCCGAGGTGGGTACTATAGAGGCAATCTGCGAACTATGGAACGCATCAAGCGCACTCCTACTCACTGCACCACGAGGATCGGTATCACTTTCCCTTCCAGAGCATACTGCTGCACGCCTTGATATCTCCTCGGTGAAATATCCTATTCACTGTGCATTACCAATAACATTTGATACAGTCACTATGCCACTTACCCCAGCAGCATGGGACACACTTATGAAAAATATCACCGGCGTATTAGGGACTGAAGAAACTGCAGCACCGATCACTATTTATGCATACAAAAAAATAACCATACAAGATATTCAGCACTAAAGAGTATCATGATCACGATTGTGCCGTACAAACCAGGGAATAATCATTGAGCATGTCTCCTGCCTATAGGTATTATATGAACTATCATGCCGCAATTTCTTTTCAAGCATATATGCTTGCCACACTAAAAATCCTGTGATTACCAATGGCCCTATAATACCAATCCATCCAAAGGGAACTGCAAGAGCGATTCCATATACTCCCCACCACTGCATTATCTCACCCCAATAATCAGGATGCCGGGAATAATGCCACAAGCCGCTCGTGATAGTGGTATACATCGGTGTAACATCTTTCATATACGTAATGCGCTGCCAATCAGCAATAACTTCATATCCATATCCAATTACCCAGATCAGACCACCAACAATATCCCACACCGTTATACCACGATCTGTTGTATAAGTATTAATTAAAAGCACTGGGAGCGCTACAAGCACCATTATAAAGATAGAACATACGACAATCTCACCAAACATCCACAGGTGCCACTTCCATGAGCGCGATGAAACTTCAGATATCCCATCGAGTCGATCTGTCACAGCAGTATACCTTCGTACCCATACATAGTGTACTATACTATGTATACCCCAGATCACTACTAACATTGTAGCATATCCCCCCCGATCAAAACCACGATCCCATAGTACATAGGAGATCAATACCGCTATAATGCCACTTAACGGCCGAATACTATCAGCAATATCATAGCGATTACGTAGTACCATCACACCATATACTATGAGTGCATAGACAGTCATAATCAATACAGTTGTCATACCAGTTATATAGAACGATGGAACCATGCACTACCTCACAAATATTAATCACACGTATCATCCGTCGAAAATTTACTCGGCAGAACATAGCACCGGTGCACCAGATCAAACCGACCCACCGTGGTTGATGTTCACCGCATAACACTTTACCAATCGAAGGAGAACCATTATCAGCTATCAGCAGTCTAAAAAAGCACCCCGCTACAATACAATAGTATACGCTACTCCTATTATTAATAACGGATTTACCTCGTTGAATCTGTACGACTATATAATGCATAAACCTTTTGTGCACCCAACTCTTTGCTCCACGCTTTTAGAATACGGGAACGTTGATATGCATAATAGTACCGTTTTAACGGATCACACCCCCGATAGTATAATTGCTCGTAGCACAATAACAGTTTACAGGTAATTAAAGAATATACCGATTCTATAGTTACCCGTATATCGTGTGTGGTTATCGTGTCCTCTATAAGAAATCTACTCCTCTGCGTAGCGCGCTCATATGTATCCGTATTACAAGAGATAGGTGCTGTATCATAGTTTTCCAAAAAATACCTCAATACCCAAAACATACGCCAGCTAACCCCATAAGACTTCTTAAAATTCCAATCATATATAACAGGATTCTTACAATACGCAGACCCCTCTCTTCCTGTCTTTTGACGTATATATTCTAACTGTTCATCATCAATGTCCGTTTTGCTCTGAGTAGACACGTGGGCAATAGCCCATATTTCACCTACCCGTAAACCCGATTTTTCCTTTGTAAAAACATGAAATTCAGGAAATATCCCCTCAAGTCTTTTACTATTACGAGCTTCAATAACAGGGATCCATCTATATGACCGTGGAACATAGTTCGCAACAATGCGCGCTATATCTAAGAGTAGCGGTGTAGATTGTTGTATCAATACTGCCTTCTGTTGCGTTACACGCTTCCGTGCCTCCGTTACTTTTTCATCCACGCATGACCCACACAGCACACTCGATATGCACAGTATACTTACCAGTAACACCCGCTTCATCAATGACACTCCTATCCACTATCATCAAAGCATCTGATCAATAAATAGAATACGCGATACATTGTGCTACGCAAAGCTTCTCCCTTAGTTACATCTTTAGATTCTATTAAGTTTTTTTAAGGAAAAGATATTTTGAGCAAGATATTTTGAGCTATGATAGAATTAAAAACAATGGTCTAGAGCTACAAAATTAGACACTATCATGCAAGAAAAATACCACGAAGGGGAAAATTCTATTATGGCCTTATTAATGCGGTATAGCCTTATTATCACACTTGTTACAATATCGCTGACACATAACATTACTATGGTCGCGCTTGAAAACCTAAAAAAAGTCCCCGTGACCGCACTTCTCTCATTTGCATCAGGCCTACATAACGGACTTCTTGGTGCAACACATGTCCAAACCGCTTCTCAGGAGGCACTACTAGTCGCTGGACCCCTTTTTACATTTTGTGAAGTGGTTGGTCAATCAGCGATACCAATATTGCAGCACATACGTATGAGCGAGCGAATGCAAAGCGAGAATCCCCTGGATACTCTCATGAGAACACGCCTTACGACGATAGCAAATATCCCCTGGTTTCTCAAAACATATGGTTCTAATGTCACAGCGTATATAGCTGGGTATCTCTGTTATGAGGCGTACAAAAAAATTCCTATTAAACAAACGTTCGAAAAATATCCGAATGCATGCTTGGCACTTACAATGACAACCGCCGTCGGTATAACAATCATAGGAATACGCTACGGTACATAACATAACTCTTTCATTACTCACACGCCCATCACCTTTGACACCTACAATCCCCGTTTTTTCCACCACTCGTCTGTTTTGAATTCTTCAGGAATACTTTGATACGAGTTTATTCGCTTTGTCTTTTGCGAACATTTTGCAAGTTCTTTTCCAAATCCATCCTGCTCGAATAGCTGCTTTATATTCGCTATTTTATCAGTGTTTCTCTGTTTTTTATGTGGTTCATCATCAGGATCTTCTGGCAATCCCCCAAAGGTTGTAGCACCGCCAATAATAACTTTGTTTTTTTCGGTAACATTATAACCACGTGAAACGTTATACGCCACGTGGTTATAATATGCATCAACCTGCTCGGGACCAAAATCCATCGCATACTACATGCAGCAAAACTACCGTGTAGACGAATTGACAATTCGCCCGTATTGACTAAACTATTCAGTATGAATAATTTAACATAATCATACAGTAGTACCATTGAAGATAAACATGAAGAAAGTTAACACGCTATTACTTATCGCAGGATTCATAACAACAAACGATAACATGTGTTTTTCTAGATTCTATCCTGCATTCATCGCAGGATTTGCGTACGCTGCATCAACACATGTCAAATCTTATGGATCACAGTCGTTACGAGAAAAATTGTCACTTATATCCGCAGGAGCCTTGGCTGGATCCCTAGGATCCCTAGGTACAGCAATAACGCTGACTAGAGGAATAAGGTCATTAAAGGTTTCCTCAGAAAAACTTCAATCCATAAAAGATTCCGTAGCGGATTCAGTTATAATTGTTCCGCAAGGACAAGAGTTTCACGTCATCTGTCACTCGCTCATAAGCCCAATAATATGTGCAACTTTACAAACTGCTCAGCAAGAAAAAAATAAAGCTGTACAGTATCTGGTAAGGTCTGAAACAGAGTTCCCTTCTGTAGAAAAGCAATTTATTGCTCTTGTCGCTAACCATCATCTCAAGCAAATCACAAATGCATGGATAGCAAAGGAATTTGCCCGCCAAAGTGCAGCTTTTGCGGCAGGATACGTTTCAGCAATCATCCTCAACCAGTTTCTCCAGGACATTACAAAACTGCTTAAAGAGCACTCAGCAGAACGCAGTTACAACAAAATGAAGCGCGCAACGAATTGAAAGCCGCGAAATGGTGCTGTCAGGCGTAGTCTGAAACTACTCGTGTGACACTCCCGACTTCGTATACAACTGCGCCGGACAAGTCATAGACAAACGAAGACTGGTGGAGCTGACCGGGGTCGAACCGGTGACCTCATGAATGCCATCCATGCGCTCTACCAACTGAGCTACAGCCCCATAAAAAATACGGTATACGCATATGGTATACAAGTGCTTAGTATAAAAAGGAATAAAAAAGGAGTAAACTTTTTTCTACGTTTATTCATACCAATGTAATGTTACAATTGTGGGGGGTTATCATATGAGTTGTGTCATGCGTTTAGTAACACTATCTATCGGTTTCACTGCAGCGCTTCATGCCGGTCAATTTGATATGCAATCCATCGCCTCGGATTATAGTCAGGTAATAATTCGCGCGCAACTCGATGAAGGACAGGTGATTTTTCAAGACACCCTTGCATTTACCAGCAGCAACCCTGACCTGCCAGTCCATGGATGGTCAAGTAGGCAACAGACGCATCCATTTTTTGATAAAGCATCTGGCGTATCAAAACCTACATACCGAGACACCGTAGAGTTTGTTGTAACACTGCGTCCAACACAACAACCAATCACCACCCCTACTACGCTTTTTATGCACTTTTTTAGTAATAATAAACGATTCCCTCAAGAGCGACAATTTCGTATTATGTCACCGGCAGATGCGGCAACATCTCCTTCTCCATCAATCCAAGAATCCGTACCCACCACTAAACCACCCCTGCTGGAGCTTCCCCCAGTAGTGCGTACCGGTGCACCAACCTTCGCCGATAGTATATATGAAGGAATACGTACTGCGGTACGATACATCGCACAAATCGCTATACAGGGACGTGCATATATCTCCCATCTTATTACCACAACCACATCACTTCCTATACAAATGCTGCTTATATTTTTACTCGGATTACTGATGAGCCTTACACCCTGCATCTATCCCATGATACCGATCACCGTAGGACTGCTTGGAACCTCTTCAGCACAATCGGTCTGGCGTAATCTCTTTCTTGCCCTTTCCTATACAGTCGGCGTTGCAACCACCTATGCTCTTTTCGGGCTTTCTGTTGCATTTTTCGGCACACAATGCGGCAGCATTATATGTAATCCTTTCTTTGTACTAGGACTTGTATTATTTTTAGCATATTGTGGTGGTTCTATGTTTGGTTGGTATGAATTTTATATTCCACGATTCTTACAGCCATCCTCACGCTTCATGAAGCGCGGCTCTGCACTGTCAGTATTTGCTTTCGGTGCTGCAAGCGGACTTATTGCCTCTCCCTGCATGTCTCCCGGCCTTGCACTCGTATTAACCCTTGTTGCATCATTACAACAGTACTTTCTTGGATTTTTATTACTATTTGTCTTCGGCATTGGTTCAAGTATACCGCTCTTAGTTGTCGGAACCTTTTCAAGTTCATTACATCTCCTACCCCGTGCAGGCATGTGGATGAATGATGTCAAAAAATTCTTCGGCCTTATGCTCTTTATGGTATGCTTTTATTATCTACAAATCATCATCCCAGCGTGGATAGTATACGGTATCGCCTCTCTCTTTGTATTTTTATGCGGCATATTGTATAGCACTAATTTTATTACAGCACACTCTCTCGCCCGTATGCTGTGGGTTACACTCGCAAGTTTTATACTCATTTTCACCGGCTTATACATGGGCTATACCAGCATTATCACTTGGTATATTTCTCTCGCTCAGTGCACTTCAGAACATGTATGGTTAACTGATTATACTGCTGGACGTACACAAGCACAGCAGTGCCAAAAACCAATGCTCTTAGATTTCACCGCATCATGGTGCTCATTATGTACAACATTAAACAAGCGTATTCTTAGCCATCCGCAGTTTCAAACCGTATTTGAAGCCGTTGTTCCCATCAAAGTTGATGGTAGCAGCGCAACTAACCCACAATACCAAAAACTCATCGCGCAATATCATGTACAAGGACTGCCAACGCTGCTCTTAGTAGATCCCCATAATGAAGCGGTACTACACACTTGGCACGCAGAGCTATTGGACAAAACTGCTTATGCATGCGCTCAAGAAATAGGTGCTGTAATACATGCAAAGAGCTGACGACATGCAGTATATCTATGCCTTCAGGAACAAGAATTACTTGTCCTGTATATCGAATACTTCTATGGTTGGAAGAGCACTTACACTGTAAGAACCATCTTCTTCACACGGTTTAATATTGATAAGAACCTGTTTACCCCGCTCATCTCGAAGAAAGAGAATATCATCGGGATTTCCCGTGCTCGTATAACCATCGGGCAAAAGCTTCAGAAGACTCCCGGTATCAATGCATATACGATACCATAGCTTTTCCCCAATATTGTACCCCAAAAACTCTCCGTTGTGATCTGTTTTAACAGCAGCTATTTCATGAGATAAACGTATCGTCTTGATTGGCTCCCCGCCCAGTTCATTGTATACGTTGATCGTATCAGTACCAGCACCACAAAGAATATTTTTTTTACGAGATGACCAAGCAAAAACATGTCTAGGGTGAGAGCATTCTGTATTAACTTGTAAATTCAGACATTGAATACCTCGTATCCGCTGCCTCGCTGGCAATTCAAATACAGAAAAACTTCCAAGAGAACTTTCAGGCAATAGCACTTCTGACTCATCCTCACTAAACTGTATCCTATCAAAATAGTGAGCATATTGACACTTAATATTATTATGGGACATCAGCACCTTATCAAGCAACTTACCTCCATTTTGCTGATCCTCACTTTCATATATTTTAATATTGCCATGTGTACTACCCCTACCTATAACAACAATATAGCGAGCACTAGGAGACATACTAACTCCAAACAACCACTGATCCTCATAGTACTCACCCTCATAGTTTTGCAACCCATACGTTAAGTGTATTTGAATATCCTCCTGCCAACTGTACTCTTTTCTAGAGGTTAATAAAGAAGCAATAATAACTCTGACAGAATTATCAGGGGGATTGTTAAGGCCCATAAACATAAACCCTGATGCTGCCAAGGCACTCACCGTCCCACACCCTTCCCTCTTGAATAAATTATTTCCATTAAAATTATTGCGGCAAGCAAAAGGAACAAATCTTTCGCAATAGGATGTATTATTTATAATCTCGCGTAGCTCTTTACAGTAATATCCTATGTGATCTATCAGTGTAAGTTGTCCTGCAGGTAACGCAGATAATTGCTCTGCTTCATCATCATCATGAGCTGCAGATTTGCCAACAACCAATTCAAAGGCATTTTGTCTGAAAGATACACTATACGGTGCTGACGGTACTTTATATGGCGCTGCTTTCCGGCACCGTGCAATTCTATATATACCGTATACTGCTCCTGCAAGGCCTACTGTATGAAGGATAGGATGCCTTTTGTACTGCTGCCAAGTTTTGCGTAACGGTGTAGCTTGCCCAGATGATACACCCTGCCTATGTATCGATGGCACATTTACCTGGGCATACAAAATAACAGGTACACTTACAAATAGGCAGAAGAAGGTATACAGAAAACACACAATTTATACTCCATCACACGAATATACCAATCCTGTAGTAATACTATATTATTTTATTTTTTAATCAAAAAGAAACCTCAATATCGCGACAAAACCACATCCAGTAACCTATCACGTACACACCAAGATGTAGTCGAATATATGTATAACATTAAAACAAGCGTATTATTCTTAATCATCAGTTACAAACCGTACGTTCCCATCAGGAACAAGAATTACTCGTTCTGTATATCGAATACTTCTATGGTTGGAAGAGGACGTGAACCACCTTCTTCGCATGGGTTAATATTGATAAGAACCTGTTTATCCTGCTCATCTCGAAGAAAGAGAATATCATCGGGATTTCCCGTGCTCGTGTAACCATCGGGCAAAAGCTTCAGAAGACTCCCGGTATCAATGCATATACGATACCATAGCTTTTCCCCAATATTGTACCCCAAAAACTCGCCGTTATGATCTGTTTTAACAGCAGCTATTCCATGAGATAAGCGTATCGTCTTGATTGGATCTCCGCCCAGTTCATTGTATACGTGGATCGTATGAGTACCGACACAACAAAGAATCTCTTTTCTACGAGATGACCAAGCAAAAACATATCTGGGGTAACAGAATCCTGTATTAACTTGTAAATTTAGACATCGAATGCCTCGAATTTTATTTCCCGTTGAAAAATTAAACACAGAAAAACTTCCAAGAGAACTTTCAGGCAATAGCACTTCTGACTCATTTGCGCTAAACTGTATCCTATCGAAATAGAGATGGGACTGACACCGAATATTCTTGTGGCACATAAAGAACTTATATTGTGATGTCTCCTGGTCCTTAACGTATATTATAATATCGCCCTTTATACCCTCACGGATAGAGCATATTACAGCAACATATTGAGCGCTAGGAGAGATGCTGATTCCAAACCGCTGATACCCGTTTACAAACTCTAATGTATGTATCGTCTCTGTTGAGTATTCTGTAGCAGCACGAGTAGGCAGAGTCATCGTATTAACCGTATTAAGATATAAGGAGCTTTTGTTGTATCCCTAGTATCTATTTTCGAGCTCACAAACGCAAATACCAAGCCCGTAATGACACTTATTGTTCCACCCTTTCCTGTTTGATACAGATTATTTCCATGCCAGTCACAATAAGACGTATGCGCTCCATCCGGAGATAACAGTCTTAAGCAATGTTGTAGATGACTTTTCAGTGTAGGCAATTCTCTACGAGTCATCGAAAAATTTATTTTATCCTTTTCACTATTGTCAATGTGAGTCCTGTCAATGACCAGATTCTCCCTCAAAGATACCACGTATGGTTTTCCTGGTACCACTTCTGAAGCTGGCTGTAACGACAGCGATGGCATATTTACAACCTCTGGCGCTAACGCACCTACCCGGTATCTCGTAATTCTATATATACCGTATGCTACCCCTGTAAATCCTACTGTATAATGGATAGGGCGTTTCTTATATTGCTGCCAAGTTTTACGCAATAGTGTCATTGATCCAGATACTGTCCCTTGCTTCTTCTCCACATTCTCAATCGATGGCACATTCACCTTGGCAAACAGAACAACAGATGTACTTACCGTTACACAAAGCAAAGCGTGCAAAAAACGCATAATAAGCATCCCCCTAGAAACTTATCAATTCAATAATAATACTATATTATTTCATTTTTGAGTCAAGCAGCAAAACCCAACATCACGTTCTGAAAACCCTCTATCTGCCTATCGGATGCACACTAAGGTATAAACTCCAGAATAAATCACATAACGGACTTTTTAGAGCCGCCGGCAGCTAAACCCGCTGCGCCCGCTGAGAGGCTTCCCATTAAAAAGTCTCAGAGTATTCTGGCGCAGTAAAACAGATCTCAAGCAAGCTGTATATCATCCAGGTCTATGACCATTCTTATTCTTTTGATGATCCACCTGCCATTCCTTATTCTTACGCAATTCTCCGTATACAATATCCATCACCTCATCAATCAGAGCGTAGATGTTTTGCCCCTCACGGCTTCCATACGCCTCATAATTTGCTACATGAACACGGCAAGTAACACTATTATGCGCATGTGAAGGATGCCCTTCAATAACCACCAAGATTGTATGTGGATCACGATGCTTATCTACAAATGCTTCCACTTTATGTAACTGTTTACGAATATGTGTATCAAGCTCCTTTGTATGCTCAATACCTCGACAAGTAATTTGAAGATTCATACACTATCGCCTTTCATCATGTTTACTGACTATATTCCTGTCGAAATCGTGGAACCATACCCTGCTCCGTCTGCACCCGTTCTAACCATACCGATAAGGCGCGTACCCATACAAGCTGATCACCATACTCTGCCTGATAAATAACACATGGTTCCTGAGTTGCCTCAAGAAGGCCAATTCCTAGTACTCGATATCGTTTATGTGGATCTTTATAGTGACAATACACACCACCCACCTGCACTAATACTTCTGCACCTTTTATTCTTATCGCAAGAGGCTGTTGTGCCATACGTTCCATCATACCCGTATACTCCTCATATACATCACGGCCATTGCAGTTGGGCACAGCATAGCAGTAATATTCTCTCTTATCCAGACCATATACACTATACAGATTACCCAACTACCAACTACTCATGAGCAACTCTTTAGAGCTTTTTTCGCACAATAAACTTAATGGGCGCTCCCCGCAGGCCATATTCTTTACGCATTAACCCTTCAAAAAAAGCACATTGTGATGGTCCAAACCATACCGGCTCATTCACCGCCAAACCAATCGTAATAGGTGACTTAGCTAATTGACGTACCTGATGCACAACCAGTCTATTTTCTTTATGCATAAGTGGTTTGCGTAATAATGCCTGTGTAAATAAATGATAGAGATCAACCCCTAAAAATTCACGACTATGCTGCTCCCATACTGAATGTACCAGCGGCATAATTTTTCCTACATGCTTTCCCGATATACAGGAAATGTGAATTACAGGAATCTTCTTCAACAAATGCATATAGGACGAACACGCTTCCCCTAATGAAGTATGCTGTTCTTCAGTCATACTATCTATCTTATTAATCACCAACACGAGTGCCTTATATCGCTCAGTAAATGCATAAAACCCTAATTTCAATTCTTGGTCAACCAGCCTACCCTCAGTACCATCAATCACCAGCAACACAATATCACTCTGTGAGAGCTCTTGTAGCGCACTGTGTACCATATGCTTCTCAAGTATTTCACTCACCGCACTCTGTCGACGCAAACCAGGCGTATCAGCAATGATAATCTGCTCTTTATAAAACATAATCGGCTCTGCAATCACCTCACGCGTAGTACCCGGCTCGTCATACACAATAGAGCGCTCATATTGTACTAATTGATTCATTAGGGATGATTTACCAACATTTGGTTTCCCGAGCAACATTACCCGATATTTGGGTACTATTTCTTCACCCATGCCACCCGATGGGAGATAATGCACAATACAATCAAGAAGATCTCCAATTCCTTTGCTCTGCTCTGCCGCGACTGATATAAGGGCCACTCCTCCCAATGCCTCAAATTCATGAATATGCTCTTCATGGATACGCACATCACTCTTATTCACCGCAACAATAATCGGTTTGTGTAACTTTTGGATACGGCGCATAATCACCACATCATCCGGCAGCAACCCCACAGCTCCATCAACAACAAATATCAACACCTCTGCATGAGCCACTACCTCCAACACCTTCTTTTCAACTTGTACATGTAACTTTGAGATATTTTTTTTGCCAATCAAGCCACCAGTATCGCACAATTCAAAGCTCTTCCCAAGCCACGTTACCGCATCACGCACAATATCACGGGTTACCCCCGTATAATCAAGCACGATACTTTTTACCGTCGAAGACAGACGATTAAATAAGGTCGATTTGCCCACATTCATACGCCCGACAAGTGCTACTACCGGCAATCGCTTCATGATAACATATCCCCTACCTTGGTAATTTTCCCTGGAAATAGTGTCAACATGGTTCTGGTTATTTCGTCATGCACATCAACAACATCATTGCCTTTTGTAGCTACAGGCTGTTCTACACGCCTTATCTTATGAACCCCAGAAGACGTGCTCACCATACTGGTTCGAGCACTACGAGTATTTCCTCGCGTATCGATTTTTGCCAATTGTTGTACCGCCTCAAATAAGAACGTAATTGCTACGGCATATCCTGTTTGTCCTTCTAAAAGTTCCTGACAACGCGATATTTGCGCCAACATAAGATCCTGAAACATACTTATATGCGCTGGAAATTGTACCTGCCATGCTGTCCCTTCAAATTGTACCGTAATC
>Ga0207160_1012_pt2 | contig 55565 bp, 39 predicted proteins | sample Alteio_BWMinHeat_21_FD_153510 | JGI IMG/M metagenome (GOLD analysis project Ga0207160, IMG submission 153510) | Enriched cells from forest soil in Barre Woods Harvard Forest LTER site, Petersham, Massachusetts, United States -... | ecosystem: Environmental > Terrestrial > Soil > Temperate forest >... | reverse complement strand
TAAGTCCCGGTTCTTCAGTTGGTGGGTTTCCTCCCGGTATATTAGTTGGCACGCAACACATAAACGACCCAATAGCTGCTCAAGCAAAACTAGATTTAACTGCTGCTTATAATGATGCAGCAGGAAGAACCTGTACCGACATAGTTACTTTATCAGGCAACTTAGGCGGGCTTACACTTACCCCTGGCCTATATAAATCTACTTCATCACTTGCCATTTCATCAGGTGATTTAACCTTCGATGCAAAAGGAAATGCAAATGCTGTTTTTATCATACAAATAGCATCTACGCTTACTACAACATCAGGACGTCAGGTTATTCTCAGCGGGTGATGTTGTTGCTGTGCTTTTCTTGCATCCTGCCACTAAAGCGATAGACGCTAAAGCAATTGTTGTTATTACGTTTTTTGTTTTCATAGTTTTTATTTTTAATCTCCGTTACTGCGGCACAGGTGTGAAATAATTTTCACAAGGCAAAGGTGGTTAGCTTTAGGTGTTTTATTGTTATACAATCTTTTTTACTCATTATATAATTCACACATTACATTAATTAATTTCTGTAATTTTTAATTCAACTCTTCTGTTAAGTTGTCTTCCTTCAGGACTATCGCTTCCATTTACATTTTTGTTAGGTGCCGCAGGCACGGTTTTTCCATAACCTTTCGCTTTCATTCTATTGGCATCAATGCCATTTTCTATTAAGCGCTTTACTACAGCTTGCGCACGTTCTTCCGAAAGTTTTTGATTGTAAGCTTCACTGCCTTTACTATCCGTATGACCTGATATTTCAACCTTCATGTTGGGATTACTCTTCATAATAAATAACAGGTTTTTTATTTCAACATTTGATTGCGGGCGTAAAGTTGCTTTATCAAAATTGAAGAAAATATTGTTTAATACAATTTTAGAACCTACTACAATTGGTGGCAATGATATTTGTTTGCTAACCTCATAGTATTTAGAATCTTTTGGAATTTCCATGTTTTCAGAATAAAACAAATGGTTATCGGCCTGATAGGTGATGTTGTAATTTTTGCCCGGTGTTAGAATAAAAAGAAATTGACCTGTTTTGCTATTTGAATGATAAATGCCAACTACCTGTTCGGTTTCATTATCGGTTATAGTAATGAGCACGTTTTTAGCCGGCTTGCCCGATTCATCTACTACAGTACCCTTTACAAGGGTAAGAGGTGTTTCTTTTTTATTAATAAAAGTTGCCATGTAATTATCTTTTTCACCAAAGCCACCTTCGCGAAAAGAAGAGAAATAAGCATTAAGCCCATCGGGACTGATAACATAAAAAACATCGTCATCTGTCGTATTTATTGGGTAGCCTACATTCATAGGCTCTGACCAAATTGAATCGTTAGAAAGAATACTATTAAATATATCAAAGCCACCCATGGTGTTATGTCCGTTTGAACTGAAAGAAAAAGTAACTCCATCTGCGTGAATAAAAGGAGCGTCTTCATCATAAGGTGTGTTTATACTAGAGCCCATGTTTTTAGCTTTAGTCCAATCTCCTGTCGGAGTTTTTTTGCTGGTGTATAAATCTCTTCCACCAAAACCTCCGGGGCGATTACTTACAAAATACAAGGTGTTTCCATCTGCCGAAAAATAAGCGCTTGGTTCCCAATATTTTGTATTTATATTTTCATTCAGTTTTACTGGTGTGCTCCATGTATCTCCATTCAAAGTTGTGCTATAAATGTTGCCGTCTCCATTATCATCTTTATAAATTAAAATAGTTTGCCCATCGGGAGAAATTCCAACACTTGCCTCATTCGATTCTGTGTTAATAGGAGAGCCTATGTTGGTGGCTTGAGACCAACCTATTGTAGTTTTGGAAGACATATAAATGTCTTCCATAAAATTGCCTTCATCATCTTTCAATCCTCCTGTGCTTCCTGCTCTGCGAGAAGTAAAGAAAAGTGTGCTTTGATCGGCCGATAAAACAGGAGAATAATCAGCATATATAGAATTTACGGTAGAGCCCAGATTTTTTATTTTTATGTTTATAGGATTAGCCACTAAACGCTGCCCGGTTTTGCACATTTCTATATCTCTGTTAATTTCTTTAAGCAATGCTTCTTTCATGTTTTTGTTTTCAACCATGACGGCAATATATTTTTGATACGCTTCTATAGCCTTGTTAAACTGATAATTTATATGATAGGCATCCGCTAAATATTTATAGGCTACAAGGGGTGCTTTTTTTTCTTTGTAAAAACTTCCATCATAGTCATCTGTAACAGAAGAAATTGCCTGACTAAAGTAAGGAATGGCTTGTGCCTTATACCTTCGCGAACCACGATAGCAAACTCCTAATTTAAAAGCTACATTCATGTTTGTAGGGTCTTCCTTATATAAACTCAGTAACATGGGGATGGCATCAGCATAACCACCTTTAGCATAGGTAACGGATTCGTCTTTACCGTTTTGATAAACTTTGGAAAATATTTCTTCAGCCATATTAAATTTTTTCTCAAAATTGTCTATAGTGTTTTGGGCATTAATATTGTATATGTTTATGAAACATATAAAAAGCAGTAATTTGTAAATTTTCATGAAATATTTTTTGTGTGGTTAATGATTGAGTAATTAAGCTTAATGAATTAAAGAAGAAGTGTTGTAGCCGTTAATTGTTGTTGTTATCCTTTGCAGGATGGCTATAGAACACTTCTCCCGTTTTTTTTTGAATAGTTTTGGTGTTATTTTGTTAAACCCACTTCAAGAATTTTTTTCTTCTCCTGATACTCTCCTGTTGTTATTTGTCCCGAAGCAAAGCGTTGTCTTAAAATTTTAAAAGATGAACCTCTCTTTTTTTCCTGGCCTGGTACATAAAATGGCGTAGCAAAAATCCAAAAAAGCATGCTCCCCCAAATAAACCACCATAATAAGTGCATTCCAAAAAAGTGATAACCGTCGTAATACATAATTTTTATTTTTAGTGTAACTAAATTACTACAATGCAAAAATGCATACTCTTTAAAGGAAAAGTCTTACACAACTTTAGAAACAAGTTGTAAAATTCACGCATTTATAATTGGCTAAATGATAGGCTTAGTAATCGATTAATTTTAAACGATGAAGTAATTTGCGTTCGGCCTTTAATGTGGGGAAGCGATAGCCTACATATACCATGAATTTACCGAAGCTGTAATTAAAAGTTGAATTTAAATTAGTATTAAACAAAAAATAATCAAAGATGCCCATGCTGCCAATAAAATATCGTCCATTATCGTAACCTAATCCTACACGTACATTTAGCTTTCCGGCACCGGCAACTAATTGATTGTAGGTAGAATTATCATCTCGTTTATAATTTACTTGTTCGCCCCCAAAACCCTGTACAAGTGACGCAGTAGCATAGCATTTTTTTAAAAACACAAGTGTATAAATGTACCCGAGGTTTAGCCCAATACTTTGTGTGTGACCGGTACGAATAAAGGAAGATGAATCTAAACTGTTTCTAAAAGGCTGACTAACAAGAGAAGGGTTGCCTTTGGCGGAAAAATATGAATAGTAAATGCCAAATAAAAACGAACCTGCGCTTTTTTTCTGTTGCTCAGTAAAGCCAAATGTATTTCGATACGAGAATTTTTTATTGTTTACGACGTAATAACTGCTTACTTCTATATTTAGCGCATTAACATCCGGACGAATTGCATAAGGTTTGCTGCTTATATAACTACCGTATGATTGTGAATTTTTAATATAGAACCCACTATAATATTGTACAAATATATCAGTAGTAATTTTTCGCCCATATAGATTGAGCTGATAGTCTTTATAAGTTGTTTTCCCTTTTGTATTTATATTGTCGTCGAATAATTTAGCACCTGTGTTAACAATAAAAGTTGCCCATCGTGAGCTGATACTTATGCCTAAATTATACTGAAGATTAGGTGCAAAAATTAATTTATTACCACTTTTTAAATCGGTTAAAGTAAATTTTAAAAATTTTGTGGAGACGGGTAATGTAACTACCAGTTGTTTGTTATAAAATTTAATATAAGCGGTATCGTAATTAATTTTGTGAGGTTTTGTAATTACGTACGTCATACTACGGTGTGGCCACATCCATTTTTGCCATAAGGTTTTGTGCGGTATATCCCAAATTGAGTTAATGGGTTTGTGTGCGGGTACTAACGAAGTATCTTGCGCGGTGCTTTTTGACCATGAAATTGTTAGTGCAAAGAAAAGTATACGTAAAAAAATTTTCATTTTGTAAACCGTTGGAATTAATAAGGGAAGTGTAGGTTACAGAAATGATAGTTTATAGTGAAATTGAGTTAGCGATGATGAATTACATTTTACTCATATACCACTTTAATTCTTTTTCCATTTTTTTGTAACGGAAAATAGTGGTTATAATTTTTTGTAAACGTACAAAGGCAGTTTCGCTTTTTACCACATAATCAAAAGCACGGTGGTGCATGCAGTTTATGGCAACATCTATTTTATCCTGAGAAGATAACATTACTACCGGAATATCGGGGTTGTAGAGCTTTATTTTATCGAGTGTTTGCATTCCGTTCATGGCATTTTTATTTATACCATCCAACTGATAATCTAAAATAATCACATCGGGGCTGTGCGATAAACTTTCCATACATAACTCACCAGTGGCAAATGTTTCAATTATAAAATCGGCATGTTGCAAAAACTCTATTTCTAATGATTTTAAAAACACAGCATCATCATCCACTAAAAAAAGTTTTATTTTTTCGTTCTTCATATTTTAGTGTTTTTAATTGTATTAAATTCTTGTTCTAGTTCTTTACATGCTTGCGTACAAACAGTTTCAAGTTGCAACACCATAGCGGGTATCTCGTCGATTTGTTTTTGTATGCTGGCATATTCTTGTACTTTTTTTGCCATGTTTTCAAAATCGGTGCTAATGCCAACAATTGAAAAGGAAGGAATCATTTTATGCACAGCAGCGTATAATGATTTCCAGTCTTTGGTTTTTAAACTTTCTTTCATGGCACTTATTAATGGAGGTGTTTGCTCTAAATAAAGCGAAATCATTTCCATCATTAATTTAGGGTCTGATTTTGTACGATGCATTAAGTAATGTAAGTCGGTATATTTCGGTTTATTGTCAGTATGTTCTTTATCTACGTTTGTTTTCATGTTTGCAGGTTTTTTTACCAAACCTATTATTTTATTGTATAGTAATTTTTCATCTACCGGTTTTGCTATGTAATCATTCATGCCAACGGCTTTGCATTTTGCTAAATCAACTGTGGTAACATCGGCGGTTAGGGCAATTATGGGGACTTTAGAATTCATTTTATTGCGTATATATTCTGTAGCCTCAAAACCGTTCATTTCGGGCATTTGCAAATCCATTAAAATAATATCATACGAATTGGTTTGCAGTTTTTCTATAGCCAACCTTCCGTTGGCCACAATTTCTCGTTCAAAACCAAAATCATCTAACAATGTTTTCATTAGTAATTGATTAAGAGCAATGTCTTCAACCACCAGTATTTTTATATGCTTAATTTCGGTATCTAATTCTATAGGCTCTATTTCTAATTCGGGTTCGATTTTTGTTTTTTGAAAGGGGAGTATAAAACTAAAGGTAGAACCTTCGTCTATTTTACTTTTTACTTTAATGCTGCCACCCTGTGGCTCTACCAATTGTTTAACAATAGCCAAACCTAAACCTGTGCCGCCATATAACCTAGATGTGCCACTAGTTGCTTGCTGAAAGTTTTCGAATATTTTTTCTATTTTATTCTCGGGAATTCCAATGCCGGTGTCTTTAACGGCAAATTCGAGTGTAGCTATTTCTTCATTCTCATCTAATAAACGAACACTTACCGTAATTTTGCCTTGGGTTGTAAACTTTACCGCATTACTTACTAAGTTTAAAATAATTTGGTGCAAACGCACCGGGTCGCCAACCAATACTTCGGGAATTTTGTTGTCGTATTCTTTTATCAGTTCTAAATTTTTTTCCTGAATTTTTGTTTCAAACAAATGCAGCATGGCTGATATAGATAATGCCAATTTAAAAGGCGTGTGTACAAAAGTCATTTTGCCTGCATCTACTTTTGCTAAATCGAGTATATCATTAATAAGTACAATAAGGGCATCGCCGCTCATTTTTATGGCAGTTAAATATTCTTTTTGTTTGGCTGTTAAATCAGTTTTAAGTACCACTTTTGTAAAACCTATAATGGCATTCATAGGTGTACGAATTTCGTGACTCATATTTGACAGAAATTGCTGTTTTGCTTTTACGGCATCTTCTGCAATAACAGTTGCACTTTCGGCTTTTCTTTTTGCTTCTTCGGCAATTTCGGTTGCCAGTTCGGCAAACACTTTTGCTTCTATAAGTTCTTTTTCAATTCTTTTTTGCTCTGTAATATCTCTGGCAACTACAACCGCACCAATTACATTTCCTCTATCATCTTTATAAACAGAGCCATTAAACAATACATCGGTTTGGTTATGGTCTCTTACTGTTAATGGATAATCAGCTACAAATCCTTTGGCAAAAACTTCTTGATAACCTTTGCGGGCTTTATCGGGGTCGGTAAAATAATCAAAGAAATCGGTGCCGATTAATTTTTCTCGTGACAAACCTGTAACTCTAACAGAGGCTTGGTTTAAATCGGTTATTTTTCCTTTAGGGCTAATAGTAAATAAGGGGTCACGACTGGCTTCAATTAAACTAAGAGAATATTGAGAAGCTAATCTTGCAGAATAACTAACAGCTTCGAGTTCTTTATTAAGGGTTTCTCGTTTTTCTTTTTCATTGTTTTGAAAAACAAGTTCTTTATTAGCAATGACTAATTCGGCCGCGCGTTTTTCTTTTTCATTATTTTGAAAAGCTAACTCTTTGTTGGCAATAATTAATTCGGCGGCACGCTTTTCTTTTTCATTGTTTTGAAAAGCAAGTTCTTTATTAGCGATTACTAATTCGGCGGCACGTTTTTCTTTCTCTTGGTCTTGAAAGGCAATTTCTTTATTGGCGTTAACCAATTCTGCTGATTTTTTTTGTTTTGCCATCTTCTTAATCTTAATTTGTGTCGTTTGAGTTTCCAATATCTTCAATAGGGCTTCGTTTTTTATCTTTCAGCTGTTTGTAATGAGAAGGGCTTAGTCCGGTAATTTTTTTAAACTGATTGGATAAATGTGCTACACTACTATAATGTAGTTTGTAAGAAATTTCGGTAAGATTAAGTTCGCCGTATAACAACAATTCTTTTGCACGCTCAATTTTATGTATAATAATAAATTGTTGAATGGTGATGCCTTTTACTTCAGAGAAAATGTTTGAGAGGTAGGTGTAATCGTATTGCAGTTTTTCGCTAATAAAATCAGAATAATTCATTTTTGGCAACTCATCAGTATGATGAATCATTTCTGTAATTACATTTTTTATTTTTTCGATAAGCACTGCACGCTTATCATCCATTAGCTCGAGCCCCGAAATGCGTAGTGCAACTTTTAATTGTTCTAGCTGCTCGCCGGTGAGCGTTTCCATAATTTCAACTTCACCCAAATCAACAATAATAAAATGTAAGCCAAGTTTTGTTAACTCTTCTTTAACCACTATTTTGCAGCGGTTGCTTACCATATATTTAATGTATAATTTCAAAATTGGGGTTATTTATGAGGTGATAGGTTAAGCAATGTAGGCAAGTATGTTGGCATTACTTGATAAAAGAGTTACATAATTCACACATTTGGTTATCGTTTAAGAAACTGCATGCCAATTACTACTGCTAAACCCATGGTAACAAAGGTTATAAGGAAAATAGCCATGTATTTTGATACACGAAACTCATCTACTAAAAGTCTCATCGGAGCCGTAATAACGTAATTAACCAATTTGGTTACCTTTTTTAACGCGCCGTCGCCTTTAATTACATAATCTTTAGCACCAGCCCTGAATGTTGCAATGGCTAAACCCATATCTTCATTGCCTGACAGCATAATGACTTCTGTTTTTGGATTGATCGTTTTAATAGATTTTAAAGTTTCTAAGCCATTTTTACCATCCATAAAATAATCGAGAATAACGATATGGGTTTCTTTATCGACTTTTGCTAAGCAACTTTCTCCGTCGTTAAAGGTTGAGATGTTAACTGTGGCTCCAAATTTGTTTTGAAGATAGTATTGGAGATCTGCAACTGCTAACTTATTGTCGTCGACAATAAATAAATTTAATCCTTGGGTTTCCATTGTAGTTTTTTTTAAGTTGTTGGTGTAAATAATATTATAACAAAGATGGGGATGGGGGTGCCTAGAAATGTTACATATTAAAAAGGAAGTATTACATAAATCATATGTTTTTTGATTTAGTTTGGACAATTAATTTTTTCTTTTTGAAATGTTTTTAGCCAAACTATGGCAGATTCGTTATCTAAGAAAATCTTAGTAGGGATAGCAGGTTTGTTGTAATTAACATAAAAATCGGCCAACAGCTTATGGGCAAAAGAATGATAAGCTACAGCATCTGCAGAGGTATATATGTTTGCCTCTTTACTTGCCGAAAATATTCTAACATCTTTATCGATGGTAGCAAATGCTTCGCAATCTATTAAGACAGGAAATTTTTGCTTGTTGCCAAGCATTCCCATAGTATCAACCACTTGAATGGCATCTTCTAATTGCATCTCCTTGCCTTCTTTAATGTGGATATGAATTATGCCATCATCTCTTAATTGTACGGTTGTAGCCTTTAATTCAACAGTTTTCATATTATACCTTTTAATAATTGTAGAACAAAGGTGGAGACACGAGGTTATTAAAGTGTTATATATATACAGGGGAATATTACATATATCACTTATCGCTCTTTAAAAAAAACGAATGTAATTTATAAACTGCTAATAGATAAGCTTTTAAATCAGATAGTATCTTAAAATCTTGTAATAAGGAGTTCGATATTTTGATTGTGGAGACTACTCGAAAGGAAAAGCCACCAGTTGGGACAATGTATACGAATAATAAAGGAATAGGATTATTGAATTTTAAAAATACACTCTTATTACGGAATAGTTTCATTAATAAATAGGATACATATACCCTTCTATGCATTCTATATGTGTGAATCTACTGAAGCTAAAGCATATGTGTGAAAGTACTTCCATCTAATGTTAGTCTTAGATACTGGTGATCTTTTATCTCTTATGTATTTAATTTTGTGCATTTACTTTTTAAAAACCACTTTATTTAAACACATCAAAATATTCATTAAAGATATAAATGCGGTTGCGCTGATTACCTGTCATTTCTTTTAAAATATTTAATCGCTCAAAATTTTCTATTAGTTTATAAGATGACACCAACGACTGGCTTGTTATTTTGGCCACTTCTTCAGGTCTTACCACCGGACTTGTAAACAGATGCTGCAAAAGTAATTGTGCCTTTGGCATTTTTTTACCCAAAGATGTAATGCGCTTTGTTTCGCACTCTTGCTTTAATTTAATAATTGATTTAAGGCCGGCAATAGCTTTATCAGAAGTTTCTATTACACCAACTAAAAAGAATTTAAGCCATTGCCTTATATCGTGTCTGGTACGAACGGCTGTTAAGTTATCGTAATAGTGGCTGCGATTGCGCTCAAAAAAATCTGAAAGGTATAATACCGGTTTTTGTAAAATACCTGCATGAATAAAATATAGTGTAATAAGTAAACGGCCTATACGGCCATTACCATCTAAAAAGGGGTGAATTGTTTCGAACTGATAATGCGCTATGGCAGCCTTTAATACATGGGGTAGGCCTGTATCATTGTTATGGAGAAATTTTTCGAGGTCGCTTATAAGCGGTTCGACGTCCTGCCACACAGGAGGAATAAAAGCGGCATCTTTAATAGAAGCACCGCCAATCCAATTCTGACTTTTCCTAAAATCGCCAGGGAGCTTATGTTTACCTCTAACACCACTTAATAAAGTTTTGTGCGCAGTTTTTAAAAGCCTAGAAGATAAGGGAAGTTTATTCAATTGTTCCACCGAATTATTAAGGGCGTGTATATAATTATTTACTTCGCGCCAATCATCGCGCTTCTCCGGCTGAATTTCTTCTTCCTGCAACAAAGCTTCTTCCATGTTTGTTTGTGTTCCTTCAATTTTACTGGAAACAGTAGCTTCTTTTAAAACATGCAGGCGAATAAAATGATCTACATCCGGAACAAGCTCTGAAAAAGCATTTAACTCTCCCAATTTTAGGTTTGCCTTTTCTAAAAGAGGAAGTAATTCTTTATCATCAAAGTGATAAGATTTGTTAATACTCTCAGGCTTAAACGCTTTATAATCTAGTGCCTGAATATAGGTTCCTGATTTGAATGATTTCATAATTATTAATCTATGCACAAAGTTAAATAAAAAATTTGTTATTTAAGTTTGAGTAGGTTAAAGTTAAATAGTGAGATTCTTATTTAAGTTTGGAGATGTTGTAATTTTTCGAGAAATATTTATTACAAAGGTTTTACCTCACAAATATCTCACAAATAAAAAATCGACTAAATTTTAGTTAGTTGATTTTCAAAGTGTTAATTGAGGTTATGAAACTTAAATTTGGAGTTTCCTAAACTTTTGATCTAGGTTCGATTCCTAGCGAGACTACTTGACAGGAAAGCATTTCATTATCGGAATGCTTTCCTTTTTTACCTCCGTTCAAAGCCTTACTATTTCTACAAAGCAAGCTAATAGCACTATTCATTTTAAGAGTTCGATAAGTCTTATTTTCAAAAATCAACTTTTCAGGAAAGATTGAACTCACAATACGCTGTTTTATGGCAGTTTCCTTTGAAGTATAATATTTATCAAGGTTTAATATAATGTCAAGCCCATTATCAATTATTTCGCTATGGTTTTCGATTCCTTCACGGAACCTGCCTTCCTCCGCATTTAACTTGTTTAATTTTTCTTCAATTTCATACTTCATCTCTTTGTATTCACTTGAAGTTATTTCTCCATCCAGCATTAAATCCTTTCCATTGCTGATTCGTTGTTTTTGTTTAGCAATTTCCTGATGTACTTTTTCAAGCTCCGATTTACCTGTGTGATTTTGTTCTTTAAATTTCTGCTTTAAAATCTCGGCTAATAATTTTACACTTTGCGGATTTGGTTTCAAATCACTTAAATAATTTACAAATCCTTCATTAACATCTTTTGCTCTTTGCCTTTCCTTACATCCCTTACTGCAATGGTAATAGTAAAACTTAACACCCATTTTACCCTTAGAAGCAGAAGCCGTTAAATTACTTTCACATCTCGGACACAAAAGAAATCCCCTTAAGGGAAACTCGTCTCTTACCGTTTGAACTTTAGTAGGCATGTTCTTTTTTCTGCCCTCTAAAATATCCTGAACAGCATAAAATGTTTGTTCATCAATAATAGCTTTATGTTGCCCATCTACCCAATGTGCCGCTTCCTCTTTATAAGCGGGAACAAATACTTTACCAATGTAACCCTTGTTTCTAAGAAGCGTCCAAAATGCACAACGACCGGATTTTAAACCTTCCTTATTTAATTTTCTTCTTAGTTCCTCTATATTATATAAACCACTTGCAAATTCTGTAAAAGCAATTCTGATTAATTCTTCCTGTTTTGCACCTTCAGGTATAATGATTGGTCTATTGTTTTCATCACGTACATTTTTATACCCTCTTAAACTTCCACCCAACCAACGTCCTTCTTTTTTTGCTCTACGCATTCCGTGAAATACATTTAAAGCTCTTCGGTCATTATCTACTTCAGGAGCAGCTAAATAAAATGCCAACATGATTTTACTTTCGGGTATCTCAAAATCCAAAGGTTGTTCGATAGCTTGCGGCTCAACCCCAAGTTTTTTTAAATCCCTGATAGTAACATAGGCTTCCGCTGAGTTTCTTGAAAACCTGTCCCACTTTAAGAACAGAATATTATCTACATAAGCCCAGTTCTTTTTAATGAAAGCCATTATTTTAATCCATTCTGGGCGGTTAAAAGATTTACCGCTTTCATCATCGTGGTAAAAACCTGCTATTTCAATATTGTGTTGTTCGCAGTATTTATGAAGCTTATCTTTTTGGTCAGCGGGACTGTACCCATTATTTTGTTCGTCAGTAGATACACGGGTATAAATGATGGCTCTTTTTTTCATAGTCTTTTATATTTATAATTATAAATGTCATCTCCATTAAATCAATTCTTTAATAACATCTTTTATTGATTTAAACCTTCTATTCATTTTTTGTTTCTTCTTTTTTCATACCATCCATTACTATATCTGCCATGTGGTAAAGAAAATCCCGCAACTCAATTATTTCTTCATCGGTATAAAACAAATCATCTGTATTGAGTATTCTTTTACACTCAGTCAGAGATAGCTTAGTATATTCCGACACCAATCTCATGTTAAAATTGATGCTGAATGCAGCTCTTAAATACAAGAAAAAGAACGAAAAACGAATAGCTTATACAAGTATAAAAATAATCAGGCATTTTTGCCAGTATTGAAAGTGAGATTTTATTAACTATACTAAAATCGCCCACTATTATAAGTAAATCATGAGATATGGCAACCCCTTGTAAATTTTTATTCCCTGCCTTATGCGCTTCTGTGAAGGGAAATAAAATTAAATACATGATTGATTTGGTTTTAAATCAATCACAAATAAAATAAGAAAAAAAGCGATAAAACAAAATCGCAGCTACACAAAATGCACAAGTGCATTTTGTGTAGCCAGTGCAATTAGCTAAGTGTTGAAGCGGAGGGGATAAAAGTTAAACTATATTCTATTTGTGCAGGCTTCGTTTTTTTAATAGTATCAATACTAATATCTGAACCAAAAGTATTGTGTGCAATTTCTTTGATTTCTTCGGCAGTAGGCCTTTTATTCTCTTTATAGTATTGCTGGGTGGAGTATATGCTTCTGCATTAGGGTAATGTTCAAATTAACACTTCTAAGTAAAAAAATAAGTTTAAATATATAAAGGTTAAACTGATAATAAATAGGTTTTTAGGTTTGATAATATCTTAAAATCTTGCAATAAAGAGTTCGAGATTTTGATTGTGGAGACTACAAATGAAAAATATAAACCATTACAAATTATACATTTGTGATGGTTTATTTGTTTTAGGGTGATAAATAGATGGTTGAATAATTTGCCTGCTGCATATTATTTTGTTTTTAAAAATTAAGTAGGTTTATAGTTATATACTGTAAGCAAATTTTTAAATAATAGATTAAATTGTATTTATGCAGCAATGGCAAACACTTTATAACTTATGGGAACGAACTTGTATTTCAACTCGAAAAATAAATGCAACCAGTGATACTGAAACTTGGAACGAAGAAATAGAAGCACTTTACAGTTTGGGCATTGGCATAGAAGAAACCTTGCAATTTTTGTATTTTAATAAACCTACCCAAGATGAATTTAAAAATTGGCTCAATAGTTTTCAATATGAAAACACTTTAGTAAATTCTAATAATCAAAATGTTTTAACTGATAGCGATATAAATTTTTGGAACGAAAATGGTTATTTGGTTTTAAAAAATGTAATTCCAAAAAAACAATGTTTGGAAACACAACAAGCTATTTGGAATTTTTTGGAAATGGACCCTAATGATTCTTCTACCTGGTATAACACTCATCCAAACCAGGGCGGCTTAATGCTTACATTTACACAACATGTTACGCTTAAGGCAAATCGTGATTCATTTATTATACAAAAAGCGTACGAGCAATTGTATGGTACAACTGAAATTTATAAGACAATAGATAAAGTAAGTTTCAATCCACCTGAAACAAACAATTTTAATTTTTTAGGAAGCAAGCTGCATTGGGATGTAAGTCTTGAATTACCTATTCCGTTTGCTTTACAAGGCCTTTTATATTTAAGTGATTGTGGCCCAAATGATGGTGCTTTTAATTGTGTGCCAGGTTTCCATCTTGAAATAGAAAATTGGTTAAACAATTTACCTACTGATGTAAATCCTAGGGAGGAAGTTCTTAAAACACTTAAGCCTATTGCTGTTACCGGCAATGCGGGAGATTTTGTTATTTGGCATCAGGCTTTGCCGCATTGCGCAACACCAAACTATGGTAGTATACCGCGTATGGTTCAGTACTTAACATATTTACCCATGCAAAAGCAAATTCAAAAAATGTGGAAGTAATTTTTTTAAATATTTCAGTTACTCGAACGAAAAGTTTTGAGTTCTTAATATTATTGTGCGACAAATATTTTTACAATCTTTTACAAAATCTTACATATAACATATGTAAGATTTTGTAAAAGATTGTAATATAATAAACGTTTAATTAATGTTTTGTTAACAAGGCAAATTATATCTTGCGCAAAATTAATTCATCAAATCATTAACCTTAAAAAACAAAAAAATTATGGACGAGTACATGGGAATTATTAAAGCATTTGCGGGCAATTTTGCTCCGGTTAACTACATGCTTTGCCAAGGGCAAACATTAAGCATTTCATCGTATCAGGCACTTTTTGCAATTATAGGAACCACTTATGGTGGTAACGGAACAAGCACTTTTTGCTTGCCTAACTTATGCGGACGCACACTTGTTGGTGCAGGCACAGGTGCGGGCATTACTGTAACGGAAGGACAGATGGCTGGTGAGGCTAACCACACTTTAGTGGCAAATGAAATGCCTGCACATACACACATAGGAGCACTTTCAGGTGGTGCAGGTACAGTAAAAGTTAGTTCAGCTAACTCATCTCAATCGGCAGTAACTGCCGGTGCATCAATTGGAACACCGGGTACAGGTTCAGTAAGATCTTTTACTCCTACATTAGGTTTCAACACTTCAACTCCTGATACCGCATTAAATGCTGCATCAATTGGATCACTTACCGGTACTGTTACTAATCAACCAACCGGAGGGAGCATGCCACATAACAATATGCAACCATATTTGGGTATAAATTATATCATTTGTACTGTAGGGCTTTTCCCTTCAAGAAGCTAAATAAAATTAAGAGAGGAGATTTTTATTCTCCTCTCTTATTTTAATTGATAAGTCCAGTTTGGTATCTCTTTAAAAGTATAAATTAATTTAAAGTGAGTGTGATTAGTAAAATTAAATAGGGAAGCAACACAATAGGGGTTTGTAATGTACGATTCGGCTAAACCCAATTTAATGTTTTTAAAAATTAGGATGTCAGTATAAATACAAACATCAGGATAATTGGCAAAATCTTTTGGAATTTCATAAAGGGGGCTCTCAAATTTAAATGTGTTATAATGCACTGCATCAAAAAAATTATAACACTTGTTCATTGAAAATAATGTATCTACTTTAACTTGCTTGTTATACACTTTTGGTGCTTTCTCTATCAAGACATCAAATACAGTGTTGTCATTTTGTAAAAAAGGTTCTTTGGCAAAAAAACTGTAACCCAAACTAAGTTTAATTTCTTGGGGTATAAGTAAACCACCTTCAGTAATTTGCGGTGCTAAATTAGCTGTAACACTAACCTGTGGCTCAGATATCAAAGCTCTAAACATAGTTTCGGTAACCACCAAGTGTAAAGGTTTTAATTCGGGTTGTTTATAGGTTATGGCGTTACTACAAATAACTTCAATACTATAATTGCTAAAATTTAACTTTGCCAAAAGTTCTTTTACAGATATTGTTGAACATTCATTAATATCCAGCAAAACAACATCGACATCGTTGTTGTTTAATAGAGACAACACAGGTAACAATATTGGGGCATAAGGCCCACAACCTGCATATAAAATATTTAATTTTTCAGTTGGAAATTTTTCTTTCAATTCCTCAATAGCGAAATAGGTTCCTTTAATAAAACGAACGGCTCTTAAATAATCATTTAAACAAACAGCGGCCTCGGCAAAAGATAAAGCAACACCTCCCTGAATTATTGTTTCTGTTTTTTTTTGTAGCGGAGTTTCGTCGTTTTCTAAATTAAATTGGGCGAAAAAATCGGATAATTGTTTGGCATACTGTATTTCTTCACTAATGGTTGCAGATGCTATAATTCTTTCACTAATAGCAAGTAATTGTGCGCGATACATTTTAAAAATAATAATTATATTTACTTTCTAATTTAAAAGACAAATAAAATAAAATTAGACAACATATGCGCTTAAAAAATAAATAACGAATAACCATTTAAAACATGAAAAAAAATCTACTAATCTTATTGCTTGCAATCTTGTTTTTGTCTCCAAGTCTTTGGGCACAAACTACCAGTCTTTATGATTTCGAGGCGTCTGCCGTTGGTGCAACTTCTTTTGTAAGCAACAGTCAAACATTTACTGTGACTTCTCAATCACATGGTCCTTTTTCGGTAGCTAACCTTACATCTGCAGGATGGAACGGGACAGCAGCTGATAACCAATATTTAGATAACACAGGGCACGATATTGCTAACACAGGTGCCGGGTTTACTATTGGCACTTCAGGTGCTGTGGCTTTTAATATAAATAGTTGCTGGATGTATTTTGCAAATGGATCTAACGAAAATGTTCCTGTATCAGCGGGAACATTGACTATTATCGGGAAATTAGGTGGAGTAACAAAATTCACAGTATCAAGTAGTACTGGGTTTAATAGCAATATAGCTGTTACCAATGGTTTTGCTTTAATTGATTTTACAACATTTGGTGGCAGTGGTACACATGCAAATATTCCTATAGACCAATTAGTGTTTTCTACGAGCGCTAACTTTGATTACATTGCACTTGATGCATTTAAATGGACAACGGTTGTTCCTTTATCAGCTACAACCGGGCAAACCAATTTAATTTGTAATGGGGTTTGTAATGGAAGTGCTACAGTAACTCCTTCCGGAGGTTCATCTCCTTATACATACTCTTGGGCACCAAGTGGTGGTACAGGGGCTACCGCATCATCACTATGCGCTGGCAACTATACTTGTACAATTACCGATGCGGTATCTACTGTAATAACAAAAATATTTACTATTACACAACCATCTGCAATTACAGTAAATCAAATATCTCAAACCAATATTGCTTGTAATGGTGGCAGCAATGGTGCAGCAAGCGTTTCTGCATTAGGTGGAACAGGTGTACTTACTTATAACTGGAACCCTGGTAACCCAACTGGTGACGGAACTAATTCTGTTACTGGGTTAACTGCAGGAACATGGAGTTGTACGGTAACAGACGCTAATAGTTGTACTCATACTTCTCCCGTATTTAATGTTACTCAGCCAACTGCATTATCAGCAACCACTACACAAACCAACGTAGCTTGTAACGGTGGTAGCAATGGTAAAGCTTCAGTTTCTGTCAGCGGCGGAACAGCAGGTTATACATATTCTTGGGCACCGAGTGGTGGTACAGGTGCAACAGCAAGTGGATTAACATCTGGAAATTATACTTGTACAATTACTGATGCAAATTCTTGTACATTAACAAAAGCATTTACAATAGCACAGCCATCTGCCTTATCAGCAACAACCGCACAAACCAATGTAGCTTGTAATGGTGGAAGTAATGGTGTGGCAAGTGTTTCTGCTTCAGGTGGTACAGCAGGTTACACATATTCATGGGCACCAAGTGGTGGTACAGGTGCAACAGCAAGTGGATTAACATCTGGAAATTATACTTGTACAATTACTGATGCAAATTCTTGTACATTAACAAAAGCATTTACAATAGCACAGCCATCTGCCTTATCAGCAACAACCGCACAAACCAATGTAGCTTGTAATGGTGGAAGTAATGGTGTGGCAAGTGTTTCTGCTTCAGGTGGTACAGCAGGTTACACATATTCATGGGCACCAAGTGGTGGTACAGGTGCAACAGCAAGTGGATTAACATCTGGAAATTATACTTGTACAATTACTGATGCAAATTCTTGTACATTAACAAAAGCATTTACAATTACACAACCATCTGCCTTATCAGCAACCACTACACAAACCAATGTGGCTTGTAATGGTGGAAGTAATGGTATAGCAAGTGTAAACGTATCTGGCGGAACAGCAGGTTATACTTATTCATGGTCGCCTAGTGGTGGTACGGGTGCAACAGCAAGTAGTTTAACAGCAACTGACTACACTTGCACTATTACTGATGCAAATTCTTGTTCTATCACAAAAACATTTACAGTAACACAACCTACTGCATTGTCAGCAACGAATACACAAACTAATGTAGCTTGTAATGGTGGTAGCAATGGTATAGCAAATGTAAACGTATCGGGTGGTACGACTACTTATGCCTACTCTTGGTCACCAAGTGGAGGCACAGGCGCAACAGCAAGTGGGTTAACATCTGGAAATTATACTTGTACAATTACTGATGCAAATTCTTGTTCTATCACAAAAACATTTACAGTAACACAACCTACTGCATTGTCAGCAACGAATACACAAACCAATGTGGCGTGTAATGGTGGCAGTAATGCAGTGGCATCGGTTAGTGCAAGCGGAGGCATAGGTTCATTAAGTTACTCTTGGTCACCAAGTGGTGGCACAAGCGCAACAGCAAGTGGTTTAACTCAGGGCAACTATACATGTTCTATCACCGATGCTAATTCTTGTTCAATTTCAACAACATTTACGATTACACAACCAACTTTGTTAACAGCTACAGCAACGTCGGGCACAATTGCTTGTAATGGTGGTGTAACTACTATTACAGTTTCTGCTACAGGAGGTACAACTTCTTATACAGGTACGGGTACATATACCGCAACTGCAGGTTCGTATACTTACACAGTAAATGATGCTAACAGTTGCTCTGCTATAGCAACCATTACAATCAACGAACCCTCTCTGTTACAAATAAATGTAAGTACTGGTACTATTTCATGTAATGGTATGGCAACTACAGCCATTGTATCTGCATCAGGTGGTACTCCTTCTTATACTGGTACAGGTACGTATACTGTAACTGCAGGTTCATATACTTACACTGTAAGCGATGCAAACAGTTGTTCAACTTCTGCCACAGTTACTGTTAACCAACCTAATGCAATTACAAGCAGTCAATCGCCTACCGTATGTGCGGGTGGAAGCGTAACAGTTGGTACACACACTTATACAACTACAGGCACTTATACGGATGTACTTCCTGCTATTAATGGCTGTGATAGCACTGTAACAACAAACCTAACCGTTAATAATGCTATTAATAATTCGGTAAGTGCTATTGGTGCAACAATTACGGCAAATGCTACGGGTGCAACCTATCAGTGGGTTGATTGTAATAATGCTAACACTCCTATTGCAGGTGCAACAAACCAAAGTTACACAGCCATATCAACCGGAAATTACGCAGTTATTATAACAGAAGCTTCGTGTTCAAGTACTTCAACTTGTACACCTATAACAACTACCGGTATAACTAAAATAAATGCAGATAATAATTTGTTGGTTTACCCAAATCCTTTCGACAATCAGCTTACAATAGTTAGCAACGCAAAAACTAAAGCTATACTATACAACATTGTTGGCGAAAAAGTAACTGAGTTTACTATTGAAAACCAAACACAAACAATTAATCTGGGTGAGTTAGCGCCGGGCATTTATTATTTGCAAGTAGATAACAAAAAAGTAAAAATTATTAAACAATAAACGTTACTGCATTTTTAAACAAAACGCCGCTTAGAATATTTTAAGCGGCGTTTTTTGTAGTTTGAATTGCCGCTTAATTCTTGATTATAGCATTAGCTACAAGATATTTGATAATCAAATCCTTTTGTTCATCGCTGAATTGATTACCCCCATTTTTGTTTTGCATGTTGTTTACTATACGAGGCCATTGTGAAGCCGGATAACCCCTTGGGTTTGCATCATCCAGTGTATGGCATTTACTGCAAGCCGTTCTCCATGCTGTTTCTTCGGGACTGGGGGCAACGGTTGCAGCAACTTTTGGGGATGTACTGCACCCATCTGATAAAATACATGCCAATATAATGGCACAAAAACCTAACATTACCCGATAAAACTTGCGCGCTGTTTTTTGCATTTTTTCTGATACGAATATATGTAGAATTTCAATCCGGTTGTGTGCCGAAACCTCTTGGGCTTCCTAATCGAGTTGTTAAAAAGCTCTTCGGATTTGAATTAGAATTAACATAATTGTAATGCATTTTATACTTCAAATGCATTATTTTAGCTGCTCAAATTATTTCAAATGAAAAAAACAATTATCACCTTATCGTTTATATTAGGACTTTCGTTTCTTGCGGATGCTACTATCAGTCAAATTCGCTGGGGAACCACCACCGATCCGCTTAACGGGTTAACCCTAACCTGGAGCAGTACTGGCACAGCTGATTCTGTAAAATGGGGTTATACTTCATCTTACGAAAAAGGAAGCATTAAAGGAACCCGCCGTACGGGTTATGTATCGGGAACCTATTTTTTTAAATATATTTTTCCTACTGTAACTGCCAATTCAACAATTTATTATAAACTATACGATTCAAATGCTCATACTTGGGGATCGGCTGGTACATATACCACCGCACCTCCTTTGAATACAAATGCTTTCACTTTTTGTTCTATGGGCGACTGCAGGGATTATCCTTCCGTGCTCACTTCTGTTACCAATTTGGCTATAGCCCGTCACCCTACGTTTACATTGTTTAATGGAGATTTAACACTTTCAGGCAATTCTAGTTCACAGTATAATACTTTCTTTAGTGCTGTAAGCGGATTTTTACCCAACAATCTTGTTTTTCATGCAATGGGTAACCATGATGCGGCAGATACAGCCTTGTTTACTAACCTTTGGGATTTACCGAGAGTTAATGGTACCAATCTTTATTATTCGTTTACATATGGCAACTGCCTGTTTATTACTATAAATACAAATGATGCCGGTAATGCCAATCAGCTTGCATGGCTGCGAAGCACACTTGCAGCCGCCAATAGCAATCCTGCTATAGTTTGGAAAATTGTTTCATGCCATCATTGTTTTTTTACTGATGGAGCTCACTCAGGCGATATGAATTCTTATCGTTCTACTGTATGGAAAGCTTTTGATGACTATGGGGTAGATCTTGTACTTACGGGACATGACCATAATTATCAGCGTTCATTTCCTGTTAACCTTAATGTGAGTTCTACTGTACCTGTTACCACTTTTGGAAGTCAGGCAGGTCAGGGTAGATGTGAGATTGTTTCGGGAGGAGCCGGAGCAGGTTTGTATACACAATCATCTACACCTGATGCATGGGCTATAAATATTTTTAATAGCACCTATAACTATGCTTATTTTAGTGTGAATGGTTGCGAAATAAAAATGACAGCGTATAACAGTTCGAATACATTGATTGACTCACTTACTTTCAATAAGTCTTCTTCTCCATCATGCAGTGGTACAACCGGTATAAAATTGGATAATAGTGCTAGTTCAAAAAGCCTGAATATATTTCCTAATCCAACTTCAAAAAACTTTACGTTGCATTACTCTTCTGTTTACAGTGGCGATTTGTTGGTTAGGATTACTGATATAAACGGCCGCGAAATTACCAACCGGAAAGCTGTGAAAGGTACAGGTGATTTGGATTTGCAATTTGACACTTCTACTTATCCTGCGGGAAATTATTTTGTAAGCGTTACCGGTGGTGGAAATAGTGAGAAAAGCGTACTTGTAATTAGTAAGTAAGAGCACTTATAATTTCACTTTTTAAAACAATAAAGCCACTTTTAAAGTGGCTTTATTGTTTTATGATACCTAATAAATTACTTCGCCATTTTAGTTGTTAATTACTATTCGTTTAACTGTTTGCGCATTATCAGAAATTATTTTTACGAAATAAATTCCGTTAGCTTGTGTATTTAAACTTATAGTAGTTGTGTTGTTGTTAGGAGTAACTGAAAATATTTCATTACCCAATATATCGGTTACTAAAATGGTTTTAGCAGGATTGGTTGTTGTAACAACAAAATTACCGTTGTTTGGATTTGGATAAATGGTTACTGAACTACTTGTTGCATTAAAATTATCGATGCCAACTGTAGTTACGCTTGCGCAAGCTGATGTATCTGCACAGCCATTTGCAGTTACTACTACTACTGCATAACTACCATTAGTTGTAGCTACATATGATTGATTAGTAGCACCTGCAATAGCGGAATTACCCGTATTGCAATTTACCCACTGATAAGTTGCGCCTGCAACTGCAGCTGTTGTAAGTGTTGTGCCGTTTACACTTGCTATTGCATTTACCGGGCCATGATTTATGGTTAATGTGTTTGATGTAAGCGTGTTAGTAGTTGCACATGCAGCCGTAGTGTTAAGCACACAAACTAACATATCGTTTTGGTGGAATGATGCAAGGCTTAAACTATCGTTACTAGTACCAACGTTCGAACCATTTAATTGCCACTGGTACGTAAATGGTTTTTGGCTTGTATCGTTAGCAGCTATAAATAATTGGTTGCCGCAGTTATGATTTGTAACATTGCTTAAGCCCATACGTAACTCGGTTACCATAGCATAACTTCCATCTTGGGTGTTGCTTATATTAATGCGATACATTTGGTACGCAGTGCTGTTAGCAAAACGATAATTTTTCCAAATATCTTGTACAGGGTTATTATCTATTTGCGCATCAAGTATAATCCAAGTAGTACCGTTAAAGCCTTCAAAAGTCCATATTTGAGGGTCGTAGCTTGCGCTACCCCATCCGCCTGTCATTTGCGATGAGCAAAAAATAGAATATTCGTTAATTATTTTACTGTTACCTGTTCCAAAATCGTAAGCTAACCATGCAGGTAAACCACCAGATGCTGAGCCCCAACCATTTATTACTGTATCGCCATCAAATGCATACATGGCATCGTTACCACCATAATTATTATTAGCAGTAGCTGTGCCGCCGGTTGCCACGTTTACAAAAGGAGCAAATGGTACAAACTCGGTAATAGTAATTGTTGGTGTAAATGATGGTGTTACTGTTACGGTAGATACCGCAGTTACTGAACAATTACCAATTGAACTTGTAACGCTATAAGTTGCTGTTACACTTGGTGTAACAGATATTGATGCCGTGGTTGCGCTGGTACTCCATGTATAAGTAGTTGCAGTGCCGCTTACTGTTAAGGTAACTGTTGCCCCTGTACAAATAGCTGCGGTGTTTACACTAAGTGTTGGAGCCGGATTTACCGTAAGTGTAGTTACAACTAAACTATCGCAACCATGTGAGCTTGCACCAACCAAAGTATCCTTATAGGTACCTGCAACTGTGTATGTATGGTTATTAATTGTGTAACCTGTGCCCATACAAATTACTTGCGGGTTGTTGTTATTCATAACCCCAATAAAAGGATAGTTGGTATATGTTTGTGTTGTTCCATTAAACTCAAAAGCACCAAGGTCTCTTACACCAAGGGCTACATAATAGCGTTGGTCTTGTGTGGTGGTGTTAGGGCTTGCCAAACTTGCATCGATAGCAGGGCTGCCTGCTTGCAATGCATGTGTAGATGTAGTACCGCCATTATTAGCTAAAGGAGACAACATAGGGTTTGCATTTATTGCATTTACGGATGTTAATGTTCCTCCGTTACGAATATTATACCCACCAATTATACAGTTAGAATCTATAACTGTATTACTATATAAACCAACATCGATACCACTTGATGCGATGTTACCATAAAAAATAGAATTTAGTAACTGATCATTAAAACCGGCTTCTAAATAAATTCCACCAGAATGATATGTTGCACTATTATTTGTTACAGTTGTGTTTACAATATAAGATACTGCATAACTGTAAACACCACCACCAAGGCCACACAAAGAACCCGATGTTGTTCCTATTGATTGATTTCCGCTAATGGTGGAGTTAATAATGCGTAGCGTATCGCTGCCCCCTGTAAAAATACCACCGCCATATATATTGCCTTTATTGTTTGCGGTTGAAATGCTGTTGTTTGATATTTCGCAATTTTGAAGCGTTAAAGCTCCGTTGGTACATATTCCGCCACCCGCTACCCAAGCACTTGCATTACCATATGCCTGATTGTTACTTACTTTACAATTAACCATTTTTAATTTATCGGAACCCGTGTTTGAGGTCATACAAACACCACCGCCCAAACTTTGACCGTTACTATTTTGAAAGGCATATCCGTTTTGGATTGTCATATCATAAAATTCTACTGAACCCGAGTTAACAGTAAAAACCGGTTTGCGAGCAGCACCCGGTGTGGCATTAGCTTGTATAATAGTTTTATTGGCACCCATGCCTTTAAAAGTTAATGGCATGTTTATTACTAAAGAGTCGGTAAAAGTGCCCGCACCAATTGCAATTACATCAAACGGGGTTGCTGCTGCAATGGCTGCCGAAACAGTGGTATACTGACTACAAGCACTTACATTAACTTGCTGGCGGAAAAATATTTGTATGCTATCGTTATAGTTAATTACTGTGGTTGCTGTACCAACAGCAAATGCGCTATTGGCAAATTGTAAAGTAACATAGGTGTTATTTACATTATTATTTGCCGGTGCAGCACCCGTAAATGTTACCGCAATAGTATTATTTGTTTTTATGGCATGTAGCGTAAGGCCTGCCGGTACATTGGCAAAAATAATTTTACCCGTGGCAGCATAATCTTCGCCGTTTGAACCCGTAAAGCCTTGCCCCCCCGTAAACGGATTTAAAACTACCGTGGTTGTGCCCGGTACAGTGCCATCGTCATTAACCGACTCTGCCATATAGCTTGCACTATACATTATATTATCAGCAGCTACGGCAACTGTAATCCCTCCCCATCCGGTGCTTCCGGTGGGCGCCGTAGCCGAAGTAGATGAGTTAAAATAATCGGGAAAAACGGAGCAAGGGCCAGTTAATTGACCTACCGTCCAATAACTGCCAGCCCAAATAATAGTGTATGTATTTCCTCCACTTGATAGCGTATAAGTTGGCTTGCTATTGCAAGTGCCGGCAGGTGTATAAGTGCCGTTTTCGCTAGAATTAAACGAGCCCGAAACAATATAGTTTTGCGACATGGCCATCATGGAAAAAGCGATGGCAATAATTGTAAATAATTTCTTCATATTTTTTGTTTTAAATTTTAGGTAAAAGTAAAAACATTTAAAAAACCCGAAAGAAAAATGTTGTGAACGACGTTTTTTTGTATGAGTTTGACATTTAGAAATGTTGAATTGTACATTTTAAATGCTGAATTAGATTTTTTGCTGTGTTCGGACTGAGAACTAAGCGCTAAACTTTATCAATAAATCATCACGGAATTTGCGCGAGAGCGGAATTTTTTCTTCGCCAATAATTACATACTGCCCATTAACAGCTTTTACATGGTTTACATTTACGGCGTAGGAACGGTGTATGCGAAAGAAAATGTCATCGTTTAATTCTTCTAAAAATTTATCTAAGCTGTTGCGAACCACAAATGTTTTTTCGTTTGTTTTTACCTCAACATAAATGTTTTCGCTTTTAAGCCATAGGATGGATGATAGTTTTACTTTAACGCTTAAATGTCCGTCTTTTATAACAATGGTTTTTTCGGCATCTAAAGTGCGAGCCTTAATAATTTCTAAGGTGGTAAATAAATCCATTTTGCTAAATGGTTTTATTAAATAGGCTTCGGGTTTTAATTCAACAGCTTCTTTAAATGTTTTTTTATCAGAATAGGAGGTAAGAAAAATAAAAGGGATTTTAAATTCATCGTTTATTTTTTTTGCCACATCTAAACCTGTTTTAGTTTCGCTAAGGTTTATATCTAAAATGGCAAAATTTATATCGCTTTGTTTTTTTAAAATGTCGGTAGCTGTGGCGTAATTTTTTGCAATGGCTGCTACCTTATATCCAAGCTCTAACAACATTTCTTTTAGCATTTCGGCTATCAGTAATTCGTCTTCAATAATTAGTATGTTCAGGTTATTGTTCAAGCGGTATCTCTATTTTAAACTGCGATGCGTCAGGTAATTTTTGATATGTTATGGTTGCATTAATTTGCTGTGTTAAAATACGCATTAATTTAAAACCAAAACCTCCCTTACCCTCTTCATAATCAAAAGATAATCCATTGCCACTATCATAATAAATTACAGTTAATTTATTAGTTGCTTTTTGTAACTCAACACCAATTTTACCTATTGCTCTTTGAGTAAAAGCATATTTAAACGAATTGGTTGCCAACTCATTTAATATTAAACCTAAAAACAAAGCGGTTGACATATCTAATTCTATATTCATGCCCTTATACTCAATTTCGATTTCTTTATCGGCGGGTTTGCTTGATAACTCTAACTCATTAAAAAGTTGTTTTAAAAAATGCAGAAATTCTATTTTTTCGTTCTCGTTTTCTTCGTACAAACTTTGGTGTATAAGCGCCATTGATTGTATGCGTTGCTGGCATTCTTCTAAAGCAAGTTTAACCTCTGCTTTATCGGATGATTTGGCTTGCAGGTAAAATAAACTTTTTAGTGTGGTTAAATTATTTTTTACTCTATGATGCACTTCTTTTAAAAGAATTTGTTTTTGATGCGCCAGGTTTTCTAAATCGGTATTTGATTTGTTCAGTAGTTTGTTTTTATCTTTTATTTTAAAATAAGCAAAAACAATAATAGCCAACATAATTACTATAAACACCAGTACCATAAAAATAATATTGCGTTGCGCGGTTTTGTTTTTTGAGTTTAAATCGGCTAAGGCACGGCCTTCTTTTTCTTTTTTTATTTCAATTTCTTTTTGGTCGGTTTCAAATTTTAATTGCAATCCTAATGCTTTAGCTGCTTTTTCTTTTTCTTTAATTTCTTCAGTCAGTTTTTTAGCACGCAGCAAATAATCGAAAGCCAATTTGGTGTTGCCTTTTTTATTGTACAAATCGGCCAGGTTGCCCCAAAGGGTTTCGTTAAAATAGATATCGTTTAAAATATATTTTTCGGATTTTTTTAAATAGTACTCTGCATCGACATAATTATTTAATACTAAATAGTACTTACCCATTTGCATACAAACAGCCGATAGGTCGATATACTCGGCTCTGCGCTCCCAAATGCCTTCGGCTTTTTTAGCCACATAAAAACAACTGTCGGTTTTTTTTACATTCCAATAATAATCGGCCAGGTGATGCCAGGTAAAAGCCAGCGAAATAGAATCTTTTAAAACACCCGATAATTGCAGTGCCTTACTTAAATTAATTTGTGCTGCATTATATTGATGTACGTTTATTAAATACGCACCATAATAACGATAAGCATAAGATAGCATAGCAGTATCGTTTGAAGATTGTGCCAGCTGAATAGATTGTAAATAATATTGTTCGGCCTGTTTATATAAATTTATTTCGGCAAAACCTGCCGCAACATCAAGCGTAACATTTGCTATTTCGCGCTTATCGCCTGATATTTTGGCAAGCTCAAGTGCTTGCAATCTTAACTCGGCCGATTTATCATCATCATAAAGCAAATGATAGGTGTAGGCTTTATCGTTTACTAAAAATGCTTTTAATTTATAATTGTTTGCTGGTATATATTTTTCGCAAACATCGTACATTTTTAAAGTAGAATCGATAAAGTGATGATGCTCATAGGCATCGCCCAAATGTTTGTATAAATAAAAAACAGAAACCGAGTCGTTTTGTTTTAGAGCCAGTGGTAATACTTTGTTGAAATAAAATTTGACCGAATCTAAATACTTGGTGTATCGGTAAGTAACTAGTTTTTCTTTATAAACATCTAAATTATTGCCTGCAAACAAATTTGAATGACAAATGAAGAAAACAGATATAATTATGCAGACTACTCTCTTCATTTTAAATGAAATAAGTAATTAGTTTATTTGCAGTACTTAGTTAAATACATTCTGGCATCTCTATTTCCTAATTCATCTGCTGTTGCCCAATCGTTACAAGCTCCATTTCTATCTCCTGATTGGTTTTTAACCTGACCCCTTAAAGAATAAATCTCTGCAACGTTGCTTGGATTTGATTCGATTAATTTGGTGTAGTCGTTAATTGCGCCAGTATAGTTTTTTAATCGCCATTTGCAATTAGCTCTATTATGATAAGCATTAATTCCCTTAGGTTCTAACTCGACAGCTTTTGTATAATCATCTATTGCTCCGTACTCATCTCCTAAAGCGGCTTTTGACCAACCTCTATTAAAATAAGCAATGGCATATTTTGGAGCTAATTGGATTGCTTTATTATAATCTACAATTGCTATGCTATCATTTTTTAATTCGCTTTCCATTAGGCCCCTGGAATTATAATACCGAGCGGCCTTTGGGTTTAACTCGATAGCTTTTGAAAAATCGAACCTTGCCCCTACAAAATTATTTAGTTTGTTGTTGGTTTCGCCCCGGTAAAAAAATGCCCAATCGTTTTTTGGATTTAATTCGATGGACTTATTGAAATCCTGGATTGCGTCATTATCATTGCCCAACAAATGTTTGCAATGCCCCCTGTTATTATATGGATAAGCATTTTGGGGATCTAACTCAATTGTTTTATCATAGTCTTCAATTGCTTCCTCATATTTTTTTATCTGCTCTTTAGCATAGCCCCTATTGTTATAAGCTTTTACATAAGATGGGTTTAATAGAATGGCCTGGGTATAATCTTCGATAGCACCTATATAATTGCTTAATTCGCTTTTTGCTAAGCCCCGATTAAAATAAGCATCTGCATCTTTAGTATTTAAATTGATAAATTTGTTATAATCTTCGATAGTGCCTGCATAATCTTCTAAATTAAGTTTGCATAAGCCACTGTTAAAATATGAATTTGCGGAATTTGGATTTAATTGGATTGCCTTGTTATAATCTTCGACAGCACCTTTATATTCTTTTAATTGTTTTTTGGCATAAGCGCGATTGTTATACGCTTTGGAATACTCAGGGTTTAACTCGATGGCTTTATTAAAATCTTCGATGGCGCCTTTGTAATCTTTAAGATTGCTTTTAGAAATTCCCCGGTTATGATAAGATAAAAAATAAGTAGTACTAATTTCGATGGCTTTGTTGTAATCTATTATTGCGGCGCTATCTTTTTTTAATTGATGTTTAGCGAAACCTCGATTAACGTAGGCTGTATCGTATTTGGGATTTAACTGAATGGCTTTTGTATAATCTTCGATAGCACTATGGTACTCTTCTAATTTTTGTTTAACGAGCCCACGCTGATTGTAATTAATTGCATTGTTGGGTTTTAAATCAATTGCTTTAGTATATTTTTCTAATGCTGTATTTAATGAGTCTATATTTTTTGGTTGCTCGGTAATTTTTGGTTGTTCATTTTTTACAGGTGGGATGGTTGGGTTACTATTGTTTTTTAATGAATCTTTTTTTGCTACTTGCCCATCTGATGAAAGTTTGAAAACTATAGGAATATTAAAATATACCCGTACAGGTTTGCCATTTTGTTTGCCAATAGCCCAATTAGGCATGCCTTTAATTACCCGTACGGCTTCTTTATCGCAACCGGGACCATTAAGAACGCCCTTTATAACTTCGACATTGCTGATTGAACCATCTTGTTCGACTACAAATTTTACGAAACACTTACCTTCAATGCCTGCGTTTCTTTCAGTTTCGGGGTAATGTATATTCTTTTGAACGTACTTCATCATTTCTGTTACACCACCGGGAAACTCAGGCATTTGTTCAACTACGGTAAAAATCTCCGGATCCTTTTCGTTTTTAGTGGAAGAGTTTTGGCTGTATAAAACAGTATTGATTACCAGGAGTGTAAAAATTAAAATTTGTTTCATCTTATTGAATATAAAATAATTTGTCCTTTTAAAGAAGGCTAAAGTTAAGAGAAATAATTTAGACTTTATTTATTGTACTAAAATGCCGTTATTTGGATTTGTTGTAGCATAGAAAAAGACACTTATTAATTTAAAGTATGTTTCAAAACGAGAAACAAAATTTAGAATCGATAATAAAAGAACTAAGCAAAGTTATTTCTAAACTGCTTGTATTGGTTGTTTTTTTATTGGGCTTGGTTGTTATACTAGTTATTACAAGCATAAATGGCTTGCCAGAAATTTTTAAAAAGAGACCTGCTAATGAAGCTAAAATAGATATACCGAAAATTGAAGATAAAAACAAGGAGGTTGAAAAAACCGCAGATATGTGGGTAGCACCTGATACATCGGATATTTTGAAAGAAGCAAATAAAGATGTCATTTATTACGGATATAAATTAATTAGTAATACGGCTTATTATTTAGGACCTAAAGGTAAAGTAGCCAGTATGAGCAATGGAATGAATTGCCAAAATTGTCATTTAAATGCCGGAACAAAACCTTTTGGAAATAATTATGGAGGGGTAGCTTCAACGTATCCGAAGTTTAGAGAGCGGTCGGGTAGGATAGAAAATATTCATAAACGTGTAAACGATTGTTTTGAAAGAAGCCTGAATGGTAAAACATTAGACACCTTAGGAAAAGAAATGCAAGCCATTGTTGCTTATATAAAATGGTTGGGTAAAGATGTTACTAAAGGAAAAAAACCAACAGGCTCAGGCATTACGGAGTTAACCTATATGGATAGAGCGGCTAACCCAGCACATGGCAAGGAAATTTATATGCAGAAATGCAAGAGCTGTCATACTGAAACCGGAGCGGGTAAATTAAATGCAGATGGGCTTACGTATCAGTATCCGCCGTTATGGGGTGAGCATAGTTATAATAATGGAGCGGGGTTGTATCGTTTATCGCGCTTTGCGGGATATATAAAAAGCAACATGCCGCAGGGTGTAAGCTATGATAACCCCCAACTAAGCGATGAAGAAGCCTGGGATGTGGCTGCTTTTGTAAACTCGCAAACAAGGCCAAAAAAAGATTTACATTTAGACTGGCCGAAAATTTCGGGTAAACCAATTGATAATCCTTTTGGACCTTATGCCGATAATTTTAGCGAACAGCAACATAAATTTGGGCCTTTTAAACCCATAGAACAAGCGAAGAAAACATTAGGCAAAAATAAATAACATGACTCAGCATAAAAAAAATTGTGGATGCGGTTGTAAAGACAAACTTATACCTCAAGGGGTTTCGAGGAAAGATTTTTTACGAAAAATTGGCGCAGCAACTATTGGCATGGGCTTATCTCCGCTGGTATCGTTTGCGATGATAGATGAAGGCAAGGCGCAGGAAATGTATAAAAGCAAAACTATTAAAGATGGTAAAGCGCAAAAAATTACACTACTGCATACAACCGATATACATGGGCAAGTAAATGTGCATGATGAGTTTTTTTGGGAAAATGGAAAACCCACGTTTAAAAAACGTGGGGGCTTTGCTCATTTAAAAACAATGATTACTGAATTACGAAAACAAAACCCTAACACTTTGTTGTTAGATGGCGGAGATTGTTTTCAGGGGAGCGGTATTGCGGCCATGAGCGAGGGGCAAGCATTAATACCGCTTATGAATAATTTAAATTATGATTTGGTTTTGCCAGGCAACTGGGAAGTTATTTATGGTAAGCAAATGATGGTGAAAGATTTGGGTGGATATAATGCACGCAAAATATGCGCCAACATGTTTAATGATGATGCGGATGCGGATTTAATGTTTCAGCCATATAGTATATTTTATATTGGGGGCATAAAAATTGGATTTGTTGGATACAACGACCCATTGACACCCATAAGACAATCACCCGATTATAGCAAGGGAATAAAATTTTGCGACCCCGAAAAGAACTTGGCTAAGTATGTGAAAATATTGAAAGAGCAGGAGCAATGCAAAATGGTTTTTGTTATGTCGCATATGGGTTTGGCACAACAATTAAATTTGGCATCGCAACCATACGCTGATGGTGTTGATTATATTTTAGGTGCCGATACACATGAACGTATACGTGAACCGCTGCAAGGCAAGTATGCTAAAGTTACCGAGCCGGGTGCTTTTGCATCTTTTATTGGGAAGTTGGATATTGTAATAGAGAATGGAAAAATAAAAGAAGAATCGTACGAATTGTTGGATGTTGATCCTGAAAAATATAAAGCAGATGCGGAGATGAGCAACTTGGTAGAGCAAGTTAGTAAGCCTTATGAAAAAGAATTAAAAAGAGTGATAGGAAAAACCAAGACTATATTAATGCGTAATTATATACTTGAAACGCCTATGGATAATTTGATAACTGATGCGCTGATGTGGAAATTGAAAACAGATGTTACCATATCGAACGGGTTTAGATTTGGTACACCTTTGTTACCTGATGCTAAAACAGGACTCGCCGACATTACCAAAGATTATTTGTGGAGTATGCTGCCGGTTAACTCAAAAGTAAAAACTGCCGAGGTAACGGGGCAACAAATTATAAATTGGTTAGAAAAAGAATTAGAAAACACATTTGCCAAAGACCCAACTAAACGTTTTGGCGGTTGGTTTGTGCGTTTTAATGGCATGCAGGTAACGCTGACAATTGCAAATGAAAAAGGGAAACGCATTCAATCGGTAACTATTAAGGATAAACCAATTGATTTAGAAAAAACATATACTATAACCGCCTGCGAGCGCGAGGGTGACCCGGCTACAACATTATGCCGTATGCTAAATGTAAATAAGCCAGCTACGCAAAATTTACTTTTACATAATGTTATGGAAGAATATTTAGCCGCGTTTTCGCCTGTGGCACCAAAACTAGAAGGAAGGGTTATAGCCACAGATGCTTTGCCAACTTTGTTAACGCAAGTTACACCAGGCACTAATTATCAGTTCAGGTAGAAAAATTAAATAAATAAAAACGTAATTATATGATACAAGCAATTAAAAATTTATTTGGCATTGGCCCAAAAACAGATTATAAAGAATTACTTAAAACCGGAGCTGTGATTATTGATGTGCGTACAAAAGGCGAGTATCAAAACGGGCATATAAAAGACTCAGTAAACATTCCGCTAGATAGTTTACCTGCTAATTTATCTAAACTAAAAAAAGATAAAGCCATTATTACATGTTGTGCATCAGGGATGCGAAGCGCATCGGCAAAAAGTATTTTAAAATCGAATGGGTTTACTGAGGTACATAATGGTGGCGGATGGATGAGCCTACAGGGTAAGATTTAAATACACTAATGCTTATTCATCCATAAAAATCGGATAAATTAATTAGTAGAACCAATTCAAAATTCAATAAAATTTTCTGTTGAGTTTTTTAGGAATTATACGTTATAAAAAATACTGTTATTAGTGATGATATAACAGTTATTGCTACTAAAAGACCAACTAGGTTGGCATACTTACTTTCTCCTTTGGTTGACATGTGTATAAGATTTATTTACAAACCTAACTACGACATGCATTTTAAAAAATGATGAAAATCAGTTTTTGATTTTTTTATTTGAAATATTTTCAAGAAAAATTTAGATAGGATATTGGTTTATATAAAAAAAGCCCAATAGAAATTTTCTATTGGGCTTTTTGGTTTTAGATAACGACTACTTTACAATAAACATACGTGTTTGAATTTGCGATACTTTAGGGTCGGTATACAAAATGGTATAAACGCCATTGCTTAAACCATTTAAACTAATTACGTTATTTACACCTGATGCTTTTTGTTGAAGCACTGAGCGGCCTTGCCCATCAATTAATTCGAGTTGGCCTTTTGCAGATTGAACGCCGCTGATGGTGATGTTTATATTATCCTGTGCGGGATTAGGAAATGCAATTATTGCAGGGCCATTATCTTTTAAGGATAATGTATGTATATTAGTTGCAACGCCGCCGGTTGTAAAATATTGACTAAAGCCACAACCAAAATCGTTATTAAAAGTACCTGAGTAAACATAACCCTTCATTGGAATAGTGGCACCAGTGCCTAATTTTTTTACGATGAATGAACCTGCTGTAACACCATAGCTTGGGTTTTGATCCCACACCCACCAATGTAAACCATCGCAACCAGCATCGGTAATTGATAATTTATAGAAACCAAAGCTAGGTAAAATAACCGTATCAACGTAGGTCATGCTTGTACTATCTATAAGACGAGAAGCCAGTACATTATTATTCATGTCGGTTATTTGCCAAGTGGTTTCACTTTGGTCGCCGGGGCCAATAAAGTTTATGCCTTCGGTATTTGTGTTTAGGGTTATAGAAAAAGCAGTTGGCCAAGTAGGTGCTGCTACAAAATTTGATGAAAATTTATTGTTGGTTGAATCTTCATCGGCTCCACCATTAACAGCTGTAATTTTTGCATTGAAAATATACGTGCCATTAGCGGCACCTAAAGACATGTTGGTTAATGTGTTTAAAGGTGCAAGGGCAATGTTGGTATCTTGCTGCGAAAGCAAGGTGCCGTTCCAAGTATATTGAGTGACAACAGAATCTTTTACATTATAACTAAAGGTGATAGAATTGATAGTTGAGCTGCCTGAATTATGAACGCGCACAACAGGGCTGTTGCTTGAAGGATTTTCGCGGTAATGGTCTTCGAAATTACTTGGTGAAATGATATCATCCAATGAAGCATCAACGGCGTGATTAAAATTTCCGTAATAAAAAACGTGCCCTTCTAAAGCATAATCGCCATAATTGCCGGTAGTTGTGTAAGGATCAAAAGTTACACCTAATGAATAAGTTGTATTTGCTGTAACGGCAGGTAAAGGATGTGAGTTTGTGTGTACGGCATCGCCGGGACACCAGTTGCCACGATTATAAATCCAAGTGCCACCTTGCGCATACAATTCGTTTAAGCCGCAATCGGTTCGCCAGATAGCTTTCTGAGCTATAGAGCTGCTGTTTAATAAAACAGAATAATTATGGCTTGCAAATTCGCAACATTGCGTTGTGTTATCGGAGCCATGACCAGTTACTGTAAATTTCATTTCGGCAGATTGTGTGCCTACGGGTGCAGTAAGTGATTTTGCAGGAACGTGATTTATAATTGGGTCGGCTGAATTACCATAGCTAAAAGCACCGCGCCATAGCGGGTCGACGCCGAGTACGTTTCTTTGGGGTGTGCCTTCGATGAAAGCAAATTTTACGTTAGCTGTAAAACCACCCGAGTAACCCGAATAAAAAATACGGATGGTTGCCGTATCTTTTAGCAGCGTATAAAAATCGGTAACATCATACATATAATGCTGTTTCCAGGTTGAAGGAAAACGAGGTGTGCCTGTATTTGCATAAGGCGTTATAAAACGACTAAGCTCTAAGGTGTCGGTTTTTGTCATTACATAATTAGTAACGGTATAATCCCACTGGTGGCAATATTGCGTGCCGGCTGCACAAGCATATTCGCCTAGAGTGAAGACCATCAATATTTTTCGATAGCTGGTACTTCCGTTAGGGAAAACCACTGCGGTATCGAAATTATTATAGTTGTTGAGTTGCACAATGTTTGCCTGGACCCACGTGGTGTCTCCGGGCGCGGCATAAAGTGTTGCGCTTAATGCCATGATGAGTGTTAGTACTATTTTTTTCATGAGGTTTGGTTTGTTTTAGGCACCTAATGTATTAAAAAAACAGTATTTGAGACACGATTGACTATATGTTTAACAAACCTAAATAGTATACAGCATTATATTAAACTAAAAAAGCCGCTACTAGCGGCTTTTTACAAATACTTGATATTAAATTTTAGAATTTAAGTGCAGCTGTTACCGTATGAGAACTCGCCGCTGTGTTAGTACAAACCACATTTGAGCAAGCAGCTGTGTTTGGTGAACCCGGTGTTATAGTGACCACACCTGTTGATGCAACATAGCTCCCTGAGCTTGCAAAACTTGTATTATACTGGAAATAGCAATAGCCATTAGCCGGTGCATTTAAAGCAGAATAAGGAGAAATGGTATAAGTGCCCGCCGTAGGTAAAGTACCGCCAGAAAATGTAATGTACATAGTAGGGTAGTTTAAGTTAGAATTATTAGTACTAGAGGCATCAACTAGATACTCCGTACTACTTCCGTTTGCACCGGCAGTAACTGTCATGCTACTTAATGCGCTTCCGTCAACTGTAATGCTTGTTACGTTTGAGTTAGAGCCTGTAGTACTAGTTGTGCTGGCAGGTGGTGTAGTGGTTGTGCTTTTTTTGCAGGCAAAGGTTATTACTAAGCCCAGTGCAAAAACTGATGCGATGGTGAAGATTTTTTTCATACGTAGTTTTTAAAGGTTAAAATTTATTTAACAAATATAGAAAACATACTTAAATAAAAAAATTGAATAATTGAGATGAATTAAGTGAATGAAAAAGAATATGATAAATAAGACATGAAAAAACTTTTAGTGTAACTTCGTTCAACAAAAAACGATTATGAAATACATTTTAACATCACTACTGAGTATTTGTTTACTTAACTTATTGGCACAGAATACAGATAATGAACAACGCCTAAAAGTTCCGGTGGAATCGACTGTAGTTTATTTGGATGGGGCAGAGGTAACGCATAACAAAACTGTTACCCTTGAAGCGGGCAGAAACTCGATTGTTTTTACAGGCATATCATCACACCTGATATCGAAAAGTGTGCAAATAAATGCAGGCAGTGATGCGTCGATACTATCTATATCAGATAAAATAAATTATTTGAACAGGGGTGTAGAAACTCCGAAAATAAAAAATTTAAAGGACTCGCTGAAATTGCTTAGAGAAACGCTTGAACAATTAAGTTACGAAAAAGAAGCCTATGTTACAGAGAAAAAAATGATAATGGATAACGAAGTATTAGGTGGCAGAGAAAAAGCGGTGGCTATTGCAGAATTGAAATTGGCCGCAGATTTTTATCGCAGCAGAATAAAAGAAATAAATGTGGAGATATTTAAACTGGATAAAAAAATGAATCCTTGTTATGATATTATAGCACGTTTAGATAAAGAGATAAATGAGTGTAACGGAAAACTTGCCGCACCTACGGCAGAGATAACTGTGTTATTATCGGCTGCAACAAAGCTTACTACTAAAATTGAATTAAAATATTTAGTAAGTGATGCCGGTTGGGCACCCAGCTATGATTTGATTGCAGAAGACGTGAACAAACCCATTGAACTAAAATACCGTGCCAAGGTTTTTAATAATACGGATGTTGACTGGAATAATGTGAAACTAAAACTATCTACATCAGACCCATCGTTAAACGCATCGAAGCCGCAACTGGCTGCCTGGTATCTTAATTTTCAGAATGAGTATGATAATAATAATTATTATGGCAATGCAAACCAGCAAATGCAAATACAAGCACAAAGCAATATGAGTAATTATATGGACGATGCTAAAGCAAAAGCATCGGCCGATGCCAGTGCCAAATCTGCCGGTTATGGTAAACTTGAAAAACCGAATATAGCAACACCTATTACGTTTGAAGAAGTGCAGGTATCGGAACTGAGTGCCGAGTTTGAAATTAAAAACACTTACACTATACCTGCTGATGCTAAGCCTTATATTGTTGAGGTAACTAATTATAATTTACCGGCGGTGTTTAAATATTACAGCATACCAAAAACCGAGAAGGAAGCATTTTTATTAGCACGCATAAGCGGCTGGGAGCAACTGGATTTGGTTGAAGGGCCTGCCAATGTATATTTTGGCGGCAGCTATGTGGGGCAATCGTACATTTACACACGCAGTTTGGATGATACGCTTGATTTATCGTTTGGAAGAGATAAAAAGGTGATGGTATCGCGCACGAAGCTGAAAGATTTTAATAGCAAATCATTCTCGGGCACAAACAAAAAAGAAACACAGAGTTATGAAATTGTTGTGAAGAATAATAGAAAGTTGCCAATATCAATTGATGTGGAAGACCAGTTACCTGTATCGCAAAATAGTGAGATTGTGGTTGAAGTTACTGAACTAAGCAAAGCTAAAAAAGACGATGCAATCGGTAAATTGCTATGGAATTATACCATTGCACCGGGTGAGCAACAAAAAATTACGCTTACGTATTCTATAAAATATCCGAAAAATAGAGCGGTTAACACACGTAAGTACGCGAATAAAAAACGTGCTAAGTTTTAGGGGAATTTTGCTTGCGTGAAGAAAAAAATGAATATTGATAACCAGTAAAATGTAAAACATGAAAACGTTAGGTCTGATTGGTGGCATAAGTTGGTTTTCCACCTCGGTTTATTATAAAACAATTAATCAATTAGTAAATGAACAGCTTGGGGGCTCGCATTCAGCAAAGCTTCTGCTTTATTCTGTGGATTTTGATGAGTATCGTACAATGCAGGAAGCCGGTAAATGGGGAGATGTGGAAGAATTGATTGGCGGTATTGCTTTAAAATTAGAGCAAGCTGGTGCTGAATGTATTTTGTTATGTTCAAACACTCCGCACTTAATTGCCGATAAATTAATTAAAAGAATAAAAATTCCCTTTCTACATATCGCAGATGAAACGGCAAAAGAAATTAAGAGCCATGATAAAAAGAAGGTTCTATTACTAGGAACTAAGTTTACTATGGAAAATACTTTTTTTACAGATAGATTAACGAAGCATAATATTGAGGCGCTTATACCCGAAGAAAAAGAAAGAGAGTTTATACATACATCGATTATAAATGAGTTTACGAAGGGAATATATAGAGAAGAAACCAAAAAAAAATATCAGGAAATAATTAGTAGTTTCAGTAAAAAAGGTGCCGAGGGTGTAATATTTGGATGTACTGAAATAGCCCTTTTAATGAAACCTGAAGAAAGCAGTCTTCCGGTTTTTGACACGACAACGATTCATTCGAAAGCTGCGGTAAAATTTGCATTACAAAAATAAAAGTACTGTGTGCGTGTTAATGTTTTGCAGGCGCTAAACTTGAGCCGATGGCTTTACCGAGTTTTGAAAACATAGAACTAGGTTCTTTAATTACATTTTCGGGCAGGTATTTTATTTTGAGCACTTTATAATCGACAGGGAAATACATTTTTAAAATTGTTACATAATAATTGTAAGGTTTGTGCTGATATATCCAAGGCTCTTTTATGTACACTTCTTTATTTATAAAATTACCATTGGCATCTTTTTTATAGACGCGCATAAGCGAATCGTTTTTAAGGATGGTAGAATCTTTTAAAACTTTTGGAAAGACGGCAGGTTGTATATCGACCTGATTACCTAAGCGATGATAGTTTACATCGGTGGTGTAATGCGGTAGCGTAACTTGGCCTAAATCGTTTGAAATTTGTCCGGAGGTAGAAGCGCCTAGTATATTTGCTATTTTAACGATTTTACTTTCGAGTAAATTTGCTGCGCCATCGGTAACCAAATCTTTAAGGCTAAAAGACTCGCGGTTAAAAAGCACTTTTTTTAAATTAGCTTCGACATAATTGGTATCATTATAACTTAAGGGAAGATCGGGCACGGGGTCGGCCGGGTTTATAATATTAAAGCTGCTGTTGTTTGCACAGTAGCGCGCCTGATACTCGTTTGCAAAAATTTTGTTGCCCACCATAGGTGGTGCAAAGGCATAGGTTTTATATTTATTTTTTTTAGAGATTTGGTCGGGTGGCAGGTTTTCTAAATAAGCGCGCAGCATGTTTGCTAAAGCACCACCCTGGCTGTGCCCCGTGATAATAAAATCGTAGATGCCATCTTTATTAAGGTTGTTGATGTGATAGACAATATCGTTATGCATATAAGCAATGCCAAGAGCATAGCCTGCGTGAACAGATGCGTTGACATCCTGAGCGAAGCAGTAATGAAATTTATCGCCTGAAATGGTGATAACTCCTTTTGCTGGAATCATGGCGAAATAAATGTTTTCGAGCCAGCTGATTTTTTGGTCGGTAGAACCGCGTAAATTAATTACGGCAATTTTATCTTTAATATATATCTGATATTTATTATCCATGCCATATATGCCTGAGGAATATTCTTTTTTATATTGAGATGGCAGGATGCTGGCATCATCATCGTATAACTCTAAAAAAGTAAAGCTGTTGCAAAGCTGAATCATATCTTTTACTTCGGCTTTGTTATAACCGTTTTCGAGCTGCGCGAAAGAATATGTGCTTAGCAGTATGGTTGATATAAGAAGGAAGAAATTTTTCATGTACTAAATATAAAGTGATTTTATATTATAACGGAGCTAAAGGTTAAAATATTGTTAAGCAAACATGTACGCTTTTGCTAATAATTGAGCACAAGTTTAATTTATTAGGTTAATTACACAATAACTAAGGCCTGAAACTGTTAAGCTTTTATAAATGGTCTTTACTTGTTAAAAAAAATTTAACTTTGTATAAAATAACCAACCATAAAATGCGGTTTATTTATTTACTTGTTTTTATTGTTGTTGTGCAAGTTGGCTTGGCGCAAGGCAGCGGAAATGTACTTACTTACAATGGAAGCAACCAATATGTGGATTTAGGAACCAATGTAGCATCGAATTGCCGCACGGTTGAATTTTGGTTTAAATCGCCTGTTTTAGTGAACAGTAGCTCGCCTAATTTTCAGACTTTGGTTGGAAGAGATTTTAATAATGGAAGCGGGCTTAACACCAATGAATTTGGTTTTTATATAGCACCCGCCAGTTGGCCAAACTCGCAAGGAAATATATCTTTTTACAGAAGGGTTGGAGGAGCAAGTTATTTTATTGTATCGAACTCGAACAGTTGGCAGGCAAATGTGTGGTACCATGTTGCCGGAGTTATAGACCCTGTTTTGGGCATGCAATTATATATTAATGGTGTTTTGCAAAACAACACTGACCCAACTGTGCAGCCTATACAACCTGCTACAGATATGATTGCAATTGCTACCTGGGGTTTTTGGGGAGCTAACACGGGTAATAGATTTTATAATGGAGATTTAGATGAGTTGCGTTTTTGGACCACAACACGCACACAAACCCAAATACGAGATAATATGTGTAGGAAAATAAACCCGACACAAGCGGGACTACGAGGATATTATCGTTTTGATAACACGGCAGGCAATACACTTACCGACCTTACAGGAAATGGATATAATGGAACACTAAATGGTTTTGCGACAAACGGATGGCACTATTCAGGAGCGCCGATTGGTGATACGGCAACGAATGTTTATCCGGCAACATGGGCCGCGCAATCGCTTGCATTGCAATATGCTGCAGGTGATGTTTTTACGGTATCTAATGTTACAACTAACCCGGCCGGCGCACATATATACAGAGTAAACTCGTTACCCAATGTTACAACAGGTTTACAATTTCCGTTAGCAGAATATTATGGTGTTTTTTTAACGAGCACTACCGGTAATTATGATATAGCTGAAGATTTTTCGGCGTATACAAGTTCATGTTCAGGAGGCTGTCTTACTTTGGCAGCAAGAACACATAATGCGATTTTGGCGTGGACAACCATTAGTCCGAATTCATCGAGCAATTGTGTTTTGACGAAACTAAATGAAAGTAGTGTGGGCGTATCGTATCGAGCAGAATATATTTTATCGGTTGGAACAACCAGCCTAAGCGTTAGCACCACCAGTGTAAGTTGCAATGGCGGAACCGATGGAACAGCTACAGCCAATGCAACAGGCGGCATTAATCCTTATAGTTATACGTGGACCCCATCGGGTAGTAATTCTGCCACTCTTACAGCAGGAGCCGGTAATTATACGGTTACTGTTGCCGATGCAGCCGGTTGCTCACAAAGTTTATCGACACAAATTATTGAGCCACCACCAATAACTATAGTTGTAAATAATATTACTATTTGCAGCGGACAAACAGCTAGCCTGACCGCGCAAGCAGTAGGAGCCACAGAGCCTTGTACTTATACATGGAACGGAATATATACCGGGCAAACATATACAGTTGCATCGGGTACAAGTAGTGTTTATAGTGTTGCTGTTGCAGATGCTAATGGTTGTTTAGCGCCACCGGCAACAGTTTCGCTTACGGTGTTGCCACCTTTGCATGTAACATTAGGAGATACAATTATATGTGGAGGAAATAGTGTTGCGGTAGCCGCGAATGCAAACGGAGGAAATGGTAATTATGTTTTTAACTGGGTACCAGGTAATTTATCAGGCAACTCTGTATCGGTATCGCCACAAAGCACTACTGTTTATACGGTTACGATTTCGGATGGTTGCACCGTAACCAATGCCAGTGATACCGGTGTTGTTGTAATTAGTAACAATATACAGTTGTTAGCGCTTCCAACATCATCATCGGGTTGTGAGCCTTTATGTGTAACATTTACGGTAAGCAACAACCCTACTATAACAAGTTGGATATGGAATTTTGGCGATAGTACAACAGCTAATACGCAAAACCCTTATCACTGTTATAACACAGCCGGTAATTTTAATATTAGTTTGACTTATGGTACTGCGCAGGGTTGCAAAAAAACAATAACCGGAAATAATTTGATTAAAGTTTTTAACTCGCCAGAAGCAGATTTTACGGCCAGTAATTTTAATACCGATATATTAAACCCAACGGTTAATTTTACAAATCAATCGCAAGGGGCTATTGCTTATAGCTGGAGTTATGGAGATGGAGATTCATCGAACGGAATAAACCCATCACATATATATTCTTCGGTAGGAGATTTTGCGGTGAGTTTGATGGCCATAAATTCATTAGGTTGTACCGATACGGCTACGTACATAGTGTATATAAAAGAAATGTATACATTTTATGCACCAAGTTGTTTTACACCAAATGGTGATTATTTAAACGAGCATTTTTTACCTGAAGGAACCGGATGGGATAACACTACATTTATTATGCAAATTTTTGATCGTTGGGGAAACAATGTTTTTACCAGTAAAGATTATAGCAAAGGATGGGATGGTAAAAAAAGTGCAAGTCAAGATATAGTACAAGAAGATGTGTATGTTTGGAAGGTTTCGTTAAATGATAATAATGGAAAACAACATGAGTATCATGGAATTGTTTCGTTGATAAAATAAATATTATTTATTTCATATTTAATCTTATGTAAATAAAAAAACCGCTCGTAACATTTGAGCGGTTTTTTTATTTTGAAAGTACAAGTGTAATTAATTATTAATTACGATACGCTTTACTGTTTGCGCATTATCAGAAATTATTTTTACAAAATAAATTCCGCTGGCCTGCGCATTTAAACTAATGGTAGTTGTGTTATCGGTTGGTGTAACAGTAAGTAACTCGTTGCCCAAAATATCGCTTACAACAATTTTGTTAGCCTGCTGCGTTGTTGTAACCACAAAAATACCCTTGTTTGGATTTGGGTAAACAGTTACAGTATTGCTATTGCCATTATACTGCTGGATACCAATGCCACAATTAATAGCTGATATAGTTGCTGTGTTTGAACAACCATTAAAATCAGTACCTGTTACAGTATATGTGATAGTAGTGGCAGGTAAAACTGTAATAGCACCGGCTGTTGAACCTGTACTCCAGCTATAGGTGTTTGCACCTTGTGCTACTATAGTATCAAAACCGTTTACACATAAAGTAGGTGAAAGAGATGTAATTGTAACTGCAGGTAATGCATTTACTGTTACCGTTGCTGTTGCTGTATTTGTACAGTTGTTAGCACTAGTACCTGTTACGGTGTAAGTTGCCAAACTAGTTGGAGAAACCGTATAGGTTTGTGAAACAGGGCCACCCGTCCAAGTATATGTGCTTGCACCGCCTGCCATTAGTGAAGCCGAATTGCCTACACATATAGTAGCTGAAGTTGCTGTTACGGTTGGTGTAGCGTTAACTGTTACGGTTGCTGTTTGTGTGTTAGAACAATTGTTTGCATCGCTGCCTGTTAATGTATATACTGCCATAGTAGTAGGTGATACGGTATAGGATTGTGTGGTTGGTCCACCGGTCCAAGTATAACTAGTAATGCTTGCACCTGAACCACTCAGTATGGTTGATTGTCCACGGCAAATTGTTGTGTTTCCATTAATCATCATGCCCGGTATAGAATTTACTGTAACCGTTGCTGTTTGTGTGTTTTTGCAATTGTTTGCATCGGTTCCGGTTAATGTATATACGGCTTGTGAAGTAGGTGATACGGTATAAGATTGTGTAGTTGGTCCGGTAGTCCAAGTATAACTAACGATGCTTGCACCTGAACCACTAAGTACAGTTGATTGCCCTGTACAAATAATTGTGTTACCATTAATCATCATGCCCGGTGTAGCGTTTACGGTTACCGTAGCTGTTGCTGAATTTGTACATGAGTTAGTGCCTGTACCAGTTACCATCATAGTATAACCGTTTGCAGGTGAAAACACCGTATAGGTTGTTGTAGTTGCACCACTGGGATTCCAAGTGTAGCTAGTTGCATTACCACCAGCTGTAAGTGTTCCGGTTCCTCCTGCACAAATAGTAGGCGAAGTAACTGTTACAGTTGGTTGAGGCATAACGGTTACAGTAATTGTACCTGTATTAGATGTACAACCATTTCCATCAGTAGCAGTTACAGAATATGTTGTAGTAACATTTGGACCAACGTTTACAGAATTACCTGTTAGGTTACCCGGTTGCCATGTAGCTGTTGTACTTGGTGAGTTGTTAGCAAAAAGCAAAGGCATGTTACCTGAATTCATACAAATTGGACCATCGGGAGAATTAGGAGCAACAGTAGGTAACATATTTATATTTACTGTATTTGAAAATACAGAACCACTGCCACCTGAATTACCTGCAATTAATGAAATAGTATAAGTGCCGTTAGCTGTGTATGTAACCGTTGGGTTTTGAGCATTGCTGTTAGAAAGATTTCCGCCTGTGGCAGTCCATGTCCAAGTGGTTGGAATGTTAGCTGATAAATCGGTAAGCTGGATAGCCTTACCTACACAGCCATGCGTAGCAACCGAGAAATTAGTTACCGGCGTAGCCTGAGAATTGAAATACACGTTATCAACTTTTAAATCGGCACCGAGATAAGAATAAGGTAAATAATTAAACTTTTTTGATGAGGAGAAAAATACTATTACAGAATCGGGTACCTGAGGTAAATTAGTTGGAATTGATACTGCGGTATATGTTGCCGATGCCGGTAATAAAGTTGTTATTGCACCACCTGCAAAAGTAACTCCTGCTTTTTTAAATTGTAATAGTACCATGGCACTATCGTTAACATCGGCAGGTGAATATTTGTAATGAAACTTAAAGGCATCGACCTGAGTAGTATAAGGATAGCCCCCTATAGTACCATTATTATTTGTAACTATGCCTGTTGTTGCTGATGATGTATAAGCGGTATCATGGGCATTATTAGTTGCACTGGTTTTTAACTCAAGCGCAAAACTTCCGGCAAAAGCATCTACGGTTTGGTTAAGAGTGTTGCTTCCTGAGATATTCCAGTTATTTAATGTAGGAGCTGTTGAAAACGTTTGCCAGTTTTCGAAATCGCCATTTAAATTAGTTGGTTGCGTGGCAATGCCTGTAAAGCTAACACTATCAATTTGCAGCATGCTGCCAGCTATACCTTGAGGACCACCACCCGTTAGTATATTACTTGCTGTTACACCAAACATAAGTGAGTCGGGTGTTATAGATAAATTTAAAGGCATAGTAAGTAACGTGTATGAGTTTTGAGTGCCGGTTATTTTTTGCAGGTTTTGACTAAATATAGTTCCGGCCTTTTTAAAAAGCAGAAAAACCAAAGCAGTATCGCCGGTCATAACATTACATTTATAATATAAGCGTAAGCTGGTTGGTTTTTGACTGAAAGGAATGCCTTGCCCCGCAGGATGGCTTGGATCGCCATTTGCACAATAAGCACCCGAACCATTAGCCAGTGTAGTTAATTTAACAGCAAAAGAATCTGCATAAGCATCTGTAGTTTTAACCACATTAATAGGTGTGAGACCGCCATTTTTTTGCTGTAAACTTGAAGTAAAATAATTTTTTGGGGTTTGACAGGTTAAGGTTGTCCAGTTTTCGAATCCTCCGTTTGGGACTGATTGCGCCGTGGCAAAGCTGACTGTAAACAGGGCAAAAATTGAGAGTAGTTGTTTTTTCATAAATGTGGATTTTAATCGTTTAACATATGTTTTATTTAGATAAAATTACATTTTTTATAGATGTAACTTAAAAGCAAGATAACAAATAATATTACATTAAAAAGAAAAAACTTACATATAAGGTTTAAAGGAAGAATTAATTTTTAATGGTTGTTACATATATAGAAACCAGAAGCGCAATGAGACCACTGAATATAAATGTTGCGGCAGCGCCAAACATAAACCATATTGTGCCGGCTAAAGAACTTGCTATTAATGTGGCCATGCTTTGAAAGGCTGTGAAAGTACCAATAGCAGTTGCTGTGTTTTGTTTTTGGCAGATATTGGTAATCCATGCTTTAACGATACCCTCGGTAGCTGCCGCATAGATACCGTATAAAAAAAACAAACCTAAGAACATTACTGTGCTTTGCGCATAAGCCATGCCAATATATGTTGCCGCAAAAAGAAGTAAGCCGACAACTACTATTTTTTTCATGCCAATTTTATCGGCTAAAATACCCAAGGGGTAGGAAAACAGCACGTAAATTAAATTGTAAAAAATATAAATGCCGATTACGATAGTATCGGTAAAGCCAGCTTCTTTTATTTTTAATAATAAAAAAACATCTGAACTATTGAACAACGTAAATATTACTAATGCAACTACAAGTTTTTTGTAAGCAGGCGAACTTTGTTTCCAGTAATTTACAAAATCTAATAAACGAGGCGATACTTTTGGCTGAGGTAGTTCTTTCTTTTTTTCTTTTATAAAAAATGTAAAAGCAATGGCAATTACTCCGGGAAAAAATGCAATGAAAAAAAGTGTTTTATAATTATCGGGATGAAATGCTAAATAAATTAAAGCAGCTGTTGGCCCAAGAACAGCGCCCAACGTATCCATAGCACGATGAAAGCCAAACACTTTACCTTTGGTTTCGGGGGTTGCTTCATCAGACAACAAGGCATCTCGTGCACCGGTGCGCACTCCTTTTCCTAATCTATCTATAGTACGCGCAAAAAATATCCACACCGGATAAATAAATAATGCCATCATTGGTTTTGAAATGGCACTGAATGCATAACCTATTTGAACAAAAGGCAAACGTTTACCTTTGGCATCGCTTAGGTTGCCGAAATAACCTTTACTTAAGCCCGCAGTTGCCTCGGCACAACCTTCTAAAACTCCAATTAAAATAATAGAGAAGCCAATTGTTTTTAAATAAATTGGCATAATGGGATATAGCATTTCGCTGGCTACATCGGTAAACAGGCTTACGAAAGAAAGTATTAAAATATTTCTTGTAATTATTTTCATTTAAGTTTATTCTTTTGATATGGAATTGTTTGAACTAAGATAATTAGTTATCAGGTATGTTTTAAAATAATTTGCTTTATTGTTATTTTTTGTATTTGACATAGCAACACAAGTAACGTGGTGTTGTAAATAAAAAGTTGGTTATTGTTAAGCAAAGAGAATAACTTATTTTTAGTTTTATTTAACCTAAATCTCCTGAAAGCGGGAGATTTTTTATTTATATGATATTTATCAGTTTTTGAGGTGATGTAAGTCAAGCTCAAGGAAAAGCCCTCGTCTACATTTGTGAGTAATTAACTTTTATTAATGAAATCAGTTTTACGTAATTCGCTTTTAATTAGTTGTGTTTACTGTTTTTTTGGAATAGCATGGGTGCTGTTTTCGGATACTTTATTATTAAATTATACAGAAGAGATAAGCAATTCGGAAACTGTTGAGTTGTTGGCAGGGGTTTTATTTGTTATCTGTTCTGCCATTACAATTTTCCTACTCTCTTATTTTTTTAATAAAAAATATACTCAGCGTTTAAAAAATCATTTTAAAACCCAACAAGAAATATTAAATAAACACGAAAAACGTTTTAGAACCATTATTGAAAAAACAGATGATATAGTTTCGTTGGTTGATAAGAATGGATATATAACCTATATAAGTCCGGCATTTGAAAGAGTAACCGGGTTTGGCGTAGATGAAATAATTGGCAAACATGGGTCTTTGATTATGCACCCCAAATATGCTGAAAATGCAAAAAGTATTTTGGAAAATTTACTGAATAAGCCCGGTGTTGTAATGAAGCGTACGAATAAATTTTTACATAAAAACGGAAGCTATGTTTGTGTGGAAGGAACCGTAGTTAATTTATTGAACGACAAAAGTGTTGAGGCTATAGTATCGAATTACAAAGATGTAACAGAAAAGAAATTAATTGAAAAGCAAACTGCGTTTAATCATAATAATTTAAAAGCACTTATAAACAACACAGATGATTTGATGTGGAGTGTTGATAGAGATTTTAATTTAATTACTGCCAATAAAGCGTTTGATAACCTAGTTAAATTAATGTCGGGTAATATAATTGAAAAAGGAAGCACTGTGCTTGCAGCAGGATTTAGTAAAGAGCAGCTGGCAAGATTTAAACTTTATTACGAGCGCGCATTTTTGGGAGAAACGTTTACTGAACTAGAACATAGTAGGATACCTGAAGATTTTTGGACAGAAATTTCTTTTTATCCGATTTATAGTGAAGGTGTGGTTGTAGGAACCGCTTGCTTTTCTAAAGATGTAACGGAAAGTAAACTTGCTGAAACTCGATTAACAGAATTTGCCAGCAGCCTTATTGAAATAAAAAATGAACTTGAACATAGTGAGCTTAAACTAAAACAAGCCCAAACTATTGCACATGTTGGCAGCTGGGAGCTTGATTTTAAAAGTGGGGTGGCTTTATGGTCGGATGAATCGTGCAGGATATATGGGCTATCACCCAAAGAAAATAAACAGACGTATGAAGTTTGGGAATCATTTATTCATCCGGAAGATAAAAAAAACGTGCTTGAAAATGTAAGACAAGCCAGTGTTTTACAACAAGATTATTCTTTCTATCATAGGATACTTAGGAGAGATGGAACAGTACGGTTTATTTACTCGCATAGTCATTTTGAATTTGATGCAGCCGGTAAAGCTGTTGGTTTATATGGCGTAGCCATGGATATAACGGAACAAAAGCTGGCCGAGCAAGAAATTATAAGAAAGGGTGAAGAGCTAAGAGATCTATCTAACTATATACAACATATTAGAGAAGAGGAAAGAAAACTTGTGTCGCGTGAGTTGCATGATGAACTTGGACAACAGCTTACCGCACTTAAAATGGAAATTGGCTGGATTATTAGTAAACAGACCAATGAGGACAAAGTAATTGTATCTAAACTACAAGAGATATTTCATTTTAGTGATGGACTTATTGCAACGGTAAGAAGAATTTTAGCAGACTTAAGACCGGCTATTATTGATGACCTTGGGCTTATTGCAGCACTTGAATGGAAATGCGATGACTTTACAGAGAAAACAGGCATTTCTTGTTATTTTATATCAAACATTAACGAAAGAAAATTTGAAGATAATTTCAGTATCAACATTTATAGAATTTTGCAAGAGTCTTTGACGAATATAGCCAGACATGCCGAAGCTAAATCGGTTACTGTTTTGGTAAGTGAAAATGAAACCACTTTATTTTTAGCAATTACAGACGATGGAAACGGGCTTTGTAAAGAAACTATAAAAAAAGGAAAAACACTTGGGATTTTAGGAATGAAAGAAAGAGCTGTTTTATTAGGTGGAGAGTTAGAGATGATTGGAATACCAAATAAAGGAACTAGTATAAAATTAAAATTACCCTTAACATGAATATATTAATAGCCGATGACCACGAATTAGTTAGAGCCGGATTGATTAGAGTTATTGCCGAGCAATTTCCGACGGCAAAAATTAAAGAAGTTGATAATGGCAGGGATGCAGAGAAACTTGGTCGCACTGAAAAATGGGACATTATTATTATGGATATGGCTATGCCTGAAAAAACCGGACTTGAGGTTTTAAAGCAATTAAGAACAGAATCTATAAAAACACCTGTTTTATTATTTAGCATACATCCGGAAAACCAATATGCCATTAGGGTTTTGAAAGCAGGGGGTAACGGATACCTTTCGAAAGACTGCCCCATGATAGAATTTACTGAAGTGATGAAAATAATTATGAGCGGGCGAAAATATATTTCTCCATCAGTAGCCGAAAAACTGGCCACCAAGTTTGATGATGATGGAAATAAAGAAGAACATGAATTAATATCAGACAGAGAGTTACAGGTTTTAAAATTAATTGCTTCGGGCAAAGCTGTTTCGGAGATTGCCGATATGCTTGCACTAAGCGCCGCTACTATTAGCACCTACCGCCATCGTTTGCTTGAAAAAATGCAGTTAAAAAATAATGCGGAGCTAACGCATTATGCCATTAATCATCAGTTGGTTTAATTTTTCCTTGTCATTATATGTATGACAGCACAATCATTTTCGCAACTATTTAAAAACGCTTAGCACTAGGTTACTTTTGTATTTATAAACAAGTAATCATGACATCTTCATTAGCAATTACAAAGAGCACATTAAAAGAAAAAAGTATAAGTAACTTTTTTAATTCGTTAAAAAACCCTTTTCAAAGTTCGCCGGCATGGTCGGATAAAGAAGCGGAGTTGTTTTCGCATATAGAGATAATGAACCAATCTGCCCTGATGACCATATCGGATTTAAAAGGAAATATTATACATGCTAATGAACTTTTTTGCAAAGTATCTAAATACACTTTAGATGAGGTGTTAAATAAACCGCACAATATTATACGTCATCCGGATACATTGCCTGCGGTGTTTAAAGATATGTGGAGCACTATTAGAAGCGGGAAAGTTTGGCAGGGAGAATTAAAGAACAGAGCTAAAGATGGAACGGACTATTGGGTTATTGCTACCGTAGCACCTGTGTTGGGCGCTAATGGCAAACCCATAAAATATATTAGTGTGCGCTACGATATTACCAAGCAAAAACAAGTTGAAGAAGAATTAAGACAAGCTAAAAAAAATATTGATAAAGAATTGTTTGAAAATGTTACCTATGCCAAACAAATACACAGTTCGTTTTTAAGTAACAACGAGGGTTTGGAAGCATGTAATGATTCTTTTTTGTTGTACAAGGCGCGAAAAATAATTAGCGGCGATTTTTATAAAATAGAGCGCAACGATAATAAACTTACGGTTGTTGTTGGAGATAGCACCGGACATGGCGTTTCGGCGTCGTATATTTCGGTTTTGGCTTTAAATATTTTGACCCGCGTAATGAAATTTTGTTGCGAAGACCCGGCTAAAACATTGGCTATGATTAATAAAGAACTAAACAGAATAACACAATTAAACAGCGAAAAAAAATTGATGGAGTCGGCTGATATGATTATGTGTTGCATAGATAAAGATTTAATGAAAATACATTATGCATCGGCAAAAATGAAAGCCTTTATTGTGAGAGACGGAGAAATTATTATGCTGGAAAAGGATAGGTGCAGTGTGGGTGAATCGACTAAAAAGGAGTTTAAGATAAGCAACCGAATGATGGATTTAAAAAAAGGGGACTGCCTTTATATATGTTCGGATGGATTGAAAGACCAAATTGGTGGTGATAATAATAAATGCATAGGGTCTAAAAACATTTTATCGCTTATAAAAAGTTTACAGGGCAATTCGATGCATGAACAAAAAGAAATAATAGCAGAAACTTTGGTGGCATGGCAAGGCGATAATGAGCAGACCGATGACATTACGTTGTTTGGCATCAGGATTTAAAAAATGATTTTATTTTTTTGGTTTGATATATTGTTGAAGATCTTTTACGTAATTTTCGAAAGCCTTTATGCCAAGCTTAGTTATTTTACAAGTAGTTTGCGGATAATTATCCTTAAAAGATTTTTCGATTTCGATGTAACCTGCTTCTTTTAATTTTTGTAATTGAATGCTTAGATTACCTGCTGTGGAATTTGTTTCGTCTTTAAGGTGCGTAAACTCAGCCTCCTTTACAGAAATGAGTAAGGAGATAATGCCTAGTCGTAATTGGGAATGTAATAGAGGGTCGAGTTCTTTCAATTTTATTGACTTTTAAATTTGTTGCGTAAAAGATGGCCCGGGATTATATACGATACCAATAATGACAAAGCTATAAGAAGAACCTGGTTTTCGAAAGGTGTGAAAAAAGAAAAGATGGCAATAGCAAAACTACAAGCACCGCCTATTATTAAAGGTTTAAACCTTAGGATGCCTCCCGAAACAAATGTACCGATAGCGTATAAATTAATTACCAGAGGATAAGTTGCTTCGCCTAATTTGTTCATCATAAATAAGACGGTAAAAATAGAAATACCAAAGGCAATCCATAAATAACCCAAGTATATTTCGGCATAAGTTCTTACTTTTTTTTGCACATCGGGATTGTACTTTCGATGCTGGTAGTAACTATATATGCCTGTAAAAATACCACCCAGGGGCATTAAAGACCAAACGAGCCAGCCATTTTGTATTTCCATTTTTAGGGTAACATAAAATACTATTGAAGTGATGAAAACAAGCCATCCCCAAAAGATGAAATGGAAACCGTTATCGGCTACGTTGTTTTGTGCACGGTTTATCATACTTTGTATGATTTGCATGCTTTGTTCGGGGTTGATGTTTTGCTCTTCCATAAATGTAATGTGTTGATTTTAAATTATAAAATTATTGTTTAAAAATACGCACGAAAACCGGTTGATATTAAAAAACCGTTTGAGTAGATAGGGCGACCAATTGCCTTATCGGCAATAGCACCTGTACCTACGCCGCCCAGTTCGATAAACTGACCCCAATTTTTACGAGGGTGAAACTCGAAACCAAAAAGGCCGTAGCCGCCAAACTGCGTAGCCTTACTTGAAAAACTAGGGTTGGTTAGCAGCATAACAACACCCCCTTCGGAATAGATGCTTATTTTATCAGTTATAACAAGTTGCCTGGTTACTACACCAAACCTTATATTGACATAAGGGCTCCACGTGTTTACGGTATCGCCTTTAGGTGTGTTTTGTAACCATTGCAAACTACCCATTAAACGAAAGGCCATAAAATTTGCAATGTATGGAGTAGTAATGTTTAAGCCTACGCCATAATCGTGCTGATACTGATTAAGATTAAAGCCAAAAGCAAATTTGTTTAAGCGCGAGTTTGTTTTTTGTAAACTGTCGGTTTGTGTTTGGGCATTTACTGTTACCGTAAATAAAACAGCAAGCATAAACGCAGTGATTTTTTTAGTGTGTGGTGTTTTCATTTTTTGTTATAAATATGTTGCAAACATAAAGTAGTTTATTTAATAAACCATAAATGAATTTGACAATAAATGTTAAACAAATGATAATCAGTAAGATAAAATAGAGCTAAATGAAATACTAGTGTGAAAAAAATATGGTTGGCAATAAAATAGGATAGAAATAGTTAGCTATAAAAGGTTTTCGGTTATATAAGCCGTATAGTATTATAAATAAAAAAACTACCCTAAGGCAGTTTTTTTATTTATAATAAATTTGAAAATTATTTTTGAACGATAATTTTAGAAGTAGAAATTTTATTGTTTTGAGAAACAAGTACTGTGTAGATACCGGTAGTTAAATCTTGTACATTAATTTGATTTGATATTTGGGTTAAAGAACCATTTTTTACTTCTTGCCCCATGATGTTGTAAATTTTATACAAAGAATTTTCACTAGCGTTTACCAGCTCAATATTTAATGTGCCAGAAGTTGGGTTAGGGTACAAACTAATTTGTTCTGTACTTACAACTTTTGTATTTTGATTTTTGATACCAGTAGTAGGTGATGAAGTACAATTTAAGTATATAGTCATGGTGTTACTAATTTCATTAGCAGTGGCTAAATCAAATTTATGGTCTCCGTTAAAATCGGCACTTACTATATAACGCGCTTGAACTCCTACTGCATAAGCGGCATACGAACTAAAATTTCCATTACCTGTGCCAAGTAATACAGATATGTTATTAGAGTTCCAGTTGGCTGTTGCTAAATCAGGTATAAAATCACCATTAAAATCCTGACTGATAACTATTACAGGATCGGTGCCTACAGCAAAATTTGCAGGCGCACCAAAACTTCCGGCTCCGTTACCTAATAATATTGAAACATTATTTGAAGTGCCGTTTGCAACAGCCAAATCGAGTTTACCATCGGCATTATAATCGGCAGAACTTAATGCTTGTGCACCACTAGCCGCTGTAAAAGTGGTAGCTGTACCAAAAGTGCCTGTACCCGTACCTAAAAACACCGATACATTATTAGCTGTAATACTGGCAACGGCTAAATCGGCTTTACCATCGGCATTAAAATCGGCAGTAATTAAATCTTCCGGATTACTACCAACTGTGTAATTAGTAGCTGCACCAAAACTACCGGTGCCTGTACCTAATAAAATAGACATGTTATTTGAACTATAATTAGCAATGGCTAAATCTGCATTATTATCGCCATTAAAATCGGCACTAACAACCGAAACAGGAGTGGTACCTGTACTAAATAATGTAGCCGCCCCGAAACCCCCTGTTCCGTTTCCTAACATGATAGCAAGATGGGCTGTACCAACAACTGCTAAATCAATTTTAGTATCTCCGTTAAAATCACCTGTTGTTATGGCATAAGCAAAGTTGCCGGCAGGATATTTTGTTTCGGCACCAAAATGTCCGTTACCTAAACCCAGAAAAATAGATATTTCGTTTGAGTTAGCATCGGCAGCAACTAAATCGGCTTTGCCATCGCCATTAAAATCGGCTGTTACAGCTCCGTTTGGATTAGTGCCTGTTATGGTAAGGGTTGTATCGGGAGTAAAACAATTTGATGTTTGTGTACAATTTAAGTAAACAGACATGGTGTTACTATTTTCATTAGCGGTGGCTAAATCAAATTTGGTATCTCCGTTAAAATCAGCACTTACTATATAACGCGCTTGTACTCCTGCTGCATAATTGGTAGCTATACCAAAACTACCCGTGCCTGTACCAAGTAATACAGATATGTTATTAGAGTTCCAGTTGGCTGTTGCTAAATCAGGTATAAAATCACCATTAAAATCCTGACTGATAACTATTACAGGATCGGTGCCTACAGCAAAATTTGCAGGCGCACCAAAACTTCCGGCTCCGTTACCTAATAATATTGAAACATTATTTGAAGTGCCGTTTGCAACAGCCAAATCGAGTTTACCATCGGCATTATAATCGGCAGAACTTAATGCTTGTGCACCACTAGCCGCTGTAAAAGTGGTAGCTGTACCAAAAGTGCCTGTACCCGTACCTAAAAACACCGATACATTATTAGCTGTAATACTGGCAACGGCTAAATCGGCTTTACCATCGGCATTAAAATCGGCAGTAATTAAATCTTCCGGATTACTACCAACTGTGTAATTAGTAGCTGCACCAAAACTACCGGTGCCTGTACCTAATAAAATAGACATGTTATTTGAACTATAATTAGCAATGGCTAAATCTGCATTATTATCGCCATTAAAATCGGCACTAACAACCGAAACAGGAGTGGTACCTGTACTAAATAATGTAGCCGCCCCGAAACCCCCTGTTCCGTTTCCTAACATGATAGCAAGATGGGCTGTACCAACAACTGCTAAATCAATTTTAGTATCTCCGTTAAAATCACCTGTTGTTATGGCATAAGCAAAGTTGCCGGCAGGATATTTTGTTTCGGCACCAAAATGTCCGTTACCTAAACCCAGAAAAATAGATATTTCGTTTGAGTTAGCATCGGCAGCAACTAAATCGGCTTTGCCATCGCCATTAAAATCGGCTGTTACAGCTCCGTTTGGATTAGTGCCTGTTA
>Ga0207160_1014_pt1 | contig 56206 bp, 29 predicted proteins | sample Alteio_BWMinHeat_21_FD_153510 | JGI IMG/M metagenome (GOLD analysis project Ga0207160, IMG submission 153510) | Enriched cells from forest soil in Barre Woods Harvard Forest LTER site, Petersham, Massachusetts, United States -... | ecosystem: Environmental > Terrestrial > Soil > Temperate forest >... | reverse complement strand
GCGCAACTTCCTCCGGTTGATGTTGGTGTAACGGTATAAATTACATTTTGTGCAACGGTACTACTGTTTGTTATGGTGTTATTTAAAGTTGCAGTGCTTTGTGTTGTTAAACTTTCTCCTGCTGTATTTACATTACTAGTAGCAATCCAGGTGTAAGTAGATGCCACATTACTAGTAAACGGAATATTTACTGTACCCCCACTACAAATAGTTGCAGTGCTTGCACTAGTCATGGCTGGAGTTGGGTTTACCGTAACAGTAACTGTTTGTCCTGCTCCAGTACATCCTCCAAAAGTTGGCGTTACGGTATAAATTACATTTTGTGCCGATGTAGTTCCATTTATAATCGTATTACTTAATGTAGCCGTATTTTGTGTAGTTAAACTTTCTCCGGTTGTGTTTACATTATCGGTTGCTATCCATGTAAAAGTAGCTCCGGCAACAGTACTTGTTAAATTTATAGTTGCAGTATTTCCGGTACAAATCGTTGCAGTATTTGCACTCGTCATAGCCGGAGTCGGATTTACCGTAACGGTTATTGTTTGTGCAACTCCTGCGCAACTTCCTCCGGTTGATGTTGGTGTAACGGTATAAATTACATTTTGTGCAACGGTACTACTGTTTGTTATGGTGTTATTTAAAGTTGCAGTGCTTTGTGTTGTTAAACTTTCTCCTGCTGTATTTACATTACTAGTAGCAATCCAGGTGTAAGTAGATGCCACATTACTAGTAAACGGAATATTTACTGTACCACCGCTACAAATAGTTGCGGTACTTGCACTTGTCATAGCCGGTGTTGGGTTTACTGTAACAGTTATTGTTTGCGATGTTCCCGCGCAACTTCCTCCGGTTGACGTTGGGGTTACCGTATAAATTACATTTTGTGCAACGGTACTACTGTTTGTTATGGTGTTATTTAATGTTGAGGTCGATTGTGTAGTTAAACTTTCTCCTGAAGTGTTCACATTGCTAGTGGCAATCCAGGTGTAAGTAGATGCTACATTACTGGTAAACGGAATATTTACTGTACCACCGCTACAAATAGTTGCGGTACTTGCACTCGTCATAGCCGGATTTGGATTTATCGTAACAGTTATTGTTTGCGATGTTCCTGTACAACTTCCTCCGGTTGACGTTGGGGTTACCGTATAAATTACATTTTGTGCAACGGTACTACTATTGGTTATTGTATTATTTAGTGTAGCAGTACTTTGAGTAATTAAACTTTCTCCTGAAGTGTTCACATTGCTAGTGGCAATCCAGGTGTAAGTAGATGCTACATTACTGATAAACGGAATATTTACTGTACCACCACTACAAATAGTTGCAGTATTTGCACTCGTCATAGTGGGTGTCGGATTTACTGTAACAGTTATTGTTTGCGATGTTCCCGCACAACTTCCTCCGGTTGATGTCGGCGTTACCGTATAAATTACATTTTGTGCGACAGTACTACTATTGGTTATTGTATTATTTAATGTTGCAGTACTTTGAGTAGTTAAACTTTCTCCCGCAGTGTTTACATTACTAGTAGCAATCCACGTATAAGTAGATGCCACATTACTTGTAAATGGAATATTTACTGTACCGCCGCTACAAATAGTTGCGGTGCTTGCACTCGTCATAGCTGGTGTTGGATTTACAGTAACAGTAACTGTTTGTCCTGCTCCTGTACATCCTCCAAAAGTTGGTATTACGGTATAAATTACATTTTGAGCAGAAGTAGTACCATTCGTAATTGTGTTACTTAAGGTAGCTGTATTTTGTGTAGTTAAACTCTCTCCGGTGGTGTTTACATTATCAGTTGCTATCCATGTAAAAGTAGAACCCGCAACATTTGTGGTAAGAATTATGTTTACAGTATTTCCCGTACAAATGGTTGCAGTGTTTGCACTAGTCATTACTGGTGTTGGGTTTACAGTTACAGTTACTGTTTGAGCAACCCCTGCACAACTTCCTAAGGTTGAAGTTGGCGTTACCGTATAAATTACATTTTGCGAACTGGTGGTACTATTAGTTATCGTATTACTTAATGTAGCTGTACTTTGTGTAGTCAAACTCTCTCCGGTTGTATTTATATTATCAGTTGCTATCCATGTAAAAGTAGAAGGCACATTGCTTGTTAATGGAATGCTTGCGGTGCCTCCACTACAAATGGTTGCGGCATTTGTACTCGTCATTACCGGAGTGGGATTTACGGTAATAGTAACCGTTTGTGCTATACCCGGGCATCCACCCGAAGTAGGTGTAACAGTATAAATAACATTTTGTACACTGGTGGTGTTATTAGTTATTGTATTGCTTAAAGTGGCTGTACTTTGTGTAGTTAAACTTTCGCCTGTAGTGTTTACATTACTAGCAGCAATCCAGGTAAAAGTAGAACCAACAACATTTGTGGTTAGCGGTATGTTTACAATAGTACCCGAACAAATGGTTGCTGTGTTTGCGCTCGTCATAGTTGGTGCCGGATTAACTGTTACAGTAATTATTTGAGGTGTTCCGGCACAACTTCCTAAAGTTGAAGTAGGTGTAACGGTATAGACTATAGTTTGAACACTTGTTGTATTATTAATAATTGTATTATTTAAAGTAGATGTTGTTTGCGTAGTAATGCTTTCTCCGGTAGTATTTGGGTTATCAGTAGCTATCCATTGATAAGTTGAGGCAAGATTGCTAGTAAAAGGAATATTGACTGTACCATTACCGCAAATAGTAGCAGTATTTGTGCTTGTCATAACTGGAGTTGGGTTTATTGTAACAGTCATTGTTGAAGGGCCCATTACACAACCCCCGTTAAATCCAATTAATGAATAAACGGTAGTAGTTGTAAGAGTTGCAACCGGGTTGCAAGTAGTTGCACTGCTTAACCCTACAGTAGGTGACCAAACATAATTAGCACCCGAAGCACATACCGGGCCTATGGTTATACTTTGGTTGGCACAAGTAGTTGGTGATGTAACAGCAATTGGAAATGATGTTGGTCTGTGAGCCGGAATCAATGTTGCATTCAGGTACATTCTAATTCCATTATCTGTAGCGATGTTTCCACTACCGGAAGGATATTGGTGACCACCCAAGTAAAAAACATTAGATCCAACCGAATCGGGATGAGAAAGGTGAGCTGCACTTGCAACAACAGTATTGGTTGCAGCAGGAGTGCTAACACCATAGTACATTTCTGGTTTGTAAATAGATGAACCGGCAACAGGCCAAAAACTGGCTATGGTGCCATTCTCTGCAGTTACTTGTCCTTGGTATTGGCAAAAAGCCATATCCGGATTATAATCTGTATTGGTTTGTGTAGTATTGGCAAAACTAACTCCACCGGTACTTTGAAAATGCCCTCCTGCGGGTTGATGGTTTTCGTATAAATCAATACCGGCACATTGAGCTAAAAAATTTCCTCCTTCGTTTACAAAATCTACTACTCTTTGCACGGGTTGTGTATCTGGGTTTTTGGCATAATCCCAATGCGATTCCGAACAAAAAGTATAACACGAGGCAAGTCCAGTAAAATCACCTGCACTCTGAACAAAATAGTTAGTAACCCCTGCGGCAGTTAGCATAGCTACTTGTATGGGCTCATTATCACCATTACTAAATACAGCAATTTTTGGGCGATGATTTAGCGTATATCTTACATCCACAGCAACGTCAGCTGTTAGTTTGTATATAGCTACATTGTTTCCAAATGCTGTTATAACTTGCGTAGCAGTTAATCCTCCGGTATAATAAGAATGATCAAGATAAAAACTGTCAATAACAAATTCACTGGCTACAAAAGTTTGCGTGGCAGCAGCAGCTACAGTTGGATAAACTTGCGAGGCATTTGCAATAAAGTCAGGTGCATCTTTTGCTTTTCCTGATTTGATAACCCATTTAACGGGTACATCATTCATAAGAAGCGAGTGAACTAATCCATAAGCTTTAAGGTTAAAGTCGCCTGCAATTACCTGATGTGTGTTATCCATGGGAATAACAAGAGAACCAGCCGTTATGGTTTGTGTATTTGCAACCGGAGGGGTCGCATCTCCTGCATCTAAACAAGTACCAGCTACAATAGACCTGTTACCTACAGGGTTTGGGGTTGTCATATTTGTGTAGGTGGTACCATTAAAAGTAAACGAAGTCATCGAAGCGTCAACTACATCTCCAATAACAGCTGTACCTGGCACTGTATAAGCTAAATAGAAATAGTAAGGGCCAGGCCCTAGCTCTAACCCCTGCGAACCGGTAATGGTAAATGTACCATTTGGGTTAGTTACTGAACCATAAAAATTCGCATTGCTAAAACCTTGAGCAGTATCCGTATAATAAATTTCAGCTTTTGTTATATCTGTCAAAGGAGCTGTAGAACCAGCAGTACTAAAAACAAATTGTGTAATTACATCATTAGGTGTACAAAACCCACCGGTAATATTTACTTTAAATTCCAAAATAGGGTTACTGGTAGAGTTACAACCACGAGTAATGGTAGATGTAGTATATTGATCTACAGAGCTTGAATTATAAACTGAAGGGCTGCTGGTAGCAAGATGCCCGAATGATTGCAAATTAGTAGGAATGCCAGTACTTCCGTTAACTTTAAATGTTCCTCCGGTTCTTACTAAATCTCCACTTCCTGCTGCAGTAGCTTGTATCTGAAAATTATTAAAATTAATTTCATCTATGTTTGCTTGAGCGGCAGTTGTAGTAACAGTAACTGTAATAGCTGTTGCAGTCATGCTAAAACCAACAATAGTAATGTCCTGCGCTACGCCAGTAGTATTTCTGGTAACTGTGCCGGGAGTAACTGTATTAAAAGCAAATCCAGCGGGTAAGGTAACTATAAGGGTTTGGCTTGTTTGGCTGGCATCAAAATTAGTAGCATCGGTTTCTATAAGAGAAAAAGTAACAGTATTATAGGAGGTTGGTGTAGTAAATGTACTTGCACAAAATGTTTGATTCGGAAAAGCATCTATAGTTGGCGCTGGATTAACATAAGAAACTACAACACTTCCCGCTCCTCCCGCTCCTCCTGTTCTATTATTTGTAGTTCTTCTTGTGCCTGCACCTCCACCACCCGGTGCGGTTCCGGCACCTCCATTAACATTACTAACTCCTGTGGCACCATTTCCACCACCGGTAGCTCCGCCTGGCCCTGCAACTGATCCAACAGCATTACCACCCAAAGCGGTACTTCCACCACCGCCGCCGCCGCCGCCGCCAATAGTAGTTGAAGCCCCTGCGGCTCCGTTACCACCTGCAAAGTTAGTTCCGGCTGTGTTGCCTGTTGCGGTACCATTGCCTCCCGCATAACTTCCTGCAATAGCTGCGCCAGTACCGCCCGGCCCACCAACAGCAACTATTGTTGTATTATCAAAAGATGAACTACCTCCAGTGCCACCATTACCACCAGTATTTGCTCCAGCTGTGCCACCGGCACCAACTGTAATATTATAAACTGTTCCGGGAACAACGGTTACTGTATTACTTGTGTAAGATCCACCTGCTCCGCCACCACTTGCTGTGTTACTTGTAGTAGCTACACCACCACCACCGCCACCGCCGCCCCAACATTGAACGGTAATTGTTGTAACGCCTGATGGGCAAGTCCATGTATTTGCACCAACTGTATTAAAGTTAACAGTTGTATTTTGTGCAAAAGCGGCATTCAAATAAAAAAATGCTACCGCTAAAAGAGCAATCGTTTTATGATTCCTCTTCGGATGAGATTTAACTGTAAAAGATGTTATTGTTTGGGTAACATATCTATCTTGTGACTTAGCACAAAATAAAAAGAATATGTTTTTTAATAAGAGTGGGTAGAGTTTTTTCATGCGCTGCTTTTTTCGTTGTTGTTAAACTTCACCTGTTATAATATACTAAATGTAATATATTTTAACGACAATAAAAAACATTCTCAACCCCTTATAAAATTTCAACCATGTATATGTTTTGTGTTTGTCTGTTCTGTTTTACGTTCAAAAAATAAAAAGGTTTCAATTTTTTTTTGGATTATTGTTAAAGGCTAAAAAATCGTTTTTTACTGTATACTTTTCCTTGTTTTCTTTATTTGAATCAAAGATAAGCTAACAAATGCTGCTAAAAAATACAATCTTCGTGTAAATATTACATATGTAAGATTTTATTAAAAATTGTGGAATATTAAAATAATAAGGGGTCAGAATTGCTTGAAAGCCCTTATTATTAGAAGGGTTAGGATAATAATTTTACCAAATCTTTACCCTTAAATTATCGGGTACATACATGTTACTTCCTGGTTTTATATCAAAAGCTGTATAAAATTCATCAACGTTTTTAAACGGACCATTAACACGATACTTAGCGGGCGAGTGAACATCGGTAAGTAATCGGTTACGCAGTGTTTCATCTCTTTGATGCCCTAACCAACCAAGTGAATAACCTAAAAAATAACGTTGCATTGGGGTTAAACCATTTATTAATTTTCCTTCCTGATACTGTTTTGTTTTTTTAAAAGCTTCAATGCCTAACAATATACCGCCAAGGTCTGCTATATTTTCACCTAGTGTAGCCTTTCCATTAATATGATATCCACTAATGGGCTCAAAAGCATCAAACTGCTTAACCATTACATCGGCTCGTCTGTTAAATTCAGTCTCGTCTTTACTTGTCCACCAATTATTTAAATTTCCTTTTGCATCATATTGTCTGCCTTGGTCATCAAAGCCATGTGTAATTTCATGGCCAATTGTAGAAGCCCCCACATAGCCATAAACTAATGCATCATCTAAATCTTCATCTTTAAATCCGGGTACAACAAAAATTCCGGCTGGCAATAAAATTTCGTTTTTTGCCGGATTGTAACTGGCGTTATATGTTTGCGGATACATATCCCACTCATCTTTATCTACAGGCTTACCCAATTTATTAATTTCATAATTATGCCACCATAAGTTAACTTGCATAAGGTTTAGCAAATAACTTTCTTTATTAATTTGCATGGTAGAAAAATCTTTCCATTTATCAGGATACCCAATTTTCTTTTGCATGGTAGCCAGCTTAGCATACGCTTTTTGTTTTGTACTGTCGTTCATCCACTCTAGCTTACCTATTCTGTCTTTCAACGCCTCTCTTATAGATTCGGTTAAATCTTCGTATCTCTTTTTTGTTTTTTCATTAAAATACTCTTTTACATAAAGACGGCCAAGCATTTCTCCCATTCCTTTTTCTATTTGTGTTATTGATCTTTTCCATCTTACTTTTCGTTGTTTTGCCCCACTAAGTAATTTGTTAAAATTAAAAGCCTCCGCATCAAACTTATCTGGCAATGCAACAGAAAAATCGCTTATAAGATTAAACTTTAAATAGTTTTTCCAATCATTTAGTGGTATAGAAACTAATAAAGAATTTAAAGATTTAAAAAATTCTGGCTGGCCAACCAAAACAGAATCTACATTATTAACACCTGTATTTTTTAGAAAAACTTTCCAATTAATATTATTACCAAGTGATCCAAGGTCGTTAACAGCAAATTTGTGATAATTGGCGTAAGGGTCTCTTAGGTCTTCCAATCTTTTACTTGCCGTTGCTAGTTTCGTTTCAAGGGCAAGTATGTTTTTTGCTACGTTTAACGAAGAAATAGAATCTTCTCCACTCATCGTAAGCATTTTTGCCATATGTTTTAAATAAGCATTACGAATGTTGATGGTAGAAGAATCGTTTTTAAAATAATATTCTCTTTCGGGCAAACCAATTCCTCCTTGCGAAAACTGGTAAATTATTAACTCACTATTTTTATCATCTATGCTAACATAACTACTAAAAAGAGTTGAGGAGCCAAGTATTTTAAACTCAGTTACTATATTCATTAACGATGGTATATCTTTTATAGCGTTTACTTTATTTATATAAGGCTGCAAAAACTTTAACCCATCGGTTTCAATTTTTGTACTATCCATAGCGGTACTCCAAAAATCACCAATTTGTTGTTCAGGTGTGTCTTTTTTTGCATTTTCTGCAGATGTTTTAACGGCAATTTCTTTAAGCCTCTTAAGAGTTTCCTCAATTACAAGGTTACCAATGCCCCATGCTGCTTGGTCGTTAGGTATAGGGTTCTTTTTTATCCAACCGCCATTGGCATACGCAAAAAAATCCACGCCCGGAGCAACAGTAGTGTCTAAGTCGGCATACAAAATATCCGAAGTTGTTGAAGTGGCAGTTTTATTCTTGCATGAAGACAAAAAAATTATACCTATTGCTATTAAAAAATATTTATTCATATGTAAAAAATCAATTAAGTAAATGTATAACCTAATTAAAGAATAGGACGTACCGTTCATGTAAATTATTGCCTTCTTCCAAAATTGTTAGAAATTAAAAATCAACTCTTTTTCAGGATTAGTAGTTTTTGAACTTTGTTTATTACCTTTTATTTCAATGTGCACCATATTTATTTGTTGCGGCAAATAATCATACAATAAAGTGTTTTCTATCATAACTGACTTTGGTAATTCTACATTTTTTATTTCTATGTAACTCCAAATAGCCTCTTCTTCTTTTTCATATCCAATAAACTGTATTGTTTGCCATTTGCCATTCACCTTTATTTTTACACGCTTATTAATATAATCAGCTAATAAATTTTCTACCTCTTTTTTATCTTTTGGATGCAAAACATCTACCTGTTTTTTGTACAATTTCCTTAATGCATCTTCTATATTATCTGTAAAGGTTCGACAACTTATTTGTACCGTTTTTTCTTGTTCGTTGTATTTTATATCAATAACACTAACGTAATATGGATGAAAAGAAGATAACAACATCCATCCTAAAACGCACCAAAACGTGTTTTTTACCGCTGGCAACAATTTTAATACCCCACTATACTTATTTCTTAATTTCACGTTTCAAAGGTATAAATAATGAACGATTTTTGGCTGTGGTTTACTACTGGTTTTCGTCACATAATTGATTGGAATGGATACGACCACATCTGTTATATTGTTTGTTTAGCAGTTCTTTTTCCTTTGCAGCAATGGAGACAGCTTTTAGTACTAATTACTGCTTTTACTATTGGACACTCATTAACGTTAGCGCTTAGCACGCTTCATATTATTTCTCCTCCGCAAAAAATGGTAGAGTGCTTAATTCCAATTACTATACTTAGTACCGCTGCTTACAATATATATTCTCGTAACAAAAAAGTAAAATCACTGACATTTAATTATGCTATGGCACTTATTTTTGGTTTTATACATGGCATGGGCTTTTCGTATCTTTTAAAATCATTATTAGGCAAAGAAGGTAATATTATTGGGCCCTTGTTTTCATTTAATATAGGCTTAGAAGTAGGTCAGATGTTAATTGTTTTGGGTGCTCTTTTTATTTCTGTAGTTTTTGAATCTTTTTTAAAGGTGGCTAAAAAGGACTATGTTTTTTTTGTTTCGTCAACAGTATTCGGAATAGCCTTATTACTTTTAATTCAACAAATAAGTTTAATTAGTTATGAATAAAACGATTATAAAATCAATTAGTGGTATAATTTTATCTGTATGGAGTTCTTTTATTTTTGCGCAAAATATTCGTAATAACCCAACTTCTAATCACGGAAATAAATTTGAGCAATTAGGCACTATTTTACCTGATGCTAATGTGTATCGTACAGCTTCAGGTGCGCCGGGGCATAAATATTGGCAACAAAAAGCTGACTATGAAATTGAAGCTAAACTTGATGAAAAAAACCTACAGCTTAACGGAAGCGAATGGATAACCTATTATAATAACTCGCCCGATAAACTTTCTTATTTGTGGTTGCAATTAGATGAAAATCAAAACGACCCAAATAGCGATGCGAATTATTTTGATGGAAATAAATTAACGCCACCCATTACCGATCGTAGTGTTAAAGGTGTTATGACAAAAGAAAGATTGCAAGGTTATGGCGATAAAATTATAGAGATAACCGACGAATTGGGCAAACCAATTAAATATACCATTAACCAAACTATGATGCGTATAGATTTACCTCAAACACTTATCCCAGGAGGCAAAGTAAAATTTAAGGTTAAATGGAATTATAAAATTGTTGACCGCATTAACAATGGCGGTGCCGGTAGTTTACGTGGTGGTTACGAATATTTTCCTGAAGATGGAAATTATCTTTTCACTATATCCCAATGGTATCCGCGTATGTGCGTTTATTCAGATTATCAAGGTTGGCAAAACAAACAATTTACCGGACGTGGAGAGTTTGCGCTTGTTTTCGGCAACTTTAATGTAAAACTTACTGTGCCTGCCGATCATGTAATTGGTGCTACAGGTACTTGTTCAAACTACGCACAAATATTAAGCGCAACACAATTGCAACGTTGGCAAAAAGCACAAAATAGCAATGATGTAGTAGAGATTGTAACTTTAGATGAAGCTAAAGCTGCTGAAAAAAATAAAGCTACAACAACCAAAACATGGATATTTAAAGCGGATAGTGTGAGAGATTTTGCATGGGGTTCTTCGCGTAAATTTATTTGGGATGCCTTGCCTGCAAAGGTTGAAAAAAAATCGGTTATGTGTATGAGTTTTTATGGTAAAGAAGCTTATCCATTGTATCGCAAATATTCTACTAAAACAATTGCACACACTATTAAAACATATTCAAAATATACCATTCCATATCCTTATCCTGTGGCGCAAAGTGTAGAAGCCGCTAATGGCATGGAGTACCCAATGATTTGTTTTAATTTTGGTCGAGCTGAAAAAGATAACACCTATTCAGAATCTACAAAATATGGAATGTTGGGTGTAATTATTCATGAAGTGGGGCACAACTTTTTTCCGATGATTGTAAATAGCGATGAGCGTCAGTGGAGCTGGATGGATGAGGGCTTAAATACATTTGTGGAATTTTTAACTGAACAAGAGTTTGATAATAATTTTCCTTCAACCCGCGGCCCTGCACATAAAATTATGGATTATATGCGCATGCCGAAAGACCAGTTAGAACCTATTATGACGAATAGTGAAAACATTATTCAGTTTGGACCTAACGCATATAGTAAACCTGCAACGGCGCTTAACATATTGCGCGAAACCATAATGGGACGTCAGCTTTTTGATTTTGCGTTTAAAGAATATGCTAAACGATGGGCATTTAAACACCCTACACCATCTGATTTTTTTCGTACAATGGAAGATGCTTCGGCAGTTGATTTAGATTGGTTTTGGCGTGGATGGTTTTATGATATAGAACCTGTAGATATTTCATTAGATACTGTAAAAGCATATACGCTTGTTAGTGGGTTAACTATGCCAATAAAAAATGATACTGCGGCACCTACCAAACGTGATGAGTTCGACCACATTAGTAAAATTCGTAATAAACAGGAAGGGATAAAATTTTTGGTAGATGTTGACACTACACTGCGTGATTTTTATTACTACTACAAACCCGAAGTCGATACCGTAAAAAAAATCACCAATCGTTATATGAATTTGGATACACTTAGCGATTCTGCATATGCTACCATTAAAAACAAATTTTTTTATGAGTTAAAATTTAGCAATAAAGGTGGTTTGGTAATGCCTATTATTATTAAATGGAATTATAAAGATGGTAGTTCGGAAATAGAACGCATCAATGCTTATGTATGGCGAAAAAATGAAAAAAATGTAACTAAAACATTTGCTAAAAATAAAGAGGTGGGTTCTATTTTAATTGACCCTTATAGAGAAACGGCAGACATTAATGAAAAGAACAACACTTGGAATGTAAAAGACCTCCCTTCTAAATTTGATGTGTTTAAAAGTAAAGCCGGTGGGCGTGGACAAAGTACAGGAGGAAACCCAATGCAAAAATCAAAAAAATAAAACTATGGTGCGCTAAAGCTTTTCATTCGGAAAAGCAGAAAATAAAACTAGATTTGTAAACTAAATACTATAATCATGAAAAACCTAAAAAGAAATTTATCCCTTGCCATTCTTAGTTTGGCTTCATCAACTTTGTTTTCTCAAACCCTTGATGAAATAGTTAATAAACATGTTGAAGCTATTGGAGGAAAAGATAATTGGGCTAAAGTAAAAAGCCTAAAAATGGAAAACACCCTAAAAGCTAATGGTGCTGAGATAAAAATAACTATTTATCAAGTTGACAAAAAAGCTAGTCGCCAAAATATTGCTTTAATGGGAATGGAGGGTTATAGTATTTTAACTAATACAGAAGGTTGGACATTTATGCCGTTTCAAGGGCAAACAAAACCTGAGGCTATGACAGCAGATGACGTTAAAAAGGCTCAAGATGGCTTAAACTTACAAGATGAGTTTATTACTTATAAGGAGTTGAATAAAAAACTTGAATTAATTGGTAAAGATGATGTTGATGGTACTGAATGTTTTAAATTAAAAATGATAGACAAAGATGCTACTGAAACAACCTATTATATTGATCCAAGTAATTATTATGTAATTAAAGAAACGCACAAAATGACTGTAAATGGAAAAGAAATGGAAAATTCTACCACTTATGGTAATTATAAAAAACTACCTGAGGGCGTTGTTTATCCATATAGTATTGCAAGTGGTTGGGGCGAAGCAGAGGTTACCAATTTAACCATAAATCCAAAAATTGATGAGGCATTATTTAAACCAACAACACCTGCCACAAAATAAAAACTTCAGTAATTAAAATAATTAACGCGAATTATAATTAGTTGCGAATGATTTAGCCAACGCATTATTTCGTAAAAAACAAAATATGAAAAAAATTATAACCCTATCATTATTTACTCTTTCTTTTTATGGACAGGCGCAAGTAACCGTTAACTCTGCTATGTTCGGAATGATGGAAGCTCGTCAACTTGGTCCGGGAACTATGAGTGGACGTATTACGGCAATTCAAGGCGTAAATAGCGATGATGGAAAAACAATTTATATAGGAACCGGTGGTGGTGGTGTTTGGAAATCAACCAACGCAGGCGCATCGTATAAATCTATGTTCGATAAATATTGCCAGTCTATAGGAGCGCTTGCCATTAATCAAAAAACTCCATCTACAGTATATGTAGGAACTGGCGAAAGTAATATGCGTAACTCTGTTTCCATTGGTAATGGCATGTATAAAACTACCGATGGTGGTGATAATTGGAAAAAAATAGGATTAGATAGTACAGAACATATTTCTAAAATTATTATTCATCCTGATAGTTCGAATATTATTTATGTTGCGGTTCCGGGTGCATTATGGAGCAATAGTAAACATCGTGGTTTATACAAATCTGTTAATGGTGGCGAAACTTGGGAAAAATTATTTTACATAGATGATTTAACAGGTTGCGCAGATGTTTTAATGGATCCTTCTAATCCTAAAGTACTTTTTGTTTCTATGTGGCAGTTTCGTAGACAACCTTTTAGTTTTAATTCAGGAGGGAAAGGGAGTGGCTTATACAAAAGTGTAGATGGTGGAAAAACATGGAAAGAAATAAAAAACGGTTTACCCGAAAAACCATTTGGTAGAATTGCCATGGCTATAGCTCCAAGTGATTCTAAACAAATGTTAGCTATTGTTGAATCAAGCAACACTGGATTATATATTTCATCTGATGGTGGTGAAACATGGAAAAGCCAAAGTGCGACAATGAATGTAAAGGCTCGCCCTTTTTATTTTAGTACAATCGTTATCGACCCTAAAAACCCTAAGCGTGTTTATCGCCCTGCATTTTATTTTGCTTATAGCGATGATGGAGGTTATTCGTTTAGTGAGGCAAGTAGTGATGGTGGATGGGTACACAGCGATATGCATGCTTTATGGATTAATCCTTCAAATACTAATATTATGTATCTTGGTACCGATGGTGGAATTTATGTAAGTATAAATGGTGGGGTGACTTGGCAGTTTAACCAAGCTTTACCTGTAGGACAATTTTATCATGTATCTTATGATTTAAAAGAACCCTATAATGTATATGGCGGCTTGCAGGACAATGGTAGTTGGATGGCACCAAGCGCCGGACCCGGTGGAATAAACAATGCCAATTGGGATAGGGTAAATGGGGGTGATGGTTTTTGGACAGTACCGGATGCAGATGGTAAAACGGTTTATTCAGAATATCAGGGGGGTAACATGAATAGAACGAATTTATCAAATATGAAATCGGAATTCATTCAACCTCAAAAAACAGCTAAGGAAGAAAAATTGAGATGGAATTGGAATACGCCAATAGTAACAGGTGCAAAAAATCCAAAAAACTTATATGTGGGCGCTCAGTATCTTTATAAATCAAATGACCAAGGAAGAAATTGGAAACGTATCTCTGGAGATTTAACCAGTAACGATAAGAAAAAACAAAAACAAGAAGAAAGTGGTGGATTAAGTGAAGATAACACATCTGCTGAAAACCATTGTACCATTTTTACTATTGCAGAATCATCTTTAGATGAGAATTTAATTTGGGTGGGTACAGATGATGGCAATTTACAATATTCAACCGATGCTGGTACAACATGGACCAATGTATCACCTAATGTTGCTAAGTGCGGTGTGGCAAGTCAAGCGTGGGTAAGCAGTATACAACCGTCACAATTTGATAAAAATACAGTGTATGCAACATTTGAGAATCATATGTACGGCGATCATAAAACCTATCTTGCTAAAAGTACCGACCTAGGTAAAACATGGAAAAGAATAGACAGTAAAGAATTTACCGGCTTTGCGCATAAAATTAAAGAAGACCTTATAAACAAAAACTTATTGTTTTTAGGAACGGAGATGGGATTATTTGCTAGTCTTGATGGTGGAGATAATTGGTTTAGAATGAAAAACAATATGCCTGAATATGCTTTAGTGCGCGACTTGCAAATTCATCCAAAAACAAACGATTTAATTGTTGCTACACATGGGCGTGGAATTTTTATTTTAGATGACATCCGCCCAATGAGAAACTTAACCAAAGAAATTTGGGAGCAAGAAGTTGTTTTATTTCAAACGCCCGATATTACTCTTAATAATGGTAAGTTTGGATATGGTGGGCCTGAAGTATCTGGTGGGTGGAGTGCTGAGAATCCACCTTCTATTCCAACTATTAACTACTATTTAAAACAACGTTTAGCTAGTGGTAAAATTACTGTAGAGATTTATGATGATAAAGGAACTTTACTACAATCAATGCCCGGAACTATACGTAAAGGAATAAATAAAATATCTTGGAATTTAAGAAGCACGCCGCCAAAAGTTGCAGAGGGTAGTACTAAAATGGATGGTGCAGGCTTTACTGCTCCAATGGTTTTGCCGGGCATTTATACAATAAAAGTAAAAGTAAAGGATAAAGAATATACCGGAACTGTAAAATGTATACATGATGCTGAGAATAAAGATTTAAGTGAAACTGATAGAAAGCTTGTTTATGACAAGTCTATGGCTTTACAAACTATTTATAACAACATAAATACAACTATTGATAGTATTTCGTATTATCAAAAAAGCCTTAAAGCAGATACAGTAGCTTTTGCCAAGAATAAAAACGCACAAACTTTTTATAATGATTTACAAAAGGTAAAAGCTGAATTTATGGCTACTACAAAAACCTCCATTTTTGCTGATGAAGAAAAATTACGCGAAAAAGTATCTAAGCTATACGGATCTTTTTGTGTCATGGAATCTAAACCAAATGCAACTCAACTTGAATCAATAGATGATTTAGAGAAGGAGTACACTACACAAAAGGAAGCTTTGAAAAAAGTAATTGCAAAAGATTTGCCTAAAAACCCTGTGTTAAATAAACCAAAGGATATTAGATAAGAGTTTATATTTCCTGTATAGTATTTTCTAACTCTTGGGTAAATTTATTAGCTAATTCATTATTCCAAAGGAGCAGAGTTTTCATATACAAAAAAAGCTCTGCTCTGTATTTCTTTACTGTTTCAATATCAAAATAAAGTAAAGCAGTACGGCGGATAAAAAAATCAGATGGGGTAACACACATTTCTTTTTCGATAGCATAAATTAATTGAGCTCGAAGCAGAATAGGCAGCTCAATTCTTTCTTCTTTTAATTTTTCGATTATGGTATAAAGCTCATCTACATTAGACCCATAACGATTTATTAATTTTTTGGTTTCACTAATTGATAACCCCAAAGTGAGCCCGTGAGCAATCTTGCTTTTTACAAATGCAGAAAAACTAAGCTCTTTATTTATTTTGCCACCCGAAAGTTGAATTTTATCTGTGGGGCAATCCGCTATATTTATTTTTTCGCTATTTAAATATTTTTTTGCTACAATATCTACTACCCGTTGCGCCATTTTACGATACCCGGTAAGTTTCCCTCCTGCAATAATAATTAAGCCTGAACTTGAGATAAAGGTTTCGTCTTTTCTCGAAATTTCGGAAGGGCCTTTCCCTGGTTTATTTACTAAAGGGCGTAAACCTGCCCAACCCGATTCTATATCAGTTAAGGTAAGTTTACTTTCAGGAAAATAATCATTCACACATTTTAAAAGATAATTTTTATCTTCATGGGTAATTTTAGGATTTAATAAATCCCCTTCATAAAACGTATCAGTTGTTCCTATGTATGTTTTCTCATCACGTGGTATAACAAATATCATGCGCTTATCATGCGTGTCAAAATAGACTGACTGTTTAATAGGTAATTTTTTCGCATCAACAACTATATGTACTCCTTTTGTAATGTGTAATTTATGAGCTTCATTATTTTTTTCTAAATCGTCTAAATCATCTACCCAAGGACCGGTTGCGTTAATAACATACTTTGCTTTTATTTCATATACCTCATTAGTAAGCTGGTCTACAACTTTCGCTCCGACAATTTTCTCATCTTTATAAATAAACTCTGTGGCCTTTGTATAATTTATGGCAAATACCCCTTTGCTAACTCCTTCTTTTAGCACTTCAATAGTAAGGCGTGCATCATCTGTTCTGTATTCATAAAACATAATTCCACCTAATAAATTATCTTTTCGTAGCAATGGCTCGGTGATAATTGTTTCTTTTAAACTTAAAACTTTATGCAACTCACTTTTTTTTACTCCGGCTAGCCACTCGTAAAACCACATACCAACCCGTGCGGAAAATTTGCCTAAAGAACCGCCCTTTACAATAGGTAAAAGCATATGTTCTGGTTTGGTAAGGTGTGGAGCAATGCGATGTATTATTTCTCGCTCTTTTCCTACCTCGGCAACCAGTTTAAATTCTAATTGCTTTAAATAACGTAAACCGCCATGTATAAGTTTTGTGGAACGTCCTGATGTACCCGAAGCAAAATCTTGCATTTCTATCAAAGCAACTTTTAATCCTCTGGCGGTTGCATCTAAAGCAATGCCTGCCCCTGTAATCCCGCCGCCAATTATTAAAACATCAAATGAGGAATTGCTCAATTGCTCAATAATAACATTTCTGTTTTTTGATGAGAAGGAATCCAACGTCTATAAGTTTTTTATTGTTTCAATTACTCTATCCGGATAATCGCTAATTATACCATCAACGTCTAGTGCTATCAGTTTTTTTATATCTGTTATTTCATTTACTGTCCAAGGAATAAGTTTTATGTTTTTTGCATGAACCTGTTTAATAAGCACATCATTTACCAAATAAAAATCGGGGCTATATGTGTTGGGTATAAAACCCAAACGTTGTAAATTTATTTCTAAACCATCTTCATTTTCAACTAAGAGCGCTATTTGTATAATAGAATCCTTCTTTTTAATTTCTTGCAGTATTCTTACATCAAAAGATTGAAGATTAGTTCTCTTTATAATTTCGTGTTTTTCAATTTCATTATACACCAGCTCAACAAATGTTTTTGGTTCAGGATTAAATAGGTTGTCTTCCCTTTCTTCACTTTTTATTTCAATATTATATTTTATGGGGTATAATTTATTTTCACGAGTAAATGCTTCAACTTTTTTAATTACATCACCCAGTAAAGGTTTATGTTCAGCTATTTTCTTTTGTAAAAGAAATTCTTTGTTGCCTCTTATACCACAATCGTATTTTTCAATTTCGGCATAAGTCATTTTATAAAGATTGTATTTGTCTTTTGAGTTTCCCTCTACCTCTTTCCCATCTGGACGAGTGCAAAAAATATCATTCATCCATGCCTCATGCGATACGACAACTTGCAAGTCTTTAGATATAACAACGTCCATTTCTAAAGTGTCTACACCTAATTTTATGGCTTCAATAAAGGAAGTTACGGTGTTTTCAGGAAACAAACCTCTTGCGCCACGATGCCCCTGAATGTCTATTTTTTTATACATTATATAAACGGAATGTTCTTATCAAATATACTAATCTTTTGAGTTTTTTAGAATATTGCCGTTGATTTGCTAAATGCAGACGGCAGAATGTTCTTAATCACATGGCTTAAAAATTTATATCTTTATATTATCTAATCATGCAAGAAGACATTAACAGCGTTTTTAAAGCGCAACAAAAAAATAAATTTGAATTAAGAAAAACGTCTGTAGAGATAAGAATAAAAAAACTTAAGATTTTAAAGCAGGCCATTGAAAGTTTTGAGGAAGAAATATATCAGGCTTTACAAACAGATTTAAGAAAGAGTGAATTTGAAACGGCCGTAACGGAACTATTTTTTACCTATGCGGAAATTGATTATGCAATAAAAGAGTTGAGAGGATGGATGAAGCCAAAATCAGTTGGTGGAACGATGAGCAATTTTTTTTCCGACAACAAAATTTATTACGAACCAAAAGGTGTATGTTTAATTATTGCCCCCTGGAATTATCCTTTTCAACTAATTATGAGCCCTTTAATTTCGGCTATTGCAGCAGGCAATTGTGTTATACTTAAACCTTCTGAAATTAGTGGAGCAACAGGAAGTTTAATTAATAAAATAATTTCTAAGGTTTTTGATACAAACGAAATTGCTTGTTTTAATGGAGGCGCAAAGATTTCAGAAATTTTACTTGAATTGCCTTTCGATCACATTTTTTTTACAGGCAGTACTAGGGTGGGAAAATCGGTAATGGCAGCAGCGGCTAAAAATCTCGCATCCGTAACGCTGGAATTGGGTGGAAAATCACCCGTTATTATAGACGCTACTGCTAATTTAAAAAAAGCCGCCGAAAAAATTGCTTGGGGCAAATTGGTAAATGTTGGTCAAACTTGTATTGCGCCCGATTATATTTTAATAGATGAAAAAATAGAATCTCAGTTTATTGCTTACTACAAAGAAGCTGTTTTAAAAATGTTTTTTAACTCCAATAAGAAAATAAACAAACAATCTTACGGAAAGATTATCAACCAAAAACAATTTAATCGATTAACTGATCTGATTAAAGACTCTATAGCGGGCGGTGCGAATGTAATTTGGGGTGGAGAGAGTGATGAAAAAGAACTTACCATTCTTCCAACGATTTTGAGAAATGTAATGCCTCAAAATCCTATTATGCAACAAGAAATCTTTGGCCCTGTTTTACCTATAATAACATTTAAAAAAATAGAAAATGCTATTGATTTTATCAATGAAAGAGATAAACCGTTAGCACTTTATGTTTTTAGTGAAAATAATGGGAATAAAGAATATATAATTAAAGCAACAAGTTCAGGTGGCACTTGCATTAATGATGTTTTAATTCATATTGGGAATCCAAACTTGCCTTTTGGTGGTGTAAATAATAGTGGCGTAGGGAGTTGCCATGGATATTTTGGTTTTAAAACCTTTTCACATGAACGTGCGGTTGTTTTCCAATCAAAAATAGAGTTAATGAAAATGATTTACCCACCTTATGAGAAAAAAAACAAACTTTTAAAGTGGCTCAAAAAAATCATGTAGCGTGACTATTGTATAAAAATAAGATTGGATAGATGCAAGAAAGAGGTTAACTTTATTAAACTAATGGGTAGAGTTTTTCTTAAAATATTAATCTATGCCGGATATACTTTTGGTACTTTGTTGTGCTTGATTTTATTATATCTGCTTGCAGCTTATATTTTATCCAAAATATCTATTAATGGAAGTAAGGTCAGTTTGGATAATGATATGGAAATTTATATTCTTACAAACGGAGTTCATACGGATATTGTTGTGCCTGTAAAAAGCAGTAAAATAAACTGGAGCGAACTAATTAAATTTGAAAATACTTTATCAAAAGATACCCTGATGAAATATATTGCCTTTGGCTGGGGCGATAAAGGGTTTTATCTTGAAACACCTAATTGGTCGGATTTAAAAGCTAGTATAGCTTTCAAAGCCATGTTTTACTTGGGGAAATCTGCCATGCACACAACATTTTATAAAGAGATGAATGAAGATGAAACTTGCATAAAAATTGAGGTTAGTAAATCAGAATATGCGAAGCTGACACGGTATTTATTAGAAGGCTTTCAAAGAGATGAGAGGGGAGGAGTGTTGCATATTAAAGGCCATAGTTATGGTGAAAATGATGCTTTTTATGAAGCTAAGGGGGTCTATGGTTTATTTAATACTTGTAACACATGGACTAATGATGGTTTAACATTTTGTGGACAAAAGGCCTGTCTATGGACTCCGTTTGACAAGGGAATATTTTATCAGTATCGTAAATAAATTTTAATAGATGAAAAATAAAATTTTGCTTATTGTAGGATTAATTGCGATTGTAATTTCATTCAATTCTTGCTGGAATAAATCGAATAAAAAAGAACAAGAAGATTTATTTTTTTGTTTGGATGATTCTAAAAATGCCATTCAAACTGGTGGTATCAAAATGATTGCTATTGAAACCCCAAAAGGGAAATTTAAAGTGTGGACAAAACAAATTGGCAATAACCCTACAATAAAAATATTACTGCTGAATGGAGGGCCTGGATGTACACATGAATATTTTGAATGTTTCGAAAGTTTTTTACCAAAAGAAGGCGTTGAATTTATTTATTATGACCAACTTGCCTGTGGGAATTCTGATAATCCGAAAGACACTTCCCTTTTTAACTTACCTCGTTATGTGGAGGAAGTAGAACAACTTCGTGTAGCTCTACATCTTGATAAAAATAATTTCTACTTACTTGGGCATTCGTGGGGTGGTATACTGGCTATGCAATATGTTCTTAAATATCAGAATAATTTAAAGGGGCTTATCATTTCTAATATGATGGCAAGCTGTCCTAAATATGGAAAATATGCTGATGATGTTTTGGCAACACAAATGGACGCTACTATTTTAGATACTATACGAAACATCGAAAAGCGAGGCGATTTTAAAAATCCAAAATACATGCAATTGCTGCAAGCAAATTATTATGCCAAACACATTTGTCGCTTACCCGAGTATCCTGAACCGGTAAGCCGTTCATTTAATAAAATGAACAACGACCTTTATACTATAATGCAAGGACCTAGTGAATTTGGTATTTCCGGTAAACTAACTAACTGGGATGTGAGCAATGAATTAAAAAACATTAATGTGCCAACACTTGTTATTGGTGCAGCTTATGATACAATGGATCCAAAATATATGGAGTGGATGAGTAAAGAAATTCCAAAAGCTCAATTTTTATTATGCACTAATGGAAGCCATATGTGTATGTATGATGATCAGCAAACATATATGAACGGATTGATAAAATTCCTTAAGGGAATTAAATAAAACATCATTTCTTGCTACGCCCTTTTGCCACTGCAGTTGCAGTCCAAGGGTCATTAGGCCAGGCATGCTTAGGATACCTGCGTTGTAATTCTTTTTTTACTTCGTGATATAAGTTGTTCCAAAAACTTTTTAAATCACTGGTAACTTGTACAGGCTTATAACCTGGGGACAGCAAATGCAAATTCACTTTTATTTTTCCATTGTTAAGAGTAGGTGTATCACCTAAACCGAACACTTCTTGTAAACGAACTGATAAAACAGGTGTTGCGCCATGAGCAAAATACTCTATAGTTATCTTAGAGCCACTTGGCACTTCAAAAGTAGCTGGTGCTAATTTCTGTAAAGCGGTTTGTTTCTCATAATCTAAACTGTTTAATAAAGCTTCGGCTAAATCAACATGTTTTAAATCTTCGGGCTCGCGTACGTTTGTCAAATGGGGTGCTAACCAAGTTTGTGCATTAACAAATAATGTACCGCTTGTTACATCGGGCCAGGTATCTTTTTCGTTCCATGCACGTAAACTTAGAATGCGATTTTGCAAACGTGTAAAGTTTTCGCTAATGTTTAATAAACTAGTGGCTTCTTTTTCAAGTGCTTTGCAAATAGCTGCAACTCGTTGTTCTTCGTTGGGTTTTGCCAAAGGTTTAGATTTTAGAACAATGCTCCCTATTTTTAATTCTTTATTGGTAAACAAACCGCCTTTGCGAGTATCCCACACAATGGTGTCTTCTTCTCTCACCATACTAATTAAATCTTTTGGATTGAGTGGTGCTGCTAAAAATATTTTCCCTAAGCCATCGCGTAAATCCATGTTAGCTACAGCTAACCAAGCCTCATGTGCTAAATCATCTTTATGACCTGCCACAGCTATTTTACCATTAGCTAATTGAAAAGGTGCATTATTGCCGGGTCTTGCAGAGGCTATACGTTCAGGATAAGCAAAGGCAAGTAATAATCCTGCATCATAAGCATCATATCCTGCATTAGAAATTTCTATCTGTAAAAGTTTACGATACGAAGCTGCATTTTTTTCTATACGCATAAAACGATTTCCGCTGTTATTTTTTCGTTCACGTCTCAAAGCTTCTATGCGCAAATTAATATCAATGCCGCTATCTCTTGGTAATGGATCTCTTTCCTCCAATAAAGCAGCTATATCCGTTGCCAATTGTTTCATTTCTAATGTCTCTGCTTTTAATAGCATATGTGCTATACGAGGATGACAAACCAATTGATGCACTTGCTTGCCATGTTCTGTAATACGATTATTTTCTAAAGCAGCTATTTGATGTAATGTATCTGATGCTTGATTTAACGAAGCTTTTGGTGGCGGTGTTAACCAAGTAAGCTGGTTTATATCACTCACACCCCACTTGGCCATATCTAATACTAAGGAAGTTAAATCAGCTTCCATAATTTCGGGTACACGATGTTCGGCTAAACGATTGTGTGTAGCCATAGTCCATAAACGATAACAAACCCCTTTGCTTAAACGCCCTGCTCGCCCTGCACGCTGATCGGCGGCATCTTTAGAAATGCGAATGGTTTCTAAACGTGATAATCCTGATTTTACATCAAAACGCGATGTGCGAGAGAAACCACTATCTACTACAATTTTTATTCCTTCAATAGTTAAGCTGGTTTCTGCAATAGAAGTGGCTAATACAATTTTTCGTTTACCTTGTTTGTTAGGAAAAATCGCTAGGTGTTGTTCGTGTTGCGGTAACTGACCATATAAAGGGTGTATCTTGAAATCACTTAATAAGGAACTAAGTATATCGGCACATTTTTTTATTTCGCCTTCGCCGGGTAAAAAAACTAATGCGTCGCCAGGCTGCTCGTTTACAGCTTTAACTACTGCGCGTGCAGTTAATTCAGGTAAAAGAGTTTCATCAGCATCGCCTGCATAAATAATCTCTACCGGATACTGCCTGCCTTTACTTTCAATAAGAGGTGCTTTTAATAACTGTTGTAGTTGCGGCATATTTAAAGTAGCCGACATAATTAAAATTCGCAAATCAGGTCGAAGTACTTGTTGAGCTTCACGACACAAAGCCATGGCTAAGTCTGCCTGTAGGTTTCGTTCATGGAACTCATCAAAAATAACCAAACCCACTTCTTCCAATGCGTTATCACCATGTAACATACGCGTTAAAATACCCTCAGTAACTACTTCTATTTTTGTTTGCTTGTTAACTTTAGTATCCATCCGTATGCGGTAGCCAATAGTTTGCCCCACTTCTTCGTTAAGTAAAGATGCCATGCGCCATGCAATGGTTTTAGCGGCTAAACGCCTTGGCTCAAGCATAATAATTTTTTTACCTTGTAGCCAACTTTCTTCAAATAAAGCTAAAGGTAACAAAGTACTTTTACCTGCACCGGGAGGAGCGTTGACTAATAATGTATTAGCAACAGCCAGTTGAGTTCTTACCTCGTTAATAATTTCGGTAACGGGTAAATCAATATCAAAAGGGTTAAACAACAAGTGGGGGTTTTAGTAAGGAAACAAAAATACTAAACTTATAAGTAGTTAAATGCAGGTGTTGTTCATTATTATTTATTAACAGAACTTTCTTTATCAACTATCTCAAAAGCGCAAGTCATGCTTTCACCTTGTTCATCAATCACTTCTAAAATGTGTTTGCCTTTTGCAGGTAAAACTTCCATTTGATGAAATTTTTGAGTTGAGCCAATATACTTGCCATCTAAATGCCAAAAAATAGTAGCTGCATTATTTTTATGCATGGCTTTTAAAATTAGTCGCCCTTTTTCTTCGCTTTGCTCGTACGGAATATAAATTTTAAATCCCGGTCGCGGATAAACAATGTCTATTTGATGTGTGCTAATTTCTGTTTGACATTGCGGTAAATAGGGAGGAAGAGGTTGATAGAAAGAACTGTGTTGCTTAAAATAATATTCTTGTACGGGTGATGTAATAAACCAAGCTTTATGCTGCATTTGTGCTACAGGATAGCAATTACTGTTTACACGATACATTCCTGTTGCATTTAAATGAATCATTTTATGATAAGGACACAAACTTGTTTTAGTTGCATTTTTAGGAACACTCTCTACAATTTTATCAGGGCAAACATCCGATGCTTTATAACCACTTTGTTTACATACAACTATTTTTGTCATATCCTGATAAGGCATTTTAAACCACGCATGTGATGGCAATAAATTAAACACAGCAAACATTAATGGCGCGGCTGCGCTAATGCCGGTTAGCCCAGGGCGACCTTCTCCATCGGCATTTCCAACCCAAACGGCTACGGTATATTTTGCGTTTACGCCAACTGCCCAGGCATCTCTAAAACCAAAACTGGTACCGGTTTTCCAGGCAATTCGGTTTGATGAAAAAAAGCGTGACCAACTTGCATAATCTTCGGGGCGTGCTAATTCTGTCATGGCATTAAACGTATACCAAATACTTCCGGCACTTAATAAACTTGTTTTTTGTATTGATTTTTTTGTTTCTATTTCCGATTGAAGATAAATAGCGTCATGATAATCATTGGCATCATATTTACCCATGTAGTTTGAGTAGTGCGACAATGTTCTTCCCATAGAAGCGTAAGCCGATGCAATATCCCACAGGGTAGCTTCGCCACCGCCTAATATTAATGATAAGCCATAATGCGATGCGGGTTTTGTAAAATTTTTAAAACCTAATTTTTGCAACTGATATTGAAAACGAGATACTCCAAATTCCTGCAACATTTTTACTGCCGGCACATTAAGCGAACGAGCCAGAGCCATACTGGCAGGCACTAAACCATCATAGGTAAGATTAAAATTTTTAGGCGCGTAAGAACCCATTTGCATGGGGATATCCTCCAGTAACATATTCGGCAAAATTTTAGAATCGTTAAGCATACTGGCGTATAAAAAAGGTTTTAATATGCTACCCGTACTGCGTGGGGCTTCAACAACATCTACATAATTATCGTGTTCGTTAGTTGCCGAAAAACTATTGCCTACATAAGCAATTACTTTGCCTGTTTCGGTTTCTATAACAAGTGCGCCTGCATTATAAATGCTGTTAGATGATAATGTTTGTATATGGTTATTTAATGCTGCATTAATTTGTTGCTGTAAGTTTTTGTTTAGGGTAGAAAAATAAATTTTCCCCGCGCCGTTTTCACTTGCGGCTCTTGCTAATAAGTGCGGGCTATATTGCGGTATGGCAAATGCTTTATCGGGAATGCCTTCTTCTAACGATAAATGATACGTTGATTCATCTATTACTTTATTATCATATAATTTTTTGAGTAATCTGTTTCGTTTGTTTAATAGCGCTTTATGGTTTTTACCCGGATAAATTAACGAAGGTGCATTGGGTAACACAGCCAACAAAGCGCATTCTGCCCATGATAGTTTATTCGGGCTGCGCCCAAAATAACGCCATGATGCGGCATGCAAGCCCACTACATTACTACCAAATGGCGCATGACAAGCATATGTATTTAGGATAGAATTTTTTTTATACGATAATTCTATACGAAAAGCCAAAAGAATTTCTACGAACTTTTCCCAATAAGTACGACTTCTGTTTTTTCGCATTAAGCGGGCAACCTGCATAGTTATGGTGCTGCCTCCACTTTTTATTTTACCCGATTTACTGTTTTTTACAAATGCCTTTGAAAGTGAAATAGGGTTTACTCCCAGGTGACGATAAAAATATTCGTCTTCAAAAAAAGTAATGCAGGTTTTAAATTTATCGGGTACGCTATCGCTATACGGAAACCGCCATTGCCCGTCTTTCGCAATATGCGCGCCTAACAATTCGTTATGCTCATCATATATAATGGTGCTATATGGGTCGGCAAATAAATTTTTTGGTAACCAGCTTATATATAAAGCCAGCAGGCCAAAAAAAATCAACAAAAAATATTTTCTTCGCTTTATAAAAGCGATAAATTTATTTTGCTGCAACACCTTGTTGTGTTTGTTTTACCACTTTTATCCATTGCCCTTTTTTGCGCGAGTAAATGCTGTTATCATACATAGCCTCGATGTTTAAACCCGGTAAATAATATTTACCGGCATAACTTGAGTTAAGCAAAATGGTAAACTTTTTACTTTCGTTGGCATTCAAATCAAAATATGTAAATACTCTATCGTCTCTGATATCCTGATATGTATAAGCAGAGTTTTTTAGGATGGCCTCATTATCATCTAAGCGTGTGTTATGAATTTCCCAACCTGATGGAATGTAACTTATTAAAGCCATGTTTTTATAATTGCCCTGCATGCCCGGGTTTTTCACAATAACCTCCATCATAAAATCCGTGCCTTGTTGCAATTCACTCGGGTCAATTTCCTGTCCCGCCATATCTCTATAGGTAACGGTAGAAACCAAATTTTGTGAGGCTTCTGTTTCAGTTCCTATGGCAGGTTTTCCTCTATTGGTAACTCTAACATATAAAACTCCCTTGCCATTATTTTTAATAGAATAATTTCCGGAAGAAGATTTATAGTCTAACGGAATTTGCGTAAGTGCAGAGTTGCCTTTTATGTCAACTTTTTTTCCGTTAACAAAACATTCTGCCTGCATAGCCGATGAGCTTCCGTATTTTTTTATGAAGGCAGAAACTGCTACTAATGAATAAGCTGTAGATTGTGTACTCATCCATGATTTTGAAGATAGAGCACTTGTTACTTGCTTAATAGAAGTGTAGGCAATTTGTTTTTTATTTAATAAACAAACTGTTTCTAAAATCATGGCCTCATCACGCTCTGCCGACCCAAACGTGTAGTAGTTTATTTGATAGGGTGCAATTTGATAACTTGCGTTATTAATTAATTTTTCGGCTTCATCTTCTTGTCCGGCAATGGCATAAGCAGCTGCCAAACGCCAACGTGCCTGTAGCGATAAATTTTTAAACTCGCGCAAACGATTCATCGCACTCATTGCAGGTTGATTTGCTAAGGCCAATGTATATAAACGATAGGCTTGTATAATGTCATCGTTAAAATAGCTAGCCTTTGCAGGCTCCCAATTAAAAGCTGCGTTTTGCTGATACTTAACCCATTGTTGTTTAAAGCCTGCGGGTAGCGTATATCCTTTTTTCTCTGCCGCCATCATAAAATGACCTGCGTAGTTTGTTCCCCAATCGCTCACATAATTTTCTCCCGGCCAATAAGATAAGGCACCGTTGTTTAACTGAAACTTACGCAGCATATTAATGCCTGCTTTAATATTATTTTCGGTAGCTGCTTTTTTACTATCCGTAAGCGAAATAATTTCATCCAGATATAATTGCGCAAAAGCAGCTGATGTTGTTTGCTCTACACAACCATGCGGATACGTAATTAAATATTGTAAACGCTCATCTAAATTAACAGGCGGAATGGTTGATAATTCTATAACCCCGCTGTTAGAACCTGTTATGCCTATGGCAGTGTAATTATTTTTTAATTCCTTACCGGCATCCACATAAAAATCTTTTCCATCTGTTTGATATGGATTTGGATTTCGTACGTCCAATTCCATTTCGTAAGATGTTTGCACACCACCGCCCGAAGCCAGTATTTTTACTTTGGCAATGCCTAATTGGCGTTTTACTTTTAAATCGAAGCTCACTAATTTTTCGTCGTTCTTATCAACCGAAACTATTTTTGATGTTTCGCCAACCACCTGCACATAACCATTAACTTCTACTTTAACCGTTACGTTACCAATATTTTTATCGCCGCCAAAAACAGATACCGGAAGTTTTACTTCTTCATCTGTACTCAGCACACGTGGCAATGTTCCTAAAATCATTAGCGGACTTTTAACCGGCGTAGTTTTATCTACCGAACCATAAGCTGCGTTGTAACCTGCAATTACCATAGTGCGCACCGAACCTACGTACATGGGCATTTTAAACGTGGTAGTTTTCTTTTCTCCTTTTTTAATGTGATAAGGCCCGAAAAAACGAACCATGGGTTTAAAACGATTTGCTTTTGCACCATCTTTACTAAGCTCGCTTCCGTCCCCACCAATGCTTAAAATTCTTTCTAATTCCCCACCATAAGCACCAATTACATAATCATATATATCCCATGTTTTTACACCCAATGCTTCGCGTGCGTAAAAATAGTTCCAAGGGTCGGGCGTTTTAAAACGTGTAATGTCTAACAAACCTTCATCTACCACGGCAAGTGTATAAACCATTTCCTTATTATTTTCTTCGCCAACGGTAATGCTTGCCAAACCCTCAGGCACAAGTGTTGCGGGCATTGTTATAGTTGGACGCAAATGTGTTTCGGGGTCATCAATAATTACAGGCACAACGCCGTATAAACGAATGGGCAAATCGTTTTTTGTTTGCGCGTGTGGTTGAATTAAAGATACATGCACATAAATATTAGGAGCCATATCGGGTGTTACTTTAAATTTAAACACCGTGTTGCCTTTTGCGGTTTCTAACCAATGCGCTTGTAAAACGTGGCTTCCTGTCTCTATAGTTACTAGGGCTCTTCCGCCTTGCGGGGAAGGAATGGTAACGCTAACTTCTTCTTCTGTTTTATATGAAGGTTTATCGGTTGTAAAATGCAGCATGCTGGCAATTACTTTGTTATCACCACCCTGACGTTCCATCCAGTTAGACCAATCAAAATACGTGGTTGCCGAAGTTGAATGCCCGCCATCCACATCTACAATGCGAATTAAATAGCGCCCCCAATCTTCTTCTTTAATATTCAGTTTAATTTTTGCTGTGCCACCGCTGGTAGAAAATTCTTCAACCTTAACCGGTTTATGATAATCATCCATGCTGTAATTAGCCAACTCATCCTGATACTGCTCCCACCACCAGCGCCACTCTAATTTATAAAGCTCCATGCGCATGCGCGAACGAGATACCGGATTGCCCTTGTAATCAACTGTGGCAACATTTATGGTGTTATCTTTATTTGTGTATAAAATTCCGGTGTTGGCTTCCCCATCGGGTAAACGAATGCCTGTGTAAAAATTGTACGGAGAATAAGTAATAGAAAATCTATCTACACTAAATGCACCGCCTTGTTCATATACACGTGTAGCAAAATTTGCTTTAAGCATACCGGGTGCATTTGTTTTTGTTTGAAGTTTGCAAGGGAAGTTAGCATCGCCGTTATTATCAACTTTTCCGTCGAATAAATTTATGCTCTCTGATTCGAAACGAATGGTAGGGTCATCAAAATTGTAATCTTTATACTTGGCAAATTGTGTACTGGTTGCCGAAAGAGCCACCGCTACATTGGCCTGTAAATTGTGTGCCACCGCACCGGTAAGCCATGCCGTGTGTAATGAAATGTTTTCATCTCCCTTTATAACTAAGTTGTCGCCCACGCTTACATTTATTTTTAAGCGATTAGGCATAATGGTTTCTATGCGAATGTTTTTAGTAAACATAACCGAGCCTACTTTTACCTGCGCATTCCAGTTTCCGGTTGGTGCATTTTTATCGGTTACAGTGGTGAAATTGTAAAAACTTTCAACACTTTTTGTAGCCAGTTGTTTGCGGTATAATTGTCCTTGCGGGTTATATAACTCAAACATAACCGGATGATTAGTTGGTAATGATTTTAATTTATCTTCTAAAATAAATGTGAGGAACATGGTGTCGCCCGGGCGCCACACACCACGCTCGCCATAAATAAATCCTTTTAAACCTTTTTGTACGGCATCGCCCGCCACATCATACATACTAAGCGATAAGGTTGCACCATCATCTAGTTTTACATAGGCACGATGGTCTTTATTTTTCGCGATAATAAAATAAGGTTTACGTGTGGGCGTTATAAACACTTGCCCATCACCATTTGTTTGAGTAGATGTAATAAGTTGTTGCTGATAATCGTACAACTCAATGCTTGTACCACTCATAGGCTCGGTACTAACTAAATTAGAAGCCGCTACAAAAAAACTTCCGTCGTTTCCTTTTTTTACAGTAAGCGCAAGGTCGGATGATAATAAATTGCGTGATACACTTCTCTCATACGTGTTTCTGTAATAAGCACTGTTGCACGGGTTTTCACGTTCTTTCCAATCATAATCATCGCCCTCTTCACTATAGTCGTAATAATTATCGCTGTAATAATAACCCGATGAAAATTCGTTCACATCTTCTTCCTGCGCTTTAATCTGCTCCATTTCTGCTTTATCATCTATAGAGTTTCCGGCACACGAGTAGGTTGAGTACGATTTTTTAAAACTCAGTACAATATGGTAAATAGCACCCGGTTCGGTTTTTATTAAACTATTTAAATCGAGTGAGAATTTTTTCCATCTGCCAAAATCGGCAGGGTTAGTAATGCCAAGGTTAATGGTTTTATCAATTACTTTTTTGCCTACACGTGCCAATTCACTTTCGCCACTTAGGTCGTTTGTTTGCAGAAATTGTAAAATGTTGTTTTCGTAAATTTTAATAATACGCACATCAACCGATCGTAAATTTACTGCCTCAAACGGCATGGTTAAATTACTTGATGATGGCAATATAACACCCTTGCCAACCAGTTTTACGGCAGGCTTTATAGCTTCAAAAACTACATTGTGTTCAGAAGTTTGGCCCAAGGTTTTTCCTTTTCCATCACGTACCGATTCATCAATGGTTAATTTATACGAACCTTCTTTGATGTTTGTTGGATAAACCAAAACATGGTTGTTATCAATAACATATTTTATATCCTTTAAATCTGCCAGGCGAATTATTCCCTCCATCGATTGTGAAGATTCTATGGGGTTAGAAAAAGTTATTTGTACATGTTGCTCGTTATCGTTTACAACCTTAACATCTAATAAAGTAAATTTATTTTTTGCCGGAATTTCAAATTCCAAACCGCCTGTATATTCTGTATTTAAAGGTTTTGCATCCCAGTTTAGGGCAAGTTTAGACGCTAATAAAGTACCACGCTCAATGCTATCAATATAAAATTTATGTATGGTTAGTTTATCGTTATGTATCCATTTAATGCCTGGATTTTTTGTACCGTATTTTGCACTTAGCATTTGTTCTACTTTAGCAGCCTCGGCATAATCGGCGGTAGATATAACGCCACTTAATTTATAATAACTAAAGTCTGAACTGTTATAGCACTTAATATTATTTACTTCAACCCGCGCCGATTGTTTTACAACCTGAAATAAAAAATCAAACTCATTCAATTCTTTTTTTACATCCAGTAATTTATTTAGGTGAAACGATGCTTTAAATAGTTGCCCTGCTGCCAGGCGTTCTTTGGGTCTGAACTCAATGGTTTGTCCGTCAATCCAAACGGCATCTCCTTCAATTTCGGGTTCAAAAGAAAAAAGTTTTTCTTTAACGGGCGCATTTAACTCAACACTTTGTTGCAACTCGGATGCAAATTTTATTTTTATGGTTGAGCCCGATGAAATATAACCCGTAGTAAAAGCAGATATATATTGTGCAAACTCAGGATTGATTTTATTTTGTTCAACTCCAAACTTGTTTGAGCCGGTAAGTTTTTTTAAAATATCTTTTGAATTAAAAAGATACGTGCCAAGTAAAACAACAGCTGCACCAACAGCCATCCATTTAATACGATTTAAAAACATAGGGAAATTTTTATTAAAATTAGTATAAAAAAGCAAGCCTCAAGGTTTTGAAATTATAAAAATTGACATTAATATACCGATAATAAACTTTTATATCTTTAAAGATTATTTACCTAAGTACTTGGAAAAAAATCGAAAATTAAATCATTATTAACGATAGACATATGTTGTGTTCTATTTTTTTGTATGTTTAAGTGTTCAATTTTTGAAAAGACAAGTACTAAATACAGAAACAAATAGTTAAAAAATAAAAACAAAAGTTATTATATTTAAATAAAAATATTTAATCACTTTAAAATAATTATGAAGTTTATCCAGAAAAGCAGAATAGAAACATTCTTAAAGTATAAAGGGTATTGTATCGAAAATGATATTCAAAAGTCAAAAGATATAACTTATTGGTCAAAACCTGAAAGTGAAAAAGTCATTGTTCCAGAAAAAGATATTATTCAATCAAACGAATTGCTAAAAATATTTATGGATGAAAATTTGCTAAATGAGTTTAGAAAATACTAAAATAAAAAACCAATTATTATGCATATAATGGAAGTTCCATTTCGAATTAATCCAATTTTTTAAAATTAAAAATACTGAGACACTTCAATTATAAACTAAGAAAAAAAGTATTTATTTTTTTGCATGTAATAAATTTAAAATGACGCGTGCAAGTGTGCTTTAAACAATGGGGTTGAACTTAATTGTTAAAAATGTTATTTTTAATTAAATAATTTCACCTGTTTTAAAACATACTGTACTTTCGGCCTCGAAATTTGGAAAATTTAGATGTTAGGAAAATTTAAAATAAATATTGCAATATTAATTTGCCTCACATTTGTTTTCAGGCTTTTATTTGTAAATATAAGTCTGCTTTCAGCCTCTAACATTCAACAAACTAATAATCTGTTGTCCAAATATTTTTCCACTACACAAAAAAGAAAACGTAATGCGGAAACAGTTGTTCGCTCTAATGCTACAGATTATACAGTTGTAGAAGTTTGTGAGGAAGGTTTAGATAATGAAGAGGACCTAATAAAAGCCAATTCATCTGTTATATTATCTACTTTTTGTTCTTTTCTTAAACGCATAACTTCCACCCCTAAATTGAATCGGCTGTTTGATTTAATTAAATCTGATTTATATCCTAAAAAGTACTTGGCACTTTCAACATTAAGGCTTTGACCTAAGAGAATATAAATCTGCTTTCTTTTGTTAATCATTTAAAAATTGTATCAATCCCATACATGCATTATTCTCGGCTTGTAAGGTCTTATAAAAAAATCACCAACAAAAATTGTATTGTTTTAAAACAAAAATTATTATGAGGAAAACGCTCATGTTTGTAAGCTTGATTGCCTTGTTGTGCTATACAAGTTGTAAATCAGAAAAAGAAGAAAAGGAAGAAGAAACCAAATTTTTGGTTACCAGTCCTTGGAAAAAGGATACTGTAGTTACCAGACAATATGTATGTCAAATTCGCTCCATAAGTCATATTGAATTAAGAGCTTTGGAAAAGGGTTATCTACAAAACATTTTTGTAGATGAAGGACAGTCTGTAAAAGCAGGGCAATTAATGTTTCAAATTATGCCCATGCTTTACCAAGCCGAACTACAAAAAGCGCAAGCTGAAGCTGATTTTGTTGAAATTGAGTACAAAAACACAAAAAGATTGGCAGATAGTAATATCGTAGCACCGAATGAACTAGCCATGGCTAAAGCCAAATATGATAAGGCGAAGGCTGAATTAGCATTAGCTCAAGTCCATTTAGGTTTCACAGAGATTAAAGCTCCTTTTGATGGTATAATGGATCATTTTCATGTAAGGCTTGGAAGTCTTCTTGATGAGGGAGATTTACTTACTACGCTGTCGGATAACCATGAAATGTGGGTTTATTTTAATGTTCCTGAAGCTGAGTACTTGAATTATAAAGCCAATGTGCAAACAGAGAATTTATTAAAAGTAAACCTGTTAATGGCAAATAATCAACTGTTCGAGTATCCCGGAGTGGTTAAAACAATAGAAGCCGACTTTAATAATGAAACAGGAAATATTGCTTTCAGAGCAACATTCCCTAATCCAAATGGATTATTAAGACATGGCGAAACAGGTAATATACAAATGACAATACCGCTTAAAAATGCCATTATAATCCCTCAAAAAGCAACTTTCGAAATTCTAGAAAAGAAATACGTTTTTGTAGTAGATAAAGATAAAGTGGTGCATTCGAGAGAAATTACCATTGCATCTGAAATGCCAGATTTATATGTAATCAAAGGCGGCCTGAATGAAAATGAAAGGATAATGCTAGAGGGTATCCGTAAAGTGAAAGATGGCGATAAGATAGAATACACTTACGAGGATCCGAAAACGGTAATCCCGAAATTAAAAATATACGTTGAATAATATTCATATTCAAAAAAACTAGAAAATGTTCAATAAATTCATTAAAAGGCCTGTACTAGCCATTGTAATATCGCTTGTTATTCTCTTTATGGGCGGGCTTTCTATTAAAACACTGCCAACATCACAATTCCCCGAGGTAGCACCTCCCGTGGTAATGGTTAGTGCATCTTATCCCGGTGCCAGTGCTAAATCACTGGCAGAATCGGTTATTATTCCTTTAGAGCAATCTATTAATGGTGCATGGGGTATGAGATATATGACCTCTGATGCCACTAGTGCCGGAGAAGCAAATATTCAGGTTGTATTCAATCCGGGTACCGATATTAATCAGGCATTAGTACAGGTTTCAAACCGTGTGCAGCAGGTTACAAACAGGTTGCCTATATTGGTACAACGCGAGGGGGTAATTATTACTCCCGTAATTCCGAGCATGCTTATGTACGTTAACTTGTACAGTAAGGATACCAATGCAAACATGAAATTCCTGTTTAATTATGCCGGTGTTAACATGGTGCCCGAATTGCAACGTATAAATGGTATAGGACAAGTTAGGATACTTGGTAGTAGACAATATGCTATGCGCGTTTGGTTAAACCCTGATAGAATGCGTGCCTATAAAATATCACCTGAAGAGGTGATGGAGGCCATAAGCGATCAAAGTATCATTGGTAAAGCAGGAAGGATAGGAAGGGGCGATAGCAAACAGGCTGAAGCACTTGAATATGTATTAGCTTATTCAGATAGGTTTAGTGACCCAAAACAGTATGAAAATGTTATTATAAAGGCCAACCCTGACGGAGAAATTCTTCGTTTAAAAGATGTAGCAAAGGTTGTGTTAGGAAGCGAATATTATGATATTTATTCTAATATGAATGGGCACCCTTCGGCAGCCTTAGTACTAAAGCAAACATATGGAAGTAATGCCAGCGAGGTTATTGAAAAAGTAAAAACTAAATTAGAAGATCTTAAAAAAACTTTTCCTCCCGGAATGGATTATGAAATCAGTTACGATGTTTCTAATTTCTTAGATGCTTCGATTGAAAACGTAATTCATACACTAAGAGATGCTTTTATTTTAGTGGCCTTAGTTGTATTTATATTTCTTGGTGATTGGCGCTCAACCCTTATTCCAACATTAGCTGTTCCTATATCTCTAATTGGGGCATTTATATTCATTCAGGTTTTTGGGCTTACTATAAATATGATTACGCTATTCGCTCTCGTCCTCGCTATTGGTATAGTGGTAGATGATGCCATTGTTGTCGTTGAAGCTGTACACGCAAAAATGGAAGCAGAGCACTTATCGCCTTATAATGCGGTACGGAAAGTTATTGGTGAGATAAGTGGTGCTGTTATTGCCATTACACTTTTAATGGTGTCGGTATTTGTTCCAGTATCATTTATGTCGGGCCCTGTTGGCACATTTTATAGGCAGTTTTCTATTACCATGGCATCTGCTATAGTCCTTTCAGGTATAGTGGCACTTACGGTTACACCTGTGCTTTGTGCTATGATATTGAAGAACACACATGGAAAACCTCGTAAGAAACATTTATTAAACAGATTTATTGATAGCTTTAACAGAGGATTTGAAAAGCTTACCGGAGGATATGTTTGGGTGCTGAAATTAATTGCGCATCGAAGATTAATTACTGTAGGCTTATTTGTGATATTTGGTTTAGGCATATTTATAATAACCAATAACCTTCCTTCAGGCTTTATTCCAAGTGAAGACCAGGGAATGTTGTATGCCATTATTCAAACACCTCCCGGTTCAACATTAGAAAGAACCAACGACTTATCTAACAAACTGGAAGAGATTATTGAGAAAGTAGAAGGTGTACAATCGGTTTCCTCTATAGCGGGTTATGAGGTGTTAACTGAAGGAAGGGGATCAAACGCAGGTACTTGTTTGATTAACTTAAAACCTTGGTCAGAAAGGAAACATACCGTAAGTGAAATTATTTATGAATTAGAAGAAAAAGCAAAAGCCATTCCGGGAGCAAACATTGAGTTTTTTGATCCGCCGGCAGTGCCCGGATTTGGAGCAGCGGGTGGTTTTGCTTTACAGTTGTTGGATAAAACTAACTCTGGAGATTATAACCAACTGGATAGAGTGACAAGAGATTTTATGAAGGATTTAGGTAAGCGTAAAGAGGTTACCGGCTTGTTTACCTTTTTTAGCGCCAACTATCCCCAATATGAAATTGAGTTTGATAACCAATTGGCCATGCAAAAAGGAGTTACCATAGGCAATGCCATGAACACACTATCTATTTTTGTCGGTAGTACATATGAGTTAGGTTTTATAAAATTCCAGCGTTTTTTCAAAGTGTTTGTACAGGCTGGACCCGAATATAGAAGGCTTCCTTCTGATATTATGAATCTCTATGTAAAAAGTGACAAAGGTGAAATGGTTCCTTTCTCGGCTTTTATGAAAATCACAAAGAAGCAAGGGGCTAATGAAATTAACCGATACAATATGTATAACACAGCGGGTATCAGAGGTTCACCTGCTAAAGGGTATAGTAGTGGTGAGGCTATTAAAGCTGTGCAAGAAGTAGCTGCAAAAACATTGCCTCATGGTTTTGATATAGATTGGGCTGCTCTTTCTTACGATGAAACTCGTCGTGGTAACGAAGCCGTTTATATTTTCATTATCGTTTTAATATTTGTGTATTTCGTTCTTGCAGCACAATATGAAAGCTTTATTATACCATTAGCAGTAGTTTTTTCGTTGCCTGCAGGAGTTTTTGGTTCATTTATGATGCTAAAGGTAATGGGCTTGGCAAATGATATTTATGCTCAAGTAGGGTTGGTGATGTTGGTTGGTTTATTGGGTAAGAATGCTGTGTTAATTGTAGAATTTGCTGTTCATAAACAAAAGGCAGGAGCTACCGTGCTTGAAGCAGCTATAGAAGGTGCTAGAGTGCGTTTCCGCCCCATATTAATGACCTCATTTGCTTTTATTGCCGGATTAATTCCATTGGTTTTTGCACATGGTGCGGGTGCTATAGGTAACCGAACGATAGGTTCATCTGCATTGGGCGGAATGCTTTTTGGAACTATTTTCGGAGTTATTATAGTTCCCGGATTATATTACATTTTTGGTAAAATGGCTGAAGGCAGAAAGATGATTAGAGATGAAGAAGAGGGCTCTTTAACAGAAGGATTTGTTCATACAATAGACGATTTCCCTCAAACTATAGAAAATGAAAACAATGCGCATTAAAAAAATATTTAAATATTTAGGGATAATCTGTATTTCATTTTTATATACAGGTTGTAGCTTACCAAACTTTGGTCGTAAAACAGAGAATAAAACAGTTCCTGCGAGTTATAATAATTCGCGTGATAGCTTAAATACCGCAAAAACAAAATGGAAAGATTTTTTTATTGATCCAAACTTAGTTGCCTTAATTGATACCGCACTAAAAAACAATCAGGAACTAAACATTGTTTTGCAGGAAATTAATATTGCCAAAAACGAAGTAAGAGGAAGAAAAGGAGCCTACTTGCCTTTTGTAGGTGTTGGAGCCGCAGCAGGTGTTGAAAAGGTGGGCAGGTATACCAGCCAGGGAGCGAGTGATGATGCTAATTACATTACACCGGGGCAAAAAGTACCTGTTAATTTACCCAATTATGCGTTTGGCTTAAATGCTTCGTGGGAGGTGGATATATGGAAAAAACTACGTAACTCTAAAAATGCCGCTTTAGCCAGATATCTAGCTAGTGTTGAAGGTAAAAATTTTATGGTAACTCATTTGATTTCCGAGATAGCCAATTCTTATTATGAATTAATGGCATTAGACAATCAATTAGAAATACTAAAAAAGAACATTGAAATTCAACAAAGTGCTTTAGAGATGGTAAAACTAGAAAAAATTGCTGCTAGGGTTACTGAATTAGCCGTGCGAAGATTTGAAGCTGAGGTGTTGAAAAACCAAAGTCGTCAGTTTTATATTATTCAGCAAATTACTGTAACCGAGAATAGAATTAATTTTTTGGTTGGCAGATTTCCGCAACCCGTTTCAAGAAATTCTCAGAACTTCACCAATTTGATACCTGACTCTATTCATGCGGGGTTACCGACACAACTTTTAGAAAACCGTCCGGATATAAGGCAAGCTGAAAAAGAACTGATGGCAACCAAGTTAGACGTGAAGGCGGCCAAAGCTGAGTTTTATCCCTCGCTAATGATTACGGGCGGAGTAGGTTATGCGGCATTTAATCCTCAGTATTTAGTAACCACGCCATTATCATTGATTTATACTTTAGCAGGCGATTTAGTTGCACCATTAATTAACAGAAATGCAATAAAAGCAAATTACTACTCGGCTAATTCAAAACAAATACAGGCTGTTTATAATTTTGAACGTTCTATTTTAAATGCTCATATTGAAGTTGCCAATCAATTATCAAACATTAATAACCTAAAAAAAAGTTACGATTTAAAAACATTGCAGGTGCAGGCACTTACTAAATCAATTGAAATTTCTATCAGCCTTTTTAAATCAGCCAGGGCAGATTATATGGAGGTGTTATTGACTCAGCGCGATGCTTTAGAATCAAAATTTGAACTTATTGAAACCAAAAAACAACAAATGAACGCTATGGTAAATATTTACCAAGCATTAGGTGGTGGATGGAAGTAATATTTGTATTCAAAATTGTTTTCATGAAAACAAAAAATATTGACATACAAGTTGTTTAATTAAACGTACTAGTTCAGCAGTTGGCATGGCAGTATCGCACTTACTTGATGTAGCAGCTGTTTTCAAGAATTTAGTTGCTTTATTTTGTACTTTTGGATAACTTACAATCATGGCAAAGTCATTTTTCATATTTTCGGCGTTTTGTCTGTCGCTTAGCTCCTGTTTTACATCGATGTACACTACACGAGAGCCTGCACTTGTGGCAAATGTTGACATCGATGAGTCACTGAAAATTGCAAAGGACCAAATACAAAAGAAAGATATCAGCCAAGCGTTGGCTATCTGGGTTCTGCGCGATCAGGTGGTGACGCCCAAGCAAGCTAGAACAATAGCCGAACTCTATCTTACTCACATTGATAGCATGAAAAGTGGATTCAATATCTGGCATTCTTCATGGGCGATATCTAATCTCTACAGGTTGGGTGATGAAGCGGTAAAGGCCGAACTTGAGTTAGCATATCAAAAAGCGAAAAAACAACCCGAAAGATTGAAAGGGGGTCAAAAGAAAATAGCTAACTCCCATATTAATGGAGAAAAAATTGTTAGTGGATTTATACATGTTGGCGGAAGATACTACGCTAGGGGACACCTTGTTGTGCCCGGCAATAAGAAGTACATTCAATCTTACGAAGAATATCGTAAAAAGCAAAAATAGCTTAAGCCAAAAAAACTTCGAACAAAAAAGCCCTTGAATCGCAAGGAGTTCAAAGGCTTTTGATTTTAAGCGGAGAGAGAGGGATTCGAACCCCCGGAGGTTTGACCCTCAACAGTTTTCAAGACTGCCGCAATCGACCACTCTGCCATCTCTCCGGGCGCAAAAGTAGTATTTTTTTTAAATTGGGACACTTTATTTATGCATTTCGCCTAAATTATTTGTACCTTTGTTTTGCGTCCCTGCCAGTCAAAAATCATCTTTAAACATGAAAAAGTTTTTTTATTTGGTTGTATTTACAACCTTTTTAGGTTTAAACGCGTATAGTAACGTTAGGGCCAACTTTAACTACGCCATATTTTATGCTCCCGGTAAAGGTAGTTATATAGAAACTTACTTATCAGTAACAGGCTCTTCGGTTGTTTTTAAGAAACAAAAAATTAAATATCAAGGCAAAATTAGGGTTGAAATTAATTTTAGTCAAGGCGGTAAACCTGTTTCATCAAACATATATAACTTATTAAGTCCTGAAATATTAGATACTAGTAATAAACCTAATTTTATTGACTTACAACGTTATGCTTTAAAACCCGGCACTTATCAGGCAGAGATAAAAATTGCCGATGTAAATGATACTAAAACTGTGCCCACAAAAGGAAATTTAACTATTGTAATTGCCGAACAAAGTGATAGCTTACTTATTTCAGACATTGAGCTGGCAGAATCAGTAATAAAATCAGAACAGCCATCATCTGTAACAAAAAGCGGATATGATATTATTCCTTATCCCTTAACCCATTTTCCTGAAAAAGTAAATAAACTGAGTTTTTATATTGAAACCTACAATACATTAAAACAATTAGGGGTCGATTCTAAGTTTTTATTTACCTATTATATTGAATCTGCTGAGATGAAAGAAATTGTTACTGGTTATCATACATTCGTTAAACACAAATCAGAAGAGGTTGTACCACTTATTGGCCAGTTCGATATTTCAAAATTATCAACCGGAAACTACAATTTAGTTATTGAAATTCGTAACAGTAGCAATGAACTTAAAGCTCAAAAAAAACTTGCTTTTACGCGCGCTGCACCTCACGTAGCAATTGATTTAACTAATTTAAAATCGGTTGATACGGCCGGAACATTTATTAGTCCGGTTACAAATCCCGATACGCTTAGAGAGTATATTGCATGTTTATGGCCATTATCTACTACCAGCGAACGCGATTGGCAAAACAGCCAAATAAGTGGTAATAATGTTAAGTTAATGCAACAATATATATATGCTTTTTGGGAAAACAGAAACCCATCAAACCCTAAAGCTGCTTGGTATAAATATCACGAAGAAGTAAAAAAAGTAAATAAAATGTATCCCTGTGGTGGTCAGCCAGGTTATATGAGCGATAGGGGAAGAGTTTATTTACAATATGGCGCACCGGATGCTTCGCAACAAGTAACTTATGAGCCTGACTCATATCCATATGAAATTTGGCAGTATTATAGAATAAAAAACCCGACAACAGGACAGTTTCAAACCAATAAAAAGTTTGTTTTTTACAACCCAACTTTAGATGGGAAATGCTTTAACTTATTACATAGTGACGCGCGCGGAGAAACACGCGACGACCGCTGGCAAATAAAATTAAAACAACGTACCAATCAAATTATGGATTATGATCAAACAGCTCCAGCAAGCAGTTATGGCGATGGTGCTAGCGATTTGTTTAATAGTCCGCGTTAAAATGTATGCAGAACATAAAAATTGCGGTTGTTATTTTAAATTTTAACGGAAAAAAATTACTCCAAAAATTTCTTCCCGCTGTAATTCAATATAGTTCGCAAGCCACCATTTATGTAGCTGATAATGCATCTGCTGATGACTCTATCCGGTTTCTGAAAACGGAATTTCCAACTATTAAGCTTATTGAATTAAAAGAAAATTATGGTTTTGCAAAAGGCTATAACGAAGCTTTAAAGCAAGTTGATGCGGATTATTTTATATTACTAAACTCTGATGTTGAAGTAACACCTAATTGGATTGAACCCATTATTAATTTAATGGCATTAGATAAAACTATTGCAGCGGCTCAACCAAAAATACTTTCATATAATGAAAAAAATGAATTTGAGTACGCGGGAGCTTGCGGTGGTTTTATTGACAAATATGGTTATCCTTTTTGCAGAGGAAGAATTTTTGATACACTTGAAAAAGATAATGCCCAGTATAACCAACCCATAGAGGTTTTTTGGGCAACAGGCGCTTGCATGTTTATACGGGCTGATATTTATACTAATTTAAAAGGGTTTGATGGTTTTTATTTTGCCCACATGGAAGAAATTGATTTGTGTTGGCGCATTAAAAACATACAGCATAAAGTTATGGCAGTACCGACATCAGTTGTATATCATTTAGGTGGAGGCACACTTAATAAGTTAAGCCCTCGAAAAACATTTTTAAATTTTAGAAATAGTTTAATTTCCCTTACCAAAAACAATTCAAACGGTAGTTTGTTTTTTAAAATAGTAACTCGTTTGGTTTTGGATGGGGTTGCCGGCGTTAAGTTTTTTGTAGAAGGCAAACCTGTGCACACTTGGGCTATAATAAAAGCGCATTTTTCTTTTTACGCCAATTTTAAAAATACTTTACGTTTACGGAAAGAAATTAAATCAGCTGCCAATTACACGCCATCTAACAATCAAATTTATCAAAGTAGCATTGTTTTTGATTACTTTTTAAAAAATAAAAAACGGTTTTCTGATTTAAAGAAAGAGTTGTTTACTGCCTAACAGGTTGCCAAACACTACTTTTAACGCCTCTACTATAACGTATAAAGCCAACAAACAAAGCTCTGTTCATTACAACAAAATGCGAAGCCGAAATAAGTGGCTTTATTTTTATTCCCATTTTTTCAAACAATGTGTTAAGTATCGGAGAAAATAAAATAGCTAGTTCCGCCGCCAATATATACTCAAACAAGGAGTTATCGGCAGTTAAAAAAGCACAGCAGATTACGTTTAGTAGAAAGAAAAAAGGTGTAAGCCATCGCAAAACCTTATGCGATATATAAGCAAAGCCCGTTTTTGAAAACGGATTACGCAACAATTTTTTAAAGTAAACCAAATTTTGAAAATTGCCTGTAGCTATTCTGGCTTTACGCCTAAACTCACCTTTTGTCTCGGCACTGGCATCTTCATATACAATAGCCTTGTTTTCAAACAGAATTTTCCCGTTGGTGTTTAGTACATGACAAGTAATAAAAAAATCATCGGCAATAAAATGTGATGGAATTTGGAGATAACAATTTTTACGTAACGCATAACAACCACCCTCAGCCCCAATTACAACCTGCCATAATTTACTTTCAGCACTTTTTAAAAAATTTTCAAAATCCAAATACTGCAATTCGTTTTTTGTAACCGTCTCTTTATTAAGGGCACGCTTTACAATGTTACCGCACACTAATTTTACATCATCATCTTTAAAATGTTTTACCAATTCAAAAAAAGTATCATCTTTAAAAAACACGTTGGCGTCTGTCATCACAAAAACATCAGCTTGAGTTAAAGTGCATAATTTGTTAAGTATGTTTATTTTGCCACTACGTTCGGTAAACTCAACCAATTTAAGTAAAGGATATTTTTCTTGTAGTTTTTTTATAATGCTCACCGTACTATCACTACAAGCATCTGTGCCAATATAAAAAGCAACTTTTTCATTAGGGTAGTTAGTAGCAAAAACACTTTTTATTTTTTCTTCAATCACATGCTCTTCGTTATACGCTGCACATATTACAGCTATACTGGGCAAAGAATCCGTTGGTTGAAATAAATTTTCAGTCGCACTTTTTTTATTTTTCGAAAGCACATATAACAAGCTCGGGTAAACAATATAAGTATGAAGCATTGCGTAGGCGGAGAGGAAAAACAATATTTGAAAAAACAGTAACACGCCTACAAAGTTTTATAAAAGTTTACCAATTGCTTTACTAAGCCGGTATTTTCAAAATGCTGTTCAATAAAATTTCTGGCTTCACTTTGCAACAATTTCTTTTTTTCAGCATTACTTAAAATCTCTATAACTGCATTGGCAAAATCGGCTGCATTATCAGCCAACATACAATTTTTATTAGCCGTTACCGCTATGCCTTCTGCACCAATACTAGTAGCCACAATTGGTTTTGCATAAGCCATGCCTTCAATCATTTTTATACGCATGCCGCTACCCGATAACAAAGGCACAACCATAGCTGCGTAATGGTGATATACTTTTTCGGCATTTTGAATTTTACCAACTACAACAACATTTGGCTTACTTAGTGATAAAATTTTATCGCCCATGCCTCTGCCAATAACATAAAATTTTGCTTGCGGAACTTTTTCTAAGACTTTATCCCACACGTTATTTATAAACCACAACACAGCCTCTTCATTAGGCATCCAATCCATGCTACCAAAATGAAATACACTATTAGGCAATTCTTCGGTATGATTTACTTGGTACTGAGGCAACTGTATACCTGTTGGCGATACATGAAAAGGAGTGCTAACACCCCATTTTTTTAAATATTGTTTATCTATTTCAGTTATCGTAACAATGGCATCTACACTTTGTAGTACATTTTTTTCAAACTTTTTTAGTCGTTTAGTTTGTAACGAAAGATATTTCTTCTTTAATAAGTTACGTTCATTAGCAATCATTCGTTCCCAAATTAAATGCTCTGCATTATGGGTGCGCACAGTTATTTTGGCTGTACTATGTTTTTTAATTACGGGGATATAATTTCCTAAAAAAATACTTTCTAACTGAATAACATCAAAGTCTTTTTCTTTTAATAGAGCAATTAATTTCTTTTCAAAGGCTGAAAAGTAAAACCTGGAAACAAAATAAGATTGATTGGAAAACAAATTGCAGGCTGCCCCAAAAGCCGTTACATCTGTATTTTGGTAAACCGATTGGTAATTGCTTTTGCGTTTAAATTCCAACTCAACCTCATCATCTGCTTTAAAATGCTTTTTGGTGTTAATGCAAAGTAGCGTTAAATCAACTCCATTATCTATTAAACCACAACTCATGTTGTACACAGCTATCGAACTACCATCGTTTGGAGGATATGGTGGTTTATTAGTTAGTTGCAGCAGGCGCATGTTGTTTTTTATTTTTTCCGAATATTTTTTTAAAAAAGTCCATATATAAAACTGCATCAAACAAAGGCGAATCGTTTGCTGCTTTTAACGACAGCCAAATTCCGATAGGTAAAAATATAGAAGCGGATATCCACATGCCTATCATATCATTTAATTTATCCTGCAACACCATTTTTTCGCAGGTAACAGAAATTACATAATAGGTAATAAATAAAAATATAGAAATTACCACCGGCATACCAAAACCACCTTTGCGTACAATGGCACCAAGCGGAGCACCTACAAAAAATAAAATAATGCAAACAAACGAAACCGTAAATTTTTTATGCCATTCGGTTGAAAGATTAGCTTGTTCCATAACTTGGTTTTCTTCCTCCTTTACTTTCGATTCAAGAAACGAATCGGCACTGCGAGCCATATTTAAAGCACTTTCTATCAGGTTTTTTCTAGGTGCTGCAGCAAGTTTTGCCATATAATTATCAATCGAAATAATTTGCTTGATGTGCAAAGAGTCGTTTAACTTACACTGCGTTAAACTTTTTTGAAAATAATAAGCATTATGAAACTGGTTATAAGTTTGCTGATAGTTTTGAAACCGATATTTAATCGAAGTATCTGTGTATTGAGTAAGCAAACGCACACTCATCATTTCGGCATTGTTTCTAAATAAATTTTCATCCGTTTGCTGCATTTTAACTTTACTCAAATCAATATTTACTTCTTCTTCCTTAAAGTGCATAATCATATTTGGTCGAGTTTTTTCTTCGTGAGCATCTTTTACAGGTTGCTCATATCGTGTGCCATTAAAAAGCTTTATACTTAAAAACTTTTTATTGGTCGACATAAATATTTGCCCATCCTTAGCATACATCTGCGTAGAGTTTCCTCTTCCGGCACTGTGGTCGTATATAGAAACGTTGTGTATTGTAATGCCATCATTATCCTTTTTCCCTATTCTGATGCTGTATCCATCTATGCCATTATAAAAAATGCTTTCTTTTATGTTAACGGCAGGTTTTGAACTGCGCACATCATATAACAATCGCCCCGCTTTTAAATGTATATAAGGCAAAGTGTAATTGCTAAACAAAAAACAAAAACAGGCCAAGCCCAAAACAAAAACCAATATAGGGCGCATAATTGATAACAGCGATAAACCTGCTGATTTCATAGAGGCCAGCTCATAATTCTCACCCAAATTTCCAAACGTCATAATAGACGAAAGCAATACAGCCAATGGCATAGAAGGCGATAAAAATGTAATAAACATATAGCCAAACATTTTTGTAAGTGTAACATTATCAACCCCTTTGCCTATAATTTCATCGATATAGGTAAACAAAAAAATCATAAAGAAAATAAACATCCCAATAAAAAGCGTAGCCATAAATGGTGGTATAAACTTTTTAATTAAATAAATATGTAGTGTTTTTACGGGCATTAATCTCACAAAGTTATCATTATACCCTGTTTTTAAAAAATTAAATACGGGGCGTTACACCGCTTATAATGTGGGGCTTTACGCGCTATAAAGCAGCCTGCTACAATCCCTAACGCAATTCAAACATATTTTTTATATTTGCACACCTACTTAAAATTGTATGATTAACGGCAAAAAAATAGTTGTTGTGTTACCGGCATATAATGCTGCAAAAACACTAAAACGTACCTACGATGAAATTCCTTTTGATATTGTAGATGAAGTTGTATTGGTTGATGACCATAGCAAAGACAATACTAGTGAGGTGGGTAAAGAAATTGGCATAAAACACATCATTCGTCACGAACAAAATAAAGGCTACGGTGGTAACCAAAAAACCTGCTACGATAAAGCCCTTGCGCTTGGTGCCGATATTGTTATTATGTTACACCCCGATTACCAATATACCCCTATGCTAATTCCATCTATGGCCTATTTAATGGCGCAGGATTTATATCCTGCCGTGCTTGGTTCTCGTATTTTAGGTAAAGGTGCGCTTAAAGGAGGCATGCCTATGTACAAATACATTTTTAACCGTTGCCTTACCCTTTCGCAAAACATTTTAATTAATCAAAAATTATCCGAGTATCACACAGGTTATCGTGCTTTTAATGCTGAGATTTTAAAAACAATTAATTACCATGCCAATAGCGATGATTTTGTATTTGATAATCAAATGCTATCGCAGGTGTTTTATGCAGGTTTTGAAATAGCCGAAATTACCTGCCCTACCAAATATTTTGATGATGCTTCGTCTATTAATTTTAGTCGTAGTACAAAATATGGTTTAGGGGTACTTGGCACGTCATTTATCCATCTTTTCAATAAAATGGGTTTAATGAAATCAGAGATTTATAAAAAGAAGACCATTTAAAAGCTACATTTACCAGTTCTTTACTTTTAGTTGGGGGATTAGCTCAGCCGGCTAGAGCGCTTGCATGGCATGCAAGAGGTCGTCGGTTCGACTCCGATATTCTCCACGCTTAGATAGATAAGGCTTTCAAGGATTTTGAAAGCCTTTTTATTTTGTACTGGTTTAAACATGGGTTAAACAAATGCAAATACCGCATTATATTTCCTTGAAATAACCAATAATAACAAACGATATACATTAAAATAAATATAACAATTTTCTCTTTACTAATTAAGTATCATTATTAATTACTCAACTGTTTTTATCCTCTTTATAGTATTACTTTCAATTTTCCGATTGCTATTTTAAAGCTACCTATCTTTAAATTTTTAAACCACAAAGCAAGATTTAAAATATATAGTGTAAACTCATTTTTTAAATTTAAAGATATTCAGTTTTAAATTTAGTAAGGGCTTTAAAAATTAAATATATTTTTTCTTTAAAAGATTAGTTAAAAAAGAATTTTTTTAATTTTAAAGAGTAACTATTTAAAGAATTAAAAGCCTAATTCTTTAAAATATTGGTGGCATTTCTTCTAAAATTTAAAGTTTCTTTTAAATTTTTGACTTATTGTTTTAAATCTAAAAGCGTACAAGGATTGTTAATGCTACAAAGTATTAAAATTTAAAATAAAACAGCTTAAAGTATCTCGACACATAGTTTTGAATTTTAAAAGTTGACAGCTTTAAATATTAAAAGGGTGCTTTTAAAATTAAAATAGACACAACAACGAATTATTAATTTAAAATTTTAAAATCTCGACTGGCTTATTAAAAATTTAAAAGCGCAATCTCTTAAATTCAGTTGCTACTCTTTAAATTAAAGAATGAGTTAGAACCTTTTAAAAATTTTCATTTAGCGTGGTTATTTAATGATTCACTTTTTAGGAGTATAGAAACAGTTTATTTATAAAAGTCATATTACGACTATTAATGGTCATATTATTACCTAGTATATTTTTAGTATTTTATTTTATAAAATGTTGTTTTGTGCCTACTACACTTACTACTTACTACAAAAATGGCTGCAAGACCTATATAGTATGTGTAGTAACTTGTAGTAGGTTCTTTTTTCAGTTCTTACTACACTTACTACATTAGTATTTACAAGTCTTTCAGACACTTGTAGTAAGTGTAGTAGGATAAAAACGTAAAAAATATAATTTGGTCGGTATTTTGTTTTCTCCCACTCTTTCTGTTGTTTGTTTATAGCCTGCCATTTTTAATGCCTTACCCATATTGGTTACATTTAAGTTCATAGAAGTTAAATTAGCTTCTCTTAGTCGGTTTATAATAGAGGTAGCTGTCATGGCTTCGGTTAATGGTTGCCCTTTAGCAGATGGTATAAAATGAGCCGTTAAATATTCCAGTTCGGGACTTCTCAATTGATGCTTTGCGTTGGCATTTTCGTTTTCTTCTATTTCTGCGGCGCTTAACGCATATTTAAAACTCGAATTAAAAAGTGCAAAAGCTTGCGCCCAAATCAAATCTATATTTAAGTCTTTCATATAGTTCCAGTCAAGTGCTAAAATCTCATGGCAAAGCCATCTAACTGAACCTGTTTCATCATTTAAAAATTCATCTTTGTTAGTCGAGCCAAAAAAACTTGCCCTGCGTTTATGTACGCTTGCTTTTCTGTCATAAGGCAATCGTACTTTTACATAATCCCTGCTTAACATACTCTTTAGTACGTTTAAATCCATCTTGCTCAGTGCCGCCAGTTCATCTAAATTAATAATGAAGTTTTGGCAAAGACTTGTTAAGTTGTCTTTATTATCGGCACTTAGATTTTCAGTATAGTAGTCTTTTAAGGTATCAGGGCAAAGCCACCTGCATAAACTTGACTTACCCCCATTTTGCAGACCAGTTAATACAAAAGCGTGTTTATTAAATGCAATACCAAAGCCGCAAGCGATACAACGCACCAACATTTTTTTTAATTGTGTGTTAAACCTGTTTTGGTCTTTGGCTGTAATATAGGTACATAGCTTGGCGATATGGTCAGTTGTTCCATCCCATTTAGGTAAATTACTGAAGTAGTCTTTAAAGGGATTAAAAACAGGCAATCTTCCTGCCCGAAGCAGGGCAGCCAAATCGGATTGTGAAATGCTTATATTATTTCTGCGTAAATCAATGTAAATCCTATTTTCATTTATTGGTTCAAACTTGTCATCTTCATTTTTGCATTCTATCTCTGCCGTAACTTCATTATAGCGTAAATCGTATTGCTCTTTTAAATATTCTTCTACAATATAGATTTTAGAAGTTTCATTTATTGGCTTATCGCTTGTATTGGTATTATTTGCAATGGGTAAGCCCAAGTTGACGTTTTGTTTTACATTTTGTTTTACGTTTAACTTGACATTTTGATTATTGTTTGAATTTGTTAACCCTGCTTCTTTGATTAAATGAAAAAATGTTTTTATCGTAACACCATCGCCCGAACTCTTTAAACAATTATCGTATTGCTTATTACAAGTTTCACTTTCGTATTTTACGTTAATCTTACTTACCCGATGAAAATAATCCCGACCCGCTTCGCCGAATTGTTGGGCGAATGCAAAACCAATCTTTAGCCAGTTATCATAATTGGCGGTAAGGTCGGTTTGTGTGTTTTCTAGTTGGCTGATTGCCTGCTCTACATTATTTTTTATTACGTCAAATACCATAGCATTTTCATTTATAAAAAGGTTTTCATCATAACTCAGATACATTAAACGCCCCACATCTTTACATTTAGCATCCATAATCGCACCGTATTTTACGGCATAGTATGCTGCGAGAGCTTCAAAACTTTCTAGGTGAAACTCAGGCACAATTTTTACGATTGCTTTTATTCCTGTTCCCGACGGACTTATAAAACAAGCATACGTATAAATATCCCCACAGATTTTTTCTTTTAAATCTTTTAAATTTAAAACCGCATCAAAATCAATTTGAATTAAACCGCTATGCTTTTTTAAATCTTTGGCGGCGTGTCCGTTTTTAAAAACACCCGATACCGTTATACAGGGTAATTGCTTTTTTAAAAGCTCCTTTTCAGGTTTGGTGGGGATTGACCGCAGTTTCTCTACTTTTAATTTTAAATCTTCGCTTTTAATTTGATTTAAAATGTTCAAAATTGGTTGGTTTACCGGTATTTTATCGGTTACGGATTTAAAACAAGAAACTAAATGTTTTTTAAATTTTAAATCGCCCGAATTATCGGGTAAACCCTCGTTTACATTTAAGTTTGCCATGATTTACCCCTCCAGTTCTTTTTTTAGTTCCGCAACAGACTTACGTTTACCCTCATTAATCCAGTTTTCCAGCTCGGATTTTTTAAAATAGAGTTTCTTGCCTCGTTTTAAAAATGGAATTTCATTTTTAGAAGTTAAACCGTAAATGGTTTGGTTAGCCAAGTTTAAATATTGGGCGGCTTCTTTTAAATTTAAAAACTCGGTTTTGGGTGTTTCTGTTTTTCCTGCCTGTTCGCTCATTGCTTTGCGAACCGAATTTTGAATCAGGTTTTCTAATTCGTCCGATGTGGTTACTATTAGCTTTGTCATTTTGTGTGTTTTAAAGCAGGGTTAAAACACTCAACTAATAAACTCATATTGTTATCTATGATTGTTTACCGAATGAAGCATTTACCCTGCTAATTCGGCAACAAAGGAAAGGCAAATGAAAAAGTCTTGGTACAGAAATAAAGACGGAATTTTTATGTACTTAAAAATCCAACCAAAATTTAAGTACGTAAATTTCAGCATGATTTTTAAGTACTTGTGCCGAACGGGTAAGATTACTTATTGAAAAGTAAGCAGTTAGAAAGCAATCAGGAATGTAATTTTTATCGGAATGAAAATTGCTTTTAAAGCGAAACAAATTACTTTACTTGTGTTTCTTCTTTGTGTTTGCGGGGTTCAAGGGGTCGGTAAAGTATTTTAAGGCATTATAAATCTGCTCATTTGTCGGCGGTGCTTCTTTTATATTGATAGGTTTTAAATCGGCAGACAATGTAAAACCACATTCTATTGCAACATAACCTGATATAACGGTAGCTTTATAGTGTGAAATAATTTCTGGAAGCTCTTTTTCTTTTGCAATGTAACCTACAATACTTTTGTAACAGGCCCGTATTACTTCTTCTTTTTTATCTTTTTTTCCCTCTTTGACTTCTTTACTAAGCACAGAATGAACTACAAAACTTATAGCTTCAGTTATCATTTGTTGAGCGCTATATGTTCGTATAATGGTTTTTGGCGTTCCTTTGCCCGTATCAACATCTACGTAACCAAAATCTTTTTTATACGCTTCATTTTTTACTCGTTTTTTTACTTCAAAATTATATGCTTTATCTTTTATAAAATGTGGGATTACCTTACTGCTCAATTCAAAACATTTTTCATTGTAACGCTCATCTTCGTCATCTTCTTTTGGAATAAAAAGAGCCAGTAATTTAGTATAAATGCTTTTTGCTCCTATAAGGTTCTCTTGCTTGAATATTTTTTCGAGTTTATTCGTATATATAAAATACTTCCATAAGTCATGCCGACGCATATTAAATTGAATAAAATCTTCTTCTTTCTTTTTTTCTTTGGTTTGTATAGCTGACATCTCTTTTAAACTGATTATTTGTGTTGAAAAACAAATAAAGTCAATTAATTTCAATCTTTTTCAATGTTATTTCAACTACTTCTTAATTACTACTGTATCGTCCTGAAATAAATTTATGCTGTTTATTATGCCGATTTAAACTAAAAAGCCGCTCCTTTGGGGAACGGCTTTTAGCAATCAAACAAAAAAACAGAATTTATTTAATCAACACCATTTTATTGGTTTTGATTTTTACACCATCAACTACAAGAGTGCAGAACATAACAGCTTGGTTTAAACCACCTGCATTTACGTTAATGTTGTTTTCACCTTGTTGTACAGGGTAGCGGGCAACCTCATTACCAACCATATCAGTAATAACAACAAACGCATTTTGTGTTTTCTCAACTATGACTGCTTTTACCGTTGTGCTTTCTTTAAAAGGGTTTGGTGAGTTAATCAATGTGCTTGCAGATGTTACAAGTGTAGTTGTAGTTGCCTGTTGTTGTACCTTACGTTCATTAGCACCATTAATTGCTTGGTTACCGTCTTGTATATAAGGTTTATATTTAGACAACCCAACTGTTTGCAACAAAGTGTTTGCTTTAAGATAAGTTGACCTATCGCTGCTATCCGTTGCCAAAATTTGCACAGCACTTACAACAGATGAGTTGCTCATTAATTGCTGCGCAGATTTACCTAAATTTTGTAAGAATATAGTATGAAGTTTCACAAAATTACTTTGTCCTTCTTCATTGGCAACTTGTGATAAAGCAGACGTTACCATTGCCGTATCATTTAAATCTACACCTACTTCAACCTGATTACGTGCAGACAATTCTAAGGATTTAACTTTCATTAAAGCATATCCTTTTTTCAAATTAGCCGGAACAGTATCGCTTAAATAAGTCCGTATCACTTCATCTAAGAGTAAATGACGTTGTGTAAACGCATCACTGATTTGCGATGCAAGCTGTGTAGTATTGCTTCCCTGACTACTATTAATTTGAGATACTAAATTATCGTAAGTTGCTTTATACGCATCTGCTTGGTCTAAGACAGCTTGCATAGGATCAGTATTTTGTGCAGTCCTGCAACCACCACAAGTATATGTATTAATTGTTGAGCAACTTGTATTTACCGTCCAAGTTGTTAAACCCAAATTTGAACTATGTAAAGGATAAGTTGTCGAACTTGTACAAGTGCCTGCTGCACAATAATAAACAAGATTAGAACTATAAGATGCTGGGTCAATATAAAAATCATAACCGCTTGTTACATGACTAAAATTATCTCCGCTTACAGGTGTTAAAGTAGATGATGTTGCTCCTTGTTGATAAGCAATACCCGCCGAATAAGTATGCGAAGTACCAACTTGATATGTTATAGTATCTGCTGAAGTATTAGAAGGCACATAAATATCCTTTCCACCACTAATTGTATTCGTAAATGTATTACAGATATATTGTAATCCTAAATTATTGGGTGCATAAAGCGGATTAGTATTATAGGTATAGTTTTGAAACTGTGCCTGATTACCAATGGTAAGATTATTAAATGTGTTTCTAAAAATAACATTTGCATAAGGCGCATTATTGGCTATTATACCATATAAGCTATTTGTAGGTGTACTTGTTCCGTATTTGGTAAAATAATTATCCTTAACAGCATAACTTGTACCAATATCTAAATACAAACCATACGTTTTTGGATGAGAACAATGTCCGGTACATGTTGAAACAAATACCTTAAAAGTATCCAGTTCTACAACAGCGTTATTTATATTACCTAAATAAATACCGTAGAAATTGTTATTAAAGGTACTGTTCTTACAATGTATAAATGCTGTGTTACCAACAGTATTTATACCATATATGCCGTATAATAAAGTGTTGAAGATAGAACGAGTCGTTCCACTTTCATCAACCCAAGCAGTCGAATTAGAGGTATATAAACCTGTATCGGTGTTAGTATTATAAGTATCCGTAAATGAACAACCGTTTATAGGGAAGTTATTTGTATGACCGTATAAGCCCACAAAATAACGGGGAGAAACAGAAGTATTTAATAATGCTGAATTTACACTAAACGTACAGGTTTGCAATTTCTCTCCTGCATTGGCAGAGGCAGTATAAGTTACACATACAACAGACCTTTGATTATTTAAAAAAGTAGTGCCTACACCTTCTATAATACCACCACCTGCACCACTATTAGCACCATTATTCCAGCTGTTTGCCTGAGTGAAACCATGACCTGAAGGAATTGTTGTATAATATGCTGGTCTTGGTGTTATATTAGATAACCAAGTAGAATCATATCCTGCTAACACAGCAACGTAGGCATTTTCGATTACAGTACTGCCAGTCATTTGTAGAAAACCCTGATAAGTTCCCGTTTGTGCTGAAGCTGATGTACCCCATACTTGTATTCCCGGCCACATATCATTTAATCCGCAGCGATTATCTACGGTAAGTGTACAACCACTTAAAATTAATTTACCTGCTGCCGTGCCGCTTATCCCATTTTCAATAATTAAACGTGCCTGTGGAGAAAATTTAAGAGTCATATTACTTATAGTAATTGTATAACCTGCGGGTATTCGCAATTCGTCACCAATGGTTACCGTGCTTGTGGTATTGGTTTGAACAGCAATTGGGTTTTTACAAGTTGCGGTTGTTGTACCTGTATTAGCTGTCCAAGTTTGACTTGTGGCAGTCATTGTCCAAGTTGTTGTAGTTGTGCCCGCAGAATAACTTTTTTTATCGTACGGTTCATTAGCCAAACAACATTGTATAGTTGGGTTATTAAATAAATTGCTATATACCTCTTGGTCTATTTGGTCGGGTACGTAATAAATTGCTGAAGTATTATATCCTCCAGCTATATATTTGTCATAGCCAGTTAGTGTTAGAACATTAGGTGTAAAAGTTGGTGTTGTACTGTTAGAATTTACTATTTTAGCCATAGCTGGGCTTGTTGTACCTGTTGAAGCGATTAAATATAAATTACCATCTGTACCTTTTTCTATTTGACTATATTGATATGCAGGGTGTGTGCTTAACGTATAAGAGGGTGCGCCTGTACTATATGTTACTTGGTCTATACTACTTGGGTAATTAGCTATTGAATCATGTGCAACATAAACGTAATTACCGTTGGGAGAAAACTCTATTCCTTTCACATAAAATGGAGAAGTACCCAAAGTAGATGTATATTGTACGTGTGATGTACCTGTTTTATAATTTCCAAGTGTATCAAAGTCCATTAAGACTAAAAAATCAACATTCGTCGCAAAACCTGTTGCATTAGGAACTCCAAAGGCTACTTTAATTTTAGAATTAACAGAATCCTGATAAATTTCTAACTCACTTGGGTTTACAAAAGGGGTTCGACTACCAGCAGAGCCACTTGTTATATCTGAAATCACATTAGTGCTTACCCATTGTACGCCTGTTAAATTTGTAGAAACGGTCGTTCCTGTGACTCTATATGTAATTATTTCATCGTCATTTAATAAAAAAACTAAACGATAGGGTGCTCCCCCTCCTTTATTATAAACTTTAGTGGTTGCATAATGTATATCTCCATTAAAAGGATGACAACCGCTAGTAAGAGTCGGTGTTGATGTCACTTTATATAAATCTGATACAGTAGCGTTTCCTACCACACCAAGTGCAGCAGATTTCATGTTTTTACCAGTTTCCGTTGAAGGCATATACTGCCCCGATTGTGAAACATCTATGCAGGTAAAGTATGGCTTTTCAAAAACATTGGCAGGAGCTCCACCAGCAATGCAATCGTTGCCAGGATAATAAAGTGTTACACCCGAGGTATAAGTACCAAACGGTATAGGCATACAGGTAAATATATAATACTGTTGGCAATTAGCAGGATTAGGAACTACACAAACCTCAGAATGACCAAATGCAACTCCACGCCAATATGTTCTATTTCCTGAAACATTAAGTGAAACACTATCAATCAAAGTATCTATCAAAAAACCATGTTGATTAAATACATAGCCGCTTACTATCGAAAATAATATATTACCGTTTGCATCAGTAAACATACTACTTGGACCATTAAGAGGTGTGCCATTCCAATCAGTGATACCATTTGGATAACCAAGGGTAACAACACCGCTACCGGGGTTCCATGTATAACTATTGGTGGTGAGAGTATGTGAACTTGGAACCGTTGGTTGAACATAA